>OBLU010003181.1_pt1 | contig 14901 bp, 14 predicted proteins | sample 1518681 | NCBI WGS metagenome assembly OBLU01 (sample SAMEA3539304, study PRJEB22396) | soil metagenome | biome: tundra; feature: field; material: soil | place: USA | collected 2010-05 | depth 0.15 m
ATGAAGGAAGGCCTGCGGATTCTCCAAAAAGTGAAAGACGATGTGCACATCCCGGTACTGACCGATGTCCATCAGGCGGCCGACGTGGCGGCGGTTGCCGAAGTAGTGGACGTGCTGCAGATACCCGCGTTTCTCTGCCGGCAGACCGATCTGGTGGTGGCTGCGGCGCTGAGCGGGCGTCCGGTGAACATCAAGAAGGGGCAGTTTGTCTCGCCCTGGGACATGAAGCATGCCACCGATAAGTGCCGCGAGGCGGGGAACAGCCAGGTGTTTGTCACCGAACGCGGTTCGAGTTTCGGTTACAACAACCTCATTGTGGACATGCGGTCGCTGGCCATCATGCGGAAGTTTGCGCCGGTGGTCTTTGACGCGACCCATTCCGTGCAGTTGCCATCGGCTTCGCACGGCGATGAAGATCAGCCGGCGGTGAGCGGAGGGCAACCGGAATTTATCCCGGTGTTATCGCGGGCGGCGGTGGCGGCGGGTGTAGACGGCGTATTCATGGAAGTCCACGACAATCCAAAAGAAGCGAAAAGTGACGGCGCGAACGCGCTGGATTCGCGCCACCTGCGCGGCTTGCTGAAGGAATTGCAGGCGGTGAAGCAGGCGCTGGACGCGGCGCACGTCACCCCGTAAAGCGCACGCCCCGTAAAGCGAAAGGAGCGGCTTTGTCCCCCTGACAGCCGAGGGCTGTCGCTACGTTTTTCTTGCCCGGATGGCCTCGCGGGATTCTTTGTCGGCGGTGCGGCGGCGTTCGGTTTCACGCTTGTCCCATAACTGCTTGCCCTTGGCCAAAGCCAACTCCACTTTAATTTTGCCATTCTTGAAATACATGCGGGTGGGGATCAGAGTCAGCCCCTTTTGCTGGGTCTTGCCGATGAGCTTGCGAATTTCTTCTTTGTGAATGAGAAGTTTGCGGGTGCGCAGGGCGGCATGATTGGCGGAGTTGCCATGGTCATAGGGGCCGATGTGGCAGTTGAGGAGCCAGAGTTCGCCATCTTTGATCAATCCGTAGGCGTCCTTGAGATTGGTCGTGCCGCTGCGGACCGACTTGACCTCGGTTCCGGCGAGAACGATCCCCGCCTCGAATTTTTCAAGCAAGAAGTAGTTGTGGCTGGCGTTCCTATTGACGGCAGCATCCTTCTCCCCCGAGGCGGTGGGCTGGCGGCGAGGATTCTTCTCGCGATTGGGCTGGGTCTGGTGGGTCGTCTGCTTGGCCATGGTACTGAAAAGAAAGTAACACAGGGCTGGAGCAAGTCTCAGACGGCAGGTGCCAGGCCGGGAAAGGCTGACCGGGATTGGCTTTCGACGTCTGGTTTTTCCTGAAACCTGAGACCGAAGGCCTGCGACCTTTAGGACAGGTACCAATGAGTGTAACCACCGCCCTACCAATCACTTCGGGTGCAAGTTGATGCGATGCTATAATCTGAATCCCCGATACTTTTTGCGTGCGAAGGCCCCGCGATGTCCGGCCGGTTCGGTTTTTGCGGGTACGGGACTGGGTCTCGGCCGGATGAATCATGGTCTGGATCGATACTGATCCGGAAATGGCCGCTGCCGCCGTGGCAAGAAAGATTTTCATGAGGATTGTTTGATGAGACGCCTGATCTTCCCGGCTCTATTTGTACTCCTGCTGCTCTGCCTGAGGCTTCCGGTTGTCGGAAAAAGTACGGATTCCGCCAAGGGGCTGTACGAGAAGGGTGCCGACGCCGAGGCGCGGCAGAACTACGAGCAGGCCTTCGATTATTTCAAGCAGGCCTACGAACTAAAACCCAAGGACCTGCGATATCGGACCGCATTTGAGCGAACGCGCTTCTATTCGGCAGCCTCCCACGTGCATCGCGGACAGATATTGCGCGATAACGGCAAGCTGGACGAGGCGCTGCTGGAATTCCAGAAAGGATTGGAGATCGATCCCTCTTCGTTCATCGCACAGCAGGAGATGAAACGCACGCAGCAGATGATCAAGGAGGCGCAGAACCCGCAACCGCAGGCATCGGCGGCGGGAGCGAGCGCGTTGCGCAGGCGCCTGGAATCGGCGCAGGGCCCGGTAGAACTGGCTGCCATCTCGAACGTGCCCATCACCCTCAAGGTCACGGAGAAATCGAACGTGATCTATGAGACGGTGGGCAAACTGGCGGGCATCAATGTGCTTTTCGATCCCGATTACACTCCGCGCCAGGTGCGCATCGAGCTGAACGGTGTGAGCCTCGAAGATGCGCTCGGCATCATTTCCTTCGAGACCAAAACCTTTTGGCGTCCGGTGACGCCGAACACAATTTTTGTGGCGCAAGACAATCCTGCAAAACGGAAAGAGCTGGAACAAAACGTCATCAAAACCTTCTATCTTTCCAACCTTTCCCAGCCCACCGAATTGCAGGATGTGGTGAACGCCATGCGCACCATCCTCGAAGTAAGCCGCATTCAGCAGTTGCCTTCGCAGGGAGCGATCGTGGTGCGCGGCACGCCGGACCAGATGGTGCTGGCGCAGAAACTGGTCGACGATCTGGACAAGGCGAGGCCCGAGGTGCTGATCGAGGTGGCGGTGATGCAGGTCAGCAAGGACAGGATGCACACGATCGGGATCAATCCTCCGACCAGCCTTACGGTCCAATTGCAGAACAATATCAACAGCACCAGTACCACGACCACCACGACCACGGGTTCCTCGTCGACGGGCGGCCTCAACCTGAATTCGATTGCCAACCTGACTGCAAACGACTTCCAGGTCACGATTCCACAGGCCACGGCGACGGCATTGTTGAGCGATACCAACACCAAGCTCATCCAGAATCCGCAGATTCGCGCGCTCGACGGGCAGAAGGCTACATTGAAGATCGGCGATCGCGTGCCGGTGGCCACGGGATCGTTCCAGCCGGGTATTGGCGGCGTCGGTATCAACCCTCTGGTCAACACCCAGTTTCAATACCTGGACGTGGGCGTGAATATTGACATCACGCCGCGGGTGCATTCGGGAGGGGAAGTTTCGTTGAAGATGTCGCTGGACGTCTCGGCGGTGACCTCGTACGTAAGCATTGGCGGCATCAGCCAGCCCGTGATCGGCCAGCGCAAGATCGAGCATGAGATAAGGCTGAAAGATGGTGAAGTCAATCTTCTCGGCGGCATCATGGAAGACCACCAGACGAAAGCTTTGAGCGGAATTCCGGGTCTGGCCTCGATCCCGATTTTGAAATACCTCTTTTCGCAGACCAACACCGACCACTCGGAGAACGAGATCGTATTTGCCCTCATTCCCCACATCATCCGCGGGCCGGATATTTCGCATAGCGGCGCGGACATGCTCGATGTGGGTACTGCCAACGGCATCTCGCTGAGGTTTACCAGCAAGCCGGCAAATACGGTGGTGCCGTCCCCACCCGGCACAGGGGCGCAGGCATCACCAGTGGGCGCTCCGCAAACGCCGGGGACGACGCCGTCATCTCCGCAGGGCAAGCCCGCTTCAGGTTTAAGTCCGCAAGGCCAGCCTGCGCAAAATCAGCTGGGGACGTTCACCTTTGATCCACCCACGCTGAGCCAGGCTAAGGGCTCGACCTTTACCGTGAATGTCATGCTCTCGGGCGGGCAGAACGTGTACTCCGTACCGGTGCAACTCAATTACGATCCGAACCAGGTGCAGGTGGTCAACGTTTCCAATGGCGGGTTTCTGTCGCAGGACGGGCAAGCGGTGGCGTTGGTGCATCGCGATGATCCTGTGACCGGGACGTTGCAGGTCACAGCCACGCGGCCACCGGGCGCCGGAGGTGTATCGGGACAGGGTGTGGTGGTCACGCTCACCTTCATGGCAAAAGGTGCGGGACAGTCCGCATTGACGATTACGCGGGGCGGAGCAAGAGACCCGGCGATGCAGCCGATTGCGATGAGCGGAGCCCAGGCGGCAATAAGTATTCAGTAGGAGTTGAGTTCGTGTGGTGACGGGGTTTCGGTGGCGGGTTCGGAGATCCGCCGACACACAATTGTAGAATTCCATGAGCCAGTGGATGCACAAACGGATTGCGGAGCGCGGCCTGCGCCGCCGACAGCACGGCTTCACGCTGATTGAATTGATTGTTGCCACCATGATCATCACGATCCTGGTGGGAATGGCGATTCCAATCGCCAAGAACGCCGTTAACCGGGAACGCGAGCACGAACTACGCTATGACCTGTGGATGATTCGCGACGCCATTGACCGCTACAAAGACGCCGCCGACCGGGGCGGGTTTCAAACCAAGGTGGGGAGTGAAAATTATCCTCCAGACCTCGACACGCTGGTCACGGGCGTGGACGTTGGCGGCAAGAAATTGAAGTTTCTGCGCAAGATTCCCGTCGATCCCATGACCAAACAGGACTGGGGCATGCGCTCCATGCAAGACGATAAGGACTCCGATTCCTGGGGTGGTCAAAACATTTTCGATGTTTACAGCAAGTCCGACCAAGCCGCTTTGGATGGCACGAAATATAAGGACTGGTAGATGAGATTCAGGTCCAAAGCGAACAAAGTGAACGTCGGCAATCCCGGAATCTCCAATCGCTCGCTGCGCGCTCGGGGTTTCACGCTGATCGAGATGGTCGTGGTGATGTTCGTCATCATGATCATCCTGGCGATCGCGGTGCCGAATTATACCCATAGCGTGCTGCTGGCCAAGGAAGCCAAACTTCATCAGAACCTGACGACGCTCAATAAAGCCATCCAGGAGTATTCGCTCGACAAGAAACAGGCGCCGCAGTCGCTGCAGGATCTGGTGCCGGGGTACATCAAATTCCTTCCCGACGACATCACCGGCAAAACCGACACCTGGAAGACGGATGCAGAAGACTCGGAAGATGCTTGGGACCCGACCCAGATCGGCATCAAGAGCGTGCACAGCGGATCCGATGAGGTCTCAACCAACGGAGAACCTTATTCGAGTTGGACGCACTAGGACCAACTCAGAAACGGTTCAGAGATAAGGGTAAAGATGAGCAGTAGGGCAACCCCAGGACGCGATCGCGGATTTACGTTGATCGAGATCATGGTGGTGATCAGCGTCATTCTGATCCTGTTGGGAGTGGCCCTGCCCGTCTACAGCCACGCGATTACGCGCAAGCGGGAGGAAAATCTGCGGCGCAACCTGCAAACCCTGAATCAGATGATCTTTCAATACACGCTGGACAAGCAAAAGCCGCCACAGTCGCTGGACGATCTGAAGGCGGCGAAATACCTGGAGAGAATTCCGGAGGACATTACCGGCCGGGAAGACACATGGCAGACGGAGCCGGCCGACGCAATCTTCTCCCTGGAACAAAAAGACACCGATGGCATCATCGGCGTGCACAGTGGCTCCGACAAGATTGGCAGCGACGGCAAAGCCTACTCAACCTGGTAGGAGTAGGGGGCAGGCTTAAGGTGTCAGGTCTCAGGAAAAGCGGGAACCATCCGAATCAACCAATCCATAGCATGCAGGATGCTACGATCTCAAGCGAAGAGATTTTCCTAAGACCTGACACCGGACACCTAAGACCTGACCTGAGACCTGCCCCATGGATTTTCTCAACCGGTTCCAACCGCTGGCCCTGCTCGTGCTGCGCCTCGTTCTGGGCGCGATCATGATCGCCCATGGTTATCACAAAGTGTTTGGCGGATTCCATCACCACATGGACATGGTCGGGTCGCTCGGCCTTCCTCGCTGGCTGGCATACCTTTCTGCGGGCACGGAATTCTTCGGCGGAATTGCGATTGTGCTGGGAATGTTTACACGCTTTTTTTCGCTGGCCATCGTGATCGAGATGGCCGTGGCCATTTGGAAAGTTCATTTCAAAAACGGACTGATGGGTACTGGCGGATTTGAATTTCCGCTGGCGGTGGCTGCGATCGCGTTCGCGCTGCTTTGTTTTGACGGCGGGCCCTGGGGATTTAATTTCGGGAAGGGCGGCGGCGGTTCGAGCAAAGCACGGAAAGGATAATTTCGGCCGTCCCTCCGGGACTTGGTGTCGTTCTTTGCCATACCCAGCGCTGAAGCGCTGGGCTAAGGTCGGCCGCCCCTGCCGGGGCTCTCTCTGCAAAGACTCCGCGGTGACGGGCAGGCCCCGTCGTACAGGTCAGCTGTAGGCAAAGCCAAAGCCAAGGGTTAAAGGCCAGCTGCTAATCGCTAACAGCTGAACTCTAGAACTCCGCCAACTCTTTCATTGCCCGGAACAGGTCGCTAGCCTGGGGCAGGATGGCATTCTCCAGAATCGGCTGATACGCCACGAACGTGTCGGTCGCGGCCACTCGCTTCACCGGTGCGTCGAGGTGATGGAACAGCTTGTCGGCGATGCGGGCGGCTATTTCGGCGCCGTATCCCCAGCTTAGCGAGTCTTCGTAAGCAATCAGCGCGCGGTTGGTTTTCTTTACTGACGCGGCAATCGCATCCCAGTCAAACGGATTCAAACAGCGCAGGTCGATCAGTTCGACGCTGACGCGATGCTCGCGCTCCAGTTTTTGCGCCGCTTGCAGTGCGCGCGGCACCACCGCGCCGTAAGTGATGACGGTGAGGTCGCTTCCCGGTTGCACGATTTTCGCTTTTCCGAACGGGACCATGTAGTCGGGCCCGGGATAGGGCGCGCGTCCATAGGTTTCGCGGTAGAGCCGCTTGTGTTCGAGGAATAATACCGGGTCGTCGCAGCGGATCGCGGTGCGCAGCAGTCCGGCCGCATCGAGCGCGTTGGAAGGGAAGACCACGCGCAGCCCGGGAGTGTGGGTGAAGATGCTTTCGCCGCATTGCGAATGGTAGATCGCACCTCCCGTCAGATAGCCACCAATTGCGACCCGCACCACCACCGGGGACGAGAAAGCGTTGTTCGAGCGCCAGCGGATGATGGGCAGTTCGTCGCGCAACTGCATCATCGCAGGCCAGATGTAATCGAAGAACTGGATTTCAACTACCGGCTTCAATCCGCGGGTCGCCATGCCGGTGGCGCGTCCCACGATGTTGGCCTCGGCCAGCGGAGAATTGAAGACGCGGTCGGAGCCGAACTCCATCTGCAATCCGTAGGTGAGTTTGAAGACTCCTCCCTTGCCTTTCACCTGCTTCGCCTTTACGTACTCCTCGCGACTGCAGTCGGCGACGTCTTCACCGAAGATTACGATGCGCTCATCGCGCCGCATCTCGTCACGCAGCGTGGCAGTGATGAGGTCGGCCATCGTCTTGTTGGGAGCGGCGGAGCGTTTGCCGTCGGCTGCGGTTACGGGCGCGCCGATTGCGGGCTGGGTTGCGAAGGCCGCACTAGTGGGATCGAGATCGGGCGAGTACACGTAGTTGTAGATCGTGTCCAGTTGCGGCACCGGGGCTTCGAGCGCCCGGTCGGCATCTGCCTGAATCTGTTCCTCGACTTCCCGCTCGATATTGTTGATGCCTTTTTCGTCGAGAATTCCTTCCCGCAGCAGAAACATTTGCAGGCGCGGAACGGGGTCGCGCGCGGCATCGGCCTGGCGCTCCGACTCCGGCCGGTAAAGACGCTCATCGTCGGAGAGCGAGTGCGAATAGGGACGGATCACCTGCGCATGGACAAACGCAGGTCCGTGGCCGGCGCGGCAATAATCGGCCGCCCGTTTAAAGGCCGCATAGGCGACCGCGGGGTCAGTGCCGTCAATCTCTTCAAAATGGAAATTGGGGAAGCCCGAAACCAGGCGCGAAATGTTTCCGCCGGAGGTCTGGACTTCCACCGGCACCGAGATGGCGTATCCGTTATCTTGTATGCAAAAAATTACCGGCAGGCGGCTGTTGGAAGCGGTGTTCAGCGCCTCCCAGAATTCGCCTTGACTGGTGGTGCCGTCTCCGAGCGAGACGTAGGTGACTTCATCGCCCTGGAATTGGACATCCTTGAACTGGCGGTAATCGCCCTCGGCCTTTTGGGCGGATTTGGGACGCCGGGAGAAATAGCGTCCGGCTTCGGCGCATCCCACCGCCTGCAGAATCTGGGTGCCCGTCGCCGACGATTGAGTCACGACGTTGAGCCGCTTGAAGGCCCAGTGCGAGGGCATCTGGCGTCCGCCGGAACTGGGATCGTCGGCCGCGCCCACCGCGCCCAGCAGCATTTCCAGCGGGGTTGCGCCCAGCGCAAGACAGAGCGCGCGGTCGCGATAGTAGGGATAGAACCAGTCGTAACCAGGCTTTAATGCAAGGGCCGCAGCGACACCCAGCGCCTCGTGGCCGGCGCCCGAGATCTGGAAGAAGACTTTCTGCTGCCGCTTCAGCAGAATCTCGCGATCGTCCACGCGCCGCGAGGTAAACATGATGCGATAGGCATCCACCAGTTGCTGACTGGTGAGGCCTTGATAGGTCTTGGCCTTTTTCGCAACATTGTTTTCGTTCAGCTTGGGATCGACTTTGGTCGTGGCCATGCTGCGTTCTTCACCCCACGGATTTTCAGCCCCGCATCATTGTATATGGGTGACGCGTTTGGGAACAGGGTTGGCTGGGAATGGGCTGCGAGCTGCGGGGAAGCTCATAGGATCGCGTAGGGACAGCCGCCCTGGGCTGTCCCGGCGAGCACAGCTCGCCCGAGTTTTCGTGTGTTTTCCCCACGATCGCGGGCGCGGCGGGGCTTCGCCCCGCTTGGATAACCGAGGGCGGCTGTCCCTACGTTTCTTGCTGATCGTTTATTCTGAAGAGGCATGATTCGCTTCCTGCGCCCGTTCGATCCCCATCGCATCCGTTTGCTGGTGTTCGATCTGGATGGCACGCTGATCGACTCGCGCCTGGATTTGATTCACTCCGTGAATGCAATGTTGCTTCATCTCGGCCGTCCCGAGCTGGCGGGTGACGTCATTGCGAGCTACGTGGGAGACGGCGCTCCCGCACTGGTGCGCCGCGCGCTCGAGAATACGGACGACGAGGCTTTGCTGCTTACGGCTCTGGAGTATTTTCTGGGCTACTACCGCGTGCACAAGCTCGACCACACCACGGTCTATGACGGGATTGCGGAGACGCTGGCGTGCTTGGCTGAACCACTAACTATTGAACCACCGAATGAGATTTCGGCGAACGGCGTTCCGTCAAATGGAGTGCACCGGCAGATGGCGGTGCTCTCCAACAAGCCAGTCCGTGCTTCACGCGATATTGTGCAGGCGCTGGGCTTGGGAAACTTCTTTGTGCGCATCTACGGCGGCAACAGTTTTACGACGAAGAAGCCTGATCCGCTGGGAGTGCAGACCATCCTGCAGGAAACGGGCATAGCGGCGGAGGATGCGCTGATGATTGGAGACTCAGCGGTTGACGTTTTGACGGGGCGCAATGCCGGATTGTGGACGTGCGGCGTGACCTACGGGTTCGCTCCACATACGCTGGACGAGGTGCCTCCTGACGTTCTGATTGAGAAGCCTCGGGAGTTGGGGGAGTTGCTGAGGTAGGCAGGCACGGCGGATGATTGTTTAAACTTCCGATTGGCGACTGGACTGTTGGGACGCTGCTAGCTATGGAGCAGTCGCCGAACCCGCGCTCCGGAGGATGTTGTCGACCATTTTCGCGTCAAGGTTCCGTGGTAACTTCTTTTTCGTATCCTTCCACTCTTTTTCTGTCATTGACGAACGAATTCTGTTCGCCTCGGTGATCGCGCCTTGATTGCCATGCCGGGCGGCGGCAAAGAGGAACCACAGGAACGCCTGGACGCGGTCAGGTTTGGTGCCCTCGCCATTTTCATACATTTTAGCCAGAGCCTGCATGGAGGTAGTGTTTCCTCCCTTAGCACCTTGCTCATACCACTGGAAAGCTTCCTTCAGACTTAGATCCACGCCGAAGCCATGCTGGTAGAGATAGCCTAGACAGTAGTAGCCACCGGCATGTTTCTGTTTCGCGGCCGTTTCACACCAGGGGCGCGCCTGTGAATAGTCGGAGGCTGTGAGATACAGAATTGCTAGGCTGATCGTAGCCTCACCATTGCCATGTTCCGCTGCTTTTCGATACCACGCGGCCGCCAACGCGAGGTTCTTGGGGAGGTCTTCGCCCTTCTCGTACATCTGGCCTATGGAGAGGCAGGCTTCGCCAAGCGACGAGGGGCCATGCTCCCCTTGCGAGCGTTTGGCGGCATCCTGACCAGCCGGGTTCCCAGCTTCGCTCGATAACAAGAACCAGGCATAAGCCAGATTGTCGTTCACTCCGACGCCCTCACCGTTGTAATATGCGGCGCCGAGATTGAACATTGCATTGGCATTGCTCTGGCGAGCTGCTTTCCGATACCACCGGACCGCTTCGGTCTTGTCCTTTTCAACACCATCCCCTGTCCAGTAGAGGATGCCCAAATTGTTTTGTGCTTTCTCGTTCCCTTTTTCGGCTGACTTGCGGTACCAGATTGCGGCTTGATCCGTCCGCCGCGGAACTCCGTTGCCAGATTCGTAGGCTCTTCCCAACGCGAACTGAGCGGTGGCGTCGCCGGAGTCCGCTTTTTTCTGCAGGTCGGATATTTCGGCTTGTGAGAGTCTGGCGGGTGCACTTTCGGTTACTGCCTGGGATGTTGTTTGCAGGTTGGTTGCGAAACAAATGGGAACAATAGTAAGGAAGGAAGCTAGTAATAATAGAAACCGCATGGCAACGCAGATTACGCCAATTCCACGATGTATTCCAGAAGTTCTCACCATGCATTCCTCTGCAGACCAGGGAATCACAATTATGACGAACGAGCTGATCCCAACATTAAACGGGCGAAGGAAAACAAGAGCATGACGATAGAAGCAGAAGGTTAACAGATAAGGATTACGAGCTAAACAAGCGCATTGATGTGCTGACGAATCCAGTCGAGGATTTGGCGAAATCGAAATTCCTGACGGTCCATCGAGCCATAGATGAACGCATATCCGTCCAAGCTTTCGACCTCGATGTAAAAGCCGTTGCGCCGCAGGAAAACATCGGCGGCGGTGAGAGCGATGCGCTTGTTGCCATCAAGGAAGCCGCGGTTGTTGCCGAGCGACTCCATTAGCGCGGCCGCTTCTTCTTTGATGGAATTGTAATAACCGGTTTTCGGACGAAAAACGGCGGCCTCAACCGCGCCTTTGTCGCGAACACCATGGAGATCGCCGAACAGCTCGATCAATCGATGCTGCATCCGGTAGACTTCCGCTACCGTAAGATAATCCGTCATTTACTTTGCGAGACGCTCTAACAGGTCGCGGTTGTGAGCAACCGACTGCTCGAAGGCATCCATCACCTCGGGACGGACCAGGTGTTGGGACGGAACCACGTTGTGCAGGTAGAACTTGAGCGCCTGCTCGAGAACATGCCGCTTCGTTTGCCCATTCTGCTCGGCGACGGCAACGAACTCATCGTAAAGCTGGGCGTCGATTTCAGGAGTAAACTTCTTGGTTTTTGCGGTCGGCATGGGCGCCTCGACACGAATGTTAGCTTTTCGATCCATGATAAATCAAGATAAATATGTATACCTCCATTTCACTGTTAATAAACAACTTAGAATACCGATAAGGCCACTCTCACCACTTTAAGCGACTTGTTGCAAGCTGCTTCGTAAGCGGAGCAGAGCCGATCCCAGCGCCGCGATCCCGGCAAGCCAGATGGTGAGCGCCGAATTTACTACCCAGCCTGGCGATACGCCGACGCGGCGCAGCACGAACGGCAGAAAATTCCAGGTGGTGACGTGCACATAATCCCACTGGTCCTGGGACATGGCCTCGGTGTTCAAACCCCAGGCATCCATCTTGCCCAACGCGAAGGCGGCGATGTTCTTGAACCGCAGAGCGATCACAAACGTTGGATGTCCGAGCGTCTCCATCTGGTAAATTTCCAGCGGCAACCAGAAGGCGAGCGAGGCTAACTGAGTCACCACGCTGACCACGATCAGCAAACACCCCACGCGCCAGATTGTTCTCCCCAAAGTCTCTCGATAGCGTAGGAGCAGCGGTACAGCAACGAGCGTCGCCAGTTCGACGGCGGTTGACACGTACCGGTCGCCCCACGCGAAGTCGCCTGCCCAGTAGGTGTATCTCGCGTAAAAGGCGATATAGGCCACTAGCAGGAGAAGCGACGTCAATCCATAAGCGCGCACCTCTGGTGTCAGGCGCTTCCACAGCCATGCCAGAAGGAAAATTGCCAGCAGGAGAAGAGGATCAAAAAGAAAGATAGATTTCTCGGGCTGAAATAGCGCGCCGAGAAAGCCAGTGTGAAAGGGAGTGCTCCAGGGGAAGTTCGCGGGTAGCGAGGGATCCCGCTGACGATACTCGCGGGCAAATATCGATACGTAGGTGTTGGTAAACGATCCGAAACGGTAAAACTGGTAGGCGCGATCGACCAGAAGAAAGAATGCGTAAACAGGAGCGGCTATCCGGCAGTAAGCGAAAATGCGCCGCCACAACGGGCGCCCGCGCGCCGCCTCAAACCAAAGCACGAGCAAGACAAAGGCTCCCGCCGCGATGAGGTCTAAGCCGGTGGTGAGCCGGGTGAGCAGATTCATACCCAGCGCGCAGGAGCCGATAAAAAGCGCGCGCCGGTCGTCCGTGCGCAGCCACTCGTACTGAAATGAAAATCCAGTCAGCGTCAGCAACAGGATGTAGTTGTTTTCCATCATGTTCTGTGTGTAGTGAAGATGGGTGGTGGCGAACAGCAAGGCCAGAACTCCCCCTACGGATTCCTTCATGCCAAAGCGCAACTGGCGAAGGAAGCGGAATGCAACCAGCGCGGTGAGAATGTTCACCAAAATGTTGGTGATGTAGCTGACCACAATGCTGCGCACGGCAGGGTCGTCGCTGTAATCCGAAAAAACGGGCCAGTGCTCGATCCACGTCCCCAGGAGATCGGCGGGCAGCATGAGCAGCGACTGGCCGATGCCATACCAGCTATAGAGATGGCCTCCGCGGCCGCGCAGGCCAAATTCGGGATACTCGTTGGGGAAGACCTGGGGCTCTGAGGTCCAGAGCCAATGCGTGGTTTGCAGGCGATGGCTGGTATCGGATGTCCCCAACTCGCCCGATTGCACGACGAACGCCAGCAGTCCGGCGGTCAGACACAAGAGAAAAAGAGGATCACGCGGCCAGCGTAGAAGGCGAGAAACCATCGCCTGGATGGTAACTGGAAAACGATCATTTAAGAAATATCGGAGAGCGGCCTGAGGGGTTGGAGTTCATGGCTCGATCCTGCTACCTTCAATTGATTCTGCTATGCGCGGGAGACGCGGCTAGCCGCGTCTCTACGGGAAAGTTGGGATGAAGAATAACGACTCCTGGGGTCTGACCCCTGCCGAACTTCGCAAGCTGCGCGGGCTTAAGACTCCGCATGGGATTCAGCGGATGCTTGACGACATGCCTTATCACCTCGAGGACAGCGCCTGGTCTCCGCGGCGCGTTCTGCGCGAGAATACTTCGCATTGTTACGAAGGAGCGTTGTTTGCGGCGGCGGCGCTGCGGGTGATTGGATATCCTCCGCTGATTCTCGATCTTGAAGCCGAGCATGACACCGATCACGTGATTGCCCTGTACCGCAATTCCAATGACGGACACTGGGGCGCCTTGGCCAAATCGAACTACACCGGATGCCGCTATCGCGAGCCGGTGTATCGCTCGCTGCGCGAACTGGCGCTCAGCTATTTTGATACGTACTTCAATCTGCGGGGAGAGCGAACGCTGCGGACTTTTTCGCGGCCCGTCCATATGCGGCGTTTCGATTCTCTGCAGTGGATGATTTCCGAGCAGCCCGTCTGGTTCGTGGCGGAATACCTGCTGACTATTTCTCACTATCCGCTGATTACTCGCGCCCAGGCCAAGCGTCTGCATCGGCTGGATGGACGGTCGTTTCGGGCGGGCTGTTTGGAGCGGGCGGAGAAAAAGCTTTAACCACAGGGAGCACAGGGGTTCACCGGGGAAACCTGCGTTCCTTGGGAACTGTTGGTGGGGTTGGTTCGTATGTCTGTCATGCGTTCTTGCGTTGGGCTCATCTTCGCGGTTGTTCTGCTGGCGGGCTGCATTTTCTGTCAGGATTCGGCTTCGACCTCAACTCTAACGTCAAATCCAGCAACGCCAATTGATCTGAAGCCCGATGCCTCCGGCGCCGTCCCTGCGGAGCAGATTCGGGCACTTCTCCAGCGTGCCGAAGAGAAAGATTTGGAGAACGACAAGCGGCAGCGCGACTACACCTACATCGAACGCGAGGAGCAGCATCACCTCGACGGCCATGGCGCGGTGAAGAAGACCGAAGCGCGGACCTCGGAGATCCTCCAGATCTACGGAGAGCAAGTCGAGCGGTTGACCGCCAAGGACGATAAGCCGCTATCGGCCAGCGAGGCCAAGAAGGAAGACGAAAAGATTCAGAAGATCATCGACAAGCGCAAGAACGAGTCCGAAGAAAGCCGCCGCAAACGGCTGGAGAAGGAAGAGAAAAGCCGCGAGGAAGATCGCAAGTTTGTGCTTGAGGTCGCCGACGCCTTCAACTTCAAGCTCGTTGGATCCGAAGTGTTGGACGGGCACGATACCTGGGTGCTGGAGGGCGAACCTCGTCCGGGCTACGAGCCCAAACAGCGCGGCGCAAAGATGCTCAGCAAATTCAAAGGCCGGGTGTGGATCGACAAGTCCGAAGCCCAATGGGTGAAGCTCGACGTGACGGCCATCGATACGATATCGGTCGGCTTCGTACTCGCAAGGGTCCACAAAGGCACGCACGCAGTCGTTGAAATGACCAAGGTGAACGACGAAGTTTGGCTCCCCAAACATGTCCAGCTCCATATCGACGTGCGGCTTGCGCTATTGAAGAACTTCGACGTAGATGTCGAACAGGCCTTCCGTGATTACAAGAAATTCCGATCGGATACGAAGATTACGGTGGTGGGGGAGGAGAAACGTCAATAGCGACGGGCGAGCCGCCAGCGAGATGCTGCCAGCTGCACGGCTTTATCGCCGCGTACGGTGCGGTCGGGAACATTGTCCGGGTCAATGAGTGTAATCGGGAT
>OBLU010003182.1_pt1 | contig 14899 bp, 14 predicted proteins | sample 1518681 | NCBI WGS metagenome assembly OBLU01 (sample SAMEA3539304, study PRJEB22396) | soil metagenome | biome: tundra; feature: field; material: soil | place: USA | collected 2010-05 | depth 0.15 m
ACGTTGAGCAAGAAGCGACTGCTTTTTATGCCGTGACCGGGAAGAAGAGTTAGGCGCTCGACTTGCGGGCTGCGGACTCGTTCCACTTAGCGGCGACACGTGAGTGGTGCGAATACGCTCGTCAGGGTCGTGTCTTTCTGACCGCCGATCAAAAGTTGCGAGATGCGGCCTTACTCAGCGGCTTCGATGCCAAGCAGATGTGATTCCATCGGCGACCGCCCCGGCTTGACATGGTGGAGTGGAATCTCCAAGACGAGTCTTTTTGTTTTTCCTGCGAAGGCGTAGAGTTCACACATGGACGAGAGTTCAATCGCTGGACGGACTGAGAAGCTCCGTCGAGAGATTGAACGGATCCAGCAAGAAGAGCGGCACTACCGCAATAACAGAAGCCATTCACTAGCTGAGAATGCAGAGCATGAGAAGCGGGAGTTTCGAGTCCTTGCGATCCGCGAGGAACTTAGAACTCTTGTCGAAAAAGCAAAGCAACAATCAAGCCACGGATCAGTCTGGTACAGTTGACTTCTTCTTTGCAGCTCCTTTGTGACATCAAGACAGCATGGCGTTAACCACTGTTTAGCTCTTTAAACGGTCGCAAACAACGATTATACCAACTGTGTTCGGCCCGTCCGAGGCTCGAACTTGGTGGATCTCCTACGACGCGGGCCTGCCCGCCGCTGGGTCCGAGGAGTGTTCCGCGTTCTCCGGCCAGCAGCCTGGGTTCCGGAGAGAATTTCAGCCCTGAACGTCTGCATCGCGTTCATTGCAACGGCAAGCCTCACTCTGCGGGGCCGAGCATTACACAAACCATCGCCAGAGCGATGGCGATCGCGATGCACCACACGACGAAAGGGGCAATCCACTCTCCGGCAACTCCAAGCTCGTCCTTGGGTTGCTCCACCGATGTACTTCTTGGTGTCTGATCTGCCATCTGACAGGCTCCGCTAATTCCAATCAACCTGGCCTAGAATGGCCCCGACCGAGGAAACAACTGGGACATCCGTCAAGGGAGATGGATACACCCTAGCTCTTCCGGCTTCCGTTCACATCTTGGGCAATAGGGGAGAACAGTGCTCCAGACTCTCTCCTCCAATGCTGTGCAAACACCCTCGAATGCTGAGTCGTGAACGAACAGCTCGGTTCGCACGTGCAGGATCGACGCCCCACATTTGGAACATTGCAAAGAATTCCCACGTACGACGCAGCAGTCGTCAAGAAACCGCCTCAGCGAATCGCTGAACTCGGTCGCCGTGATGAGACGTGGCGTCCGCAAGCGTTACCTGGCCTTATCCTCTCAACGGCCTCAATTTTGTCACCTGAGTGGTCTCGGATCAAGGTCGGAAGTATAAAAAGCGCGTAACCAAAGCGATTGCGTAAACTGAGAACTGGCCCGACCTGGATTCACTGAATCAATATGGCAACCTAGCGCCAGTTACGGCTTTGGCGCTCGCAACACACTACAGGTGGACTAGTGACGATGTGCGAGCGGAAGTCCCGTTCCGTTTGGCGATACGCCTCCAAACGCAGCAGCCAGCCGATGAGAAGGAAGACGGCGATCAGGAGCACGCCAAGTATAGTCATACGCCCAACTCGCAGATGGATCGGAGAGAAGAGTTCGGAAGTTGTTCCCTTTCTGACTCCGTTTTCAGGCTACTGCGCTCCAGAAATGCGGTCTGTGATTCCAGTCACGGCCAGCGCGACATTACAGCAGCTACAGCCACGATTCAGTCTCCAGCAAACGGTGACCCCGAACGCGCATGATTAATGCGGACGCTCCCGTTGCGGCGCTCCGCAAGCAGGGCCAAAATCTGCCGAGTTAAGTTTCCAACTGTCTTCAATGGCAGGCTTCGTGCACCAAGGTGTCTCGGTGCCCTATGCTCGTGTCGAAGCTGACAATGATCCACCAACAGCCGTTTGGCTCTTGCCGGCTGTACTTGCCCCGGTCGAATGCAGGTCTTTTACGTCAAGAGCGCCATGTCAGAGAGGCGATTTTCAACCAACAAACGAGCAGACATAGTGCGAGCGCTGGTTGTCAATGCAGCGCATTCTCTACGTTGATCTGAAACAGACCTATGCAATTGCTCTGAGAGTCCACCACGTAAATGGAGCTGCCTGCGTCAACCCACATGCCTGATGGATGGCCAAAGTTCGCGCCTTTGATTGTGGTTGGCTCAAATGTGTAGAGCGTTTGCCCTTCGTGACCAAGGACCTGAATCTGGTTAAGACTCGAATCACTGACGTAAATATTGCCACGTTTGTCTACAGCCAATCCGGTACGGCGATCTGCATAGCCCAGATTCAGGGCGCGCAGGAAATGGCCCCCCGTATCGAAAACCTGAATGCGCGTGTTTCCTGCATCGAGCACGAACAGTTCACTATCGGCCACGACTACCTGGCTGGGGAACCGGAACTCACCGGTGCGGTTACCGCCGCCACGTCTGCCGATCCTGCTAATCAGCTTCCCCCGCTCGTCCATAACAAAGATCATGTGTCCTTGCCTGTCGCACACGTAAATGCGTCGCGCAGCCTTATCGATTGCGATCCCTCCCACGGCGTCGGCGATGTCGGTCGCCACCGACAGCAACTCCGTCTCCAGGGCGCGCCCCGCGAGCCGATGCTTCAGCGTCACGCCGTCCAAGAACTCCATGACGATGAAGGGCTGGCCCTGCTGCCCAATCTCATGGATCGTGCAGATGTTGGGATGGTTTAGTGCGGAAGCAGCTTGCGCTTCCCGCTGAAGGCGGGCCAGTGCTTGCGGGTCTTTGACGGCGTCATCCGGCAGAAACTTTAGAGCGACAAATCGGTGCAGGGCTAAGTCCTCAGCCTTGTACACCACGCCCATCCCGCCACCGCCTAGCTTCTCGATGACACGATAATGCGAGATGGTCTGGCCGACGAGTTGGGCAGAAGTTCCCATCGCCGTGGCCAACATGTTAGAGGCGCACTATTCCCGAAGTCAACGAGCACAGCCCGCAGGTGCACGCCGGAAGCTTGGAAGTTGCAAGCCATTAGCCTTGAGGTCTCGTCGTCCTGAAGTGAGCATCCCTGAAAGCTGGCGAACGCTTTCCCGCAAGGTTTCGAACGCTGCGTCGATAGGCTTTGTCTCTGTCCAACGTCCGGAGAAGTCTGAAGTCTCCATCTGCTCCACAGCCGTTTTGAAGCGTTTGCTGCTTGTGGCATCCATGGCAAGGAAGGCGAATGCCTGGAGTGGTACACCATCCAGGCAGTCAACTTCGACCGTGTAGTTCGTGCCTCTGCATCGTCGGACTCGCGCCAGACAGCTCTCTACCTGTCCCCGTCGAATTCGGTTACTCGGTTGATGGACGTGCCGAGGAGCGATGACATCTCCGGCGTGTCTCAGATTGCAGTTCCATTAGGTCTTCGGCGGCAGCGTCTCTTAGAACGCACCTATTCGCGCGGTTCGGAGTAACGTCGAGGAGACGGTAGAATCACCGACCCACTGACCGCGATCGAGACGGTCTTCCGTGCGGGTTCGCCATCAAGGCCCTCAGCCGTGAACCGCACGGTGTAATTTCCGGTAGCGGTATACACATGAGTGAGGATTGCGCCATCGGCGACCACTCCATCACCGAAATCCCAATGATAGGCAAGGGCGGGAACTCCATCTTTCGACACGGTGCTGGTGAACGCAATCTCTTCCCCGGTTTTTGCTTGAGACGGTACTTGGATGGCAATCGAAGGCGCGGCCATCGGAATCGACGTATCAATAATCTTAATCACTTTGACGGAGTGCGCAGGCTGATTCGCCAAGCGGACCGTTTCGTGGTCCATCACCAACGATTTATCTTGCGCGAGCAAATCAAATAAGTTGAACGAATGGCCAGTGGGGAGCTTTAGATCCGAAAATGTGAAACTGCGAGAAGTCGGCTGCTCCGTCCAGTTAAAAACCGCCAAAATGGACTGACGTCGGCTTTCGCGCAGCAGAAAAATGCTCGGTTGCTCATCCGCATCCGAATAAGTCAGGAGATCCAGAGGTACAGCCGCCTGCCCAAGTTTTGCCATAGCAAGCAAGTCAGGATTCTTGACCAACAACAGGCGTTCCGGATCGCTCCCCAGGGTTGGGAGGTCATCGCCAATTTCGAACATTCCTCCCGAGACCGCCGCCAGCGCGATTGAGACCTGAGCTTCGTTCAATGTAAGGGGAGCTTGAATACTCCGTTCTTCGAGGAGTTGCCGGGAAACCGTGAACGCGTCCGGGTCAGCGATGAAGAAGTTGCGATGCATGTAATAACGCGCCGCGATGCCCGGCTCAGCCTCCTTGCTGCGGAGAAACGCATGACCTGTATCCTGGGATACGCGGCCCTCGTCAACGAGACCAACCGGGTTTAACATCGGGCTCCCGTCCTTATCGAGAAGCACGTCTTTGCCGACTGTCGCGCGGATAATTTCGAGTCCAATCCGCTGCGCTTCCAGTGCCGTTGTGTTCGGGCGATGGTAATAACCCTCGATTGCTGTGTTGTCCATGAAGTCAAGCTTAATGTAGTGCGCCCCCCATTCCCGGACCAGCGTGCGATAGGTCTTGCGAAGATATTCCTGGGCATCAGGATGAGTGACGTCTAAAACGAACAGGCGTTCGCCCGGCACTTCCTCAGCGTTCCCAATCGAAATCGGATCGCCATGTGCGTTGTGTACCAGCCAATCTTTGTGGTGCTCGTAAATCCAGGCCCGCTCGCCTACTTCAAAAGGAGCCGTCCAAACTCCCACCTTCAATCCCAATCGGCAAATGTTGTGAGTAAGATCCCACATGCCCCGGGGAAATTGAGAGGCATTGGGTGTCGCGTATTCGCTGCGAGTGTATGCGTACCCTAGGTCGAAATGAAAATAGTCGTAGCCCAGCGGCTTAAGGTGCTCGGCCAGCCATTGAGCGTTCGTGAGCGCGGTACCTTCGGTGATCTTCGTGTAGAAGGCCGTCCAACTCCACCATCCCAGCATGTTGTCTGCGCTGATTCGACTGTGATGCAGCTCTCGAATCACGGCGCCATAGTTATCAAGTTGCGAATGATAGTCTCTTCCGGCAGCAAACATCACGCGCTCTGAGATGATTGATTCGCCCGCGGAAATGGGAACGCTTAACTCAATCAGGTTCTCCGCTGGCCCTTCTCGCAGACCGGATTCGGGATCGGTTGCTTGGATCTCCGTAGTTCCAGTTGAGTCAACCGTGTATGCAGAGATGCCGGGGCCATCCGGGGAGGAAGACTGCGTTTGCAAATGAATGATGGTGAGGAAGCGGTCGGACGTGAGGGCTCCCAGGAATAAGCTCTCTTTGCTCTCCCGGTTGTAGATAAGCTGGCTGCCCACAGCTCGGTGCATTCCCTGAGGAGCTTTTCCCAAATCATAAATCTGCAACGGCGGCCAGTCCTCGCTGAAACTGTCGGAGAGAACTCGGTCGGCGTTCTGCGGGCCACCGAGATCGATGATTTTGTCGCTGACGGACTCGACGCTTCGGATACTTTGGATTGTCACCGGACTGCCTGTGCGATTTCGTACCTCAGCCTCGATAACACCAAACGCTCGCCCGTCATAGATTTGTAACGTATATGCGAGGTCAGGAGTATTTCGAAGCCCCGACGAAGTAACGGTTATTTTCTTGCCGCGCCCGAAAACATCCTCAACATCCGATTGAGATATTGCATGCTTCGGATAATCCGTCGATCTAACCCACTTATGATCGATCTCCGCCGCGACTCTGGCGCGAATGATGCTGTGCCCGCCATCCCCTGTTCCGATTTCGTATGTGCTGTTGCCCGGCTGAACGACCAGGGACAAGCCCTCGATGTGAGCAACTACCTGAGCAGCCGGCGCCGTCGCAGAAGAGGCCAAACCGCCTTCAACTAGGATCAGCATGCAAGCGATCACGAGGGTTGTGGTCCCGACCCCGCGGATTATTCCGACCAATTCTTGGGGAAACCGAAAGCCGCGAGAACTATGTTCCATGATGAATTCCTTCCGTGATACACGAGCTCCTGATCCTCGCCCTCAATCCGAATCCCGACTCGTGGTAAACGGCCACGTAGCTTGCCACTTCGCCCAGATAAAGAAAACCAGAACTCCGGTGAGTAACGTCAAGGACCCGATCTTGATGTAGAGCCAGCCCGAGGTCAGAAAAACGTACGCCCACCCAAAGAAAGCAATGACAATAGGGACGGGATAAAACCACATCTTGTACGGCCGCGCGCTGTCCGGAAATCTTCGCCGCAAGAGTGGAATAGCAAATAACTGTCCCAGGAACTGCACCAAAATTCTGGTAGTGATCAAAGCGCTGACGAGCTGATCAAGCTTAAGGAACGCGCAAGCAATCGATACGCCTCCCAGAACCAGAAGTGAAACTTGCGGATAGTTTTTCGTCGGATGCAATTGCGCGAAAGGGCGAAAAAAATAGCCGTCGATGGCAGCCGCATAAGGAATTCTCGAATAACCCAAGAGCAGCGCGAACACGGCGCCAAAGGCCGACCAGAGGACCAGGATTGTTGCCGCGATCGCTGCGCCCCTGCCATACAGGCGTTCCATGAAGTCGGCAACGATGAAGTTCGAATGAATTCCCTCCCGCCACGGCACCACTCCGATCAAGGCGAGATGCAACGCGAGATATCCTGCACAGCAGACTGCTAGCGAATACAGAATCGAGCGTGGCACCACGTAAGAAGGATTCTGCACTTCGTCGCCGATGTAGCACACATCGTAATATCCGAGATAGTTGTACACCGCGATCAGAGTGGCGCTGCCGAGACCGAGCACGAAGCCCCGATTAAAGGCCATCGCTCCCGGAGGAAAATCGAATGCCAGGTGAGCATTGAAGTGGAAAGAACCGGTGACGATTACGGTTACCATTGCAAGCACCGTGCCAATCCAAAGGGTAAGGGTGACCTTTTTCAGGAATGTCATCTGCCGGCATAAGAGGAACAAAGCAGCGAGCCCTACGGCTACCCCGACGTATTGCTGGCCGCGCACGGTCAATCCCGGCCAGAGATAGGAAGAATAGTTTCCGAATCCGATCATCCCGGATGCGATTTCCAACGGTCCACTCAGCACGAATTGCCAGATGAAAAGAAATGCCATCAGGCGGCCCCAGGTTTGATGGCCGTATGCCTCGCGAAGAAAATGGTAGCTGCCGCCGGAGCCGGGCAACGCTGCCCCCAGTTCGCTCCATATCAGACCGTCGGAAATCACGATGAGCGCACCCGTCAGCCAGCCCAACATGGACTGCGGGCCGCCCATGGATGCCATCAATAATGGGATCGTGATGAAAGGGCCGATCCCAACCATGTTTGAGATGTTGAGGGCCGTGGCATGAAGTAAACCGAAGGCACGCGTCAGGTGGGGGGGCGGAGCGGCCTTCATTGCCATAGCCGGGCAGGTGGGCGCACTTCGATTTTGTTCCCGGTATTCACGGGGCAATTGCGCGAATCTACCGATACGCCGGCTCGTTTGTCAATCGGATTGTTCGTTTGTGATCGGTTCGGACTTTCCAATTGGCATTTTTCCGATATAAATCGTGCTCATCCGAAATACAATGAGGCCGCGGAAATGCTAAGCCCACTGGGTTCGGCGCCTCGAACAGGTGCCAGGAGAGCGCATCCATGCTCGCCGAAGAGCGTAGATTTCGAATTCGAGAAATACTTTCCGGTCAACGTACCATTACCGCTTCCGACCTCTGCGCCGCTCTAGGGGTTACCGCGGCGACCGTGAGGCGAGACTTGGCAGCCTTGGAGCAGGATGGCGTACTGGTCCGTTCTCATGGGGGTGCGGTTTCCCGCATGTCCAGCACCAACTTCCAGCCTTCCTATGAGACGTTATCGCATAGCCATAGCGGTGAGAAGCAGGCCATTGCCCGCGCGGCTGAACATCTAGTGCTAGATGGCGAGACGGTCTTTCTTGAGGGTAGCACCACGGTGTATGAGCTTGCCCGTGGCTTAAGTCAGCGGAATCGGCTGACCGTGGTGACAAACTCTCCCACCATAGTTTGCCAGTTGCAAAGAAGCTCAGGTGTGACCGTCCTTTGCACCGGCGGCGATCTCCAAAAAGGCACGTTCTACTTTACCGGCGAATGGGCGCAGCGTGCGCTCTCCGAAATTCGGTTGGACAAAGCGATCTTGGGAGTGAGCGCAATCGATCTTTCGTATGGGATCTCGACCGCGAACCATGCTGAAGCCCAAATCAAGAAGATGATCACGAGAGCTGCCAAGACCAGGATCGCGTTAGCCGATCACACTAAATTTGGCACTCAGAGCTTCGCCTATGTGGGGCCTATCGCGGACATCGACGTGCTCGTGACCGATTCTGCTACCGATCCGAACTACATCAAGGGCTTGCGGGAAGCAGGGGTCGAAGTGGTGGTTGCGGAACTGCAGGAAACGCGTAAAACCCCGCACAAAAGGACACGTTCGAACAAATAGATTGACAATCGCTCACGTGCCGGATAATTTGAGTCCGCTTTTATGCAGCAATAGACGAGGAACTTGTGAGTGATTGCGGCAAAAAGATTCGCTTAAATCGTGCGCTGGGAGGCTCGAAACGCCGGGCCCTGGTGGTGGCTTTCGATCATGCGTTGGTTCTGGGGCCGATTCCTGGAACCGAGGATCCATTGGGCAAGATTCGACAATTTGCTCGAGCCGATGTCGATGCCGTGCTGCTGAACCTTGGACTCATTCGCCAATTCGCGAACTCGACAACACTCGGTCCGATACCGCCTCTGATAGCCCGTCTGGATTGGACCACGGTGTGGTCTGCGATTGGGCAAAACGGAAGCGGTGCGCTACGCAGTTCTCTTCTCGCACATCCAGAGGATGCGTTACGGCAGGGCGCCGATGCCGTTCTCACCTATCTCGTCGTGGGTACCGGTGATGCTGAGTTTGAGATGAACGAAATCACTCGCAACGCCGAAGTCGCCCGCGAATGTGAGCGAGTTGGAATCCCGCTGATTGTTGAATCTCTCGCCCGCGGAAAGGATGTGCAGAATCCAGGCGATCCTAAGTGGCTGAACCTCCACACTCGTATGGCAGTCGAGCTTGGCGCGGATGCTGTTAAGACGGATTACAGTGGGAACATAGCCTCCATGCACTCGGTAGTGGAAGAGTGTCCCATACCAATTCTCGTGCTGGGTGGAAGCCGTCATGCTTCGGACAAACACGCTCTCGATGTGGTCCGCGACGTTGCCGCCGCAGGAGCGGCGGGCGTCTTCTTTGGCCGCAACGTTTTCCAGGCCGACAACGTCGGCAAATTTATTGAACGAGCGCGTGCTGCTCTTGACGGGACGCCCGAGACAGAATTTCAAGCGATCACAAAATAATGACATCACGTTCGCAGGCGCAGCCGGTGTGGCGCAATAAGAATGTCATGGACGGTCGCCCCGGGCTCCAGTTGCAGGCAGATTGGGGACATATTTCGGTTCTTGCGGGCGGCGGGCATATCTGCGAGTTGAATCTCAATGCCTGTGACGGCGTGAACCCGCTATGGCGGCCGCAATGGACCACGATCGATCCATTCAAGTACACGATCGCGAAACATGTACGCAAGTACGGGCCTCCGCCGGATGGCAGGTTACTTTCCGGCATTGCAGGACATAGCCTCAGCTTTGATCACTTCGGGCCGCCTTCGCTGGAAGAAACGGCCGCCGGTCTGACTACCCCCGGCGAAGCGCCCGTGCTGATGTGGGACATCCAGAAGCAAACACAGTCGCCCACGCCACCAAAATCCAAGGTTCAAGTTCGTTTTTTGATCTTATTGCTTGCGGTGCCTGAGGCATTTCGTGGCGTAGCGAGTGTTTCCATGGCCGATGAACGGCCGATGTCGTCGAGTCCGGGAGGCGCGGCCGGAAGCTTTCAGTGGCTGCAGACAAATTCCTATGAATGGTGCCGACCGTTGAGGAGTCCGCAACGCAATGCCTGGCCTTGAGGGCGTTGTAACGGGTCTCGGCAGATTGGATTAGCACCTTCGGGAAAGCGAGCGGCAATCGAAAACTATCATGAGTTTGCTTGCCATCGATATCGGGTCGAGCAGATGCAAATCGGTGGCCTTTGCGGTAACAGGTGAAATACTGGCCCAGCACGCACGCGCCTACACGCCCGAGTTTCCCGCTCCTTCGCACGCGGAGATAAATCCCGAGCGCTTTTGGCAGGCGGTCTGCCATTGTTCGAGAGCAGCGTCTAAGGATCTTTCTGATCCCGTTCAAGCGCTCTGTCTGAGTTCGCACGGCGAAACTTTCGTGCCGGTGGATGCACGCAACGAGGCGATCGCTCCGGCCATTCTCAACCAGGACAATCGAGCCACGGAAGAGGCTGCTTGGCTAGAGAAAACAGTCGGAAGAAATCGCCTTTTCGAAATTACCGGTCAGGTCGCTCATACCATGTATCCGGTTCCAAAAATTCTTTGGTTGCGTAAGCACCGTCCAGACATGTTTGATCCATCGGTTCGTTTCCTGAGTGTGATTGGCTATGTTCTTTCACGGTTGGGACTTCCTGCCTATATCGATTATTCTTTGGCCTCCCGCTATCTGGCATTTGATATACGGCAGCGACGCTGGTCCGACGAGATTCTGGCCGCCACCGAAATAGATGCTGAGTGGCTGCCCACTGCTGTCCCTGCTGGAACGATCGCTGGAACATTAGATGGATCCATCGCCGGCGAACTCGGTCTCCCACCCCGAACCATTGTTGTGCTAGGAGGGCACGATCAACCCTGCGGTGCATTGGGAGTTGGCGCTAGCGTTTCGGGTAGGGTGGCCGACTCAATGGGCACTTACGAATGTCTGCTGGCTGCTTCCGATCAGCCCACTTTAACGGATGCGGCGCTTGCGGCATCTCTCAACTCTTATTGCCACGTAGTTCCGGACAAGTTCGTCACGCTGGCGTATTTCCCATCAGGAATCATGATTAAGTGGTTCCACGATCTGTTGTACGGCGAAGGCATCCTCGCTCAGGATGGGGATCCATCTCACGCGGAGTCGATCCACTATGCGGCGCTGGAACGAGAAGCACCAGCGGGCCCAACAGGCCTTTGCATTACTCCCAATCTGATCGGCACCTGCAATCCTGACTTCAACCCGCATGCACGCGGAATTATTTCCGGCTTGGGCCCGAACACTAGGCGCGGCCAGATTTACAAAGGCATCCTCGAAGGACTTGCCTGTGAACTGTCCCAGATGACCGACATTCTGGCAAACGCGGTAGGAGAGTTTCGGGATGTTTACGTCACCGGAGGAGGCTCGCGGTCGGTTCTAGGCCTCGAGTTGCGAGCTGCTTTGTCGGGTCGGCAGCTCCATGTAATGGTGTGTCCGGAGGCGGTGTGTCTCGGCGGAGCCATACTCGCCGGAGTCGCATGCGGAGAATACGGGAGCTTGCGGGAAGCTGTGGAGCTTGTAGTCCGCGAGGTTTCGGTGTTATCGCCTGATCCTGCCATCGCGGAAGCCTACGTGCAACAAGCCAACCAATACCGCCATTTGCGTTCATCGCTCACGGCGATCACAAGCGGCTGAAAGTCTAAGAGGCCAACAGGAGGAACGGTGATCCAAGCCACAATCGGATTCATAGTTTTTGGAGTTCACAAAGATGGTCTAAAGGACCCGATGGGTACCCCATTCATCGATGACGCATTGGTTCAGAGCGCCAAGAGTGCACTGATTGCCGCGGGTCTGAAGGTGATTGAGCATGGCATTGTTGTCGCCAGCAAAGAAGAAGCTCGGGCGGCATTCAAGAAAATGAAATGCGACGATGAGATCGATGCGGTCGTCCTGTTCTCCGGGACCTGGGTTTGGGCGGCGCACATGGTCGGCGCGATTCGCGATTACTGCGCAGGGGGCAAAGGCTTACTTCTGTGGACGCACCCCGGCTCTCAAGGTTGGCGGCCAGTTGGCGGATTGGTGCTGCACGGAGGTTTACTCGAAATCGGTGTCCAGCACAAATTTGTTTACGGAAGCCTGGAAGAACGAGACACCGTAGGCAAGATCATCAGCTATGCCCGCGCCTGCCATCTGAAAAAATTCTTAAACATGTCCACCATTGGCACATTTGGCGGCCGCGGGATGGGGCAAACCTGCGGTGCGGCCGATCCTTCCCAATGGATGAGAATGTTTGGCATAGATATCGATTCCCGTGACACGACGGAATTGAAGCAAGCCGCTGAAGGAATATCAAGGGTCGAACTCGATGACTTGCAGCCACGCCTGAAGCAACTGTTTGGCAAAGAACCAGAACGAAACGCCGTGACCGAGCGCTCGATGCGTCTATATCTCGGACTAAGAAAGGTGGTAGCGAAGGAGAGGTTCGATTTCTACACGATTCAATCCTTTCCAGGTCTAGCCGGCGATTACTCTGCGACATGTTTTGCCCAGAGCATGATGCTCGAGGACGGAGTCGGTACTTCCACGCTAGGCGATTTCAACACTGCTTTGACCGTGCATCTGCTCACCAAATTGAGCAAGGAGAGAGTGTATTACGGCGATCTGCAGCACATTGACAGAGAGACAAAGGAAATCAAGATCATCGGCGATGGCGCTTGTCCACCTTCCTTGGCAAGCAAGCTGGGGTTGGCAGGTTTCTCTGAACACGGTATCCCTACGGAAGGCGAGGCGGGCGGCCTCTCCGTAAAGTTGATCTGCAAAGTAGGAGAAGGAGTATTGGCCCGACTCGGCAGAGTGAACGGCGAGTTTCAAATGGTCATCACTCACGCCAGCATCTTCGAGCCCGCACCGAATCAGGTCGACAAACGGCTCGGAGAATGTGGCATCCCATTTTGGCCCCACGGTTTCGTGACCGCGCATTGTGACATCGAGGTTCTGCTCCAGCATTGGACCAATGAATATGCATGCCTGGGCTACGGCGAAGAGCTCTATCCGGCACTAGTCGACTTTTGTGAGATCACGGGAATCAAGGCAGTCCTTCCCTGATTCTCCAAAGTCGGCATGCTTGACTCAAGCTGGAGCTGACACGACACGATGTGAAACACAGGCCAGTCATGCGACTAGTTGTTCCGTATCTTTGGATCAGAAGTGGCCCAAGACCGCCAGGCGTTTTGGAGTGTTTTTGGCGCGAGGCCAAGGCCGTGTCCGGGGTCTAAGCAAAAGAGGCATTCCGGAGTGGATCAACTGGCGCACCACAGGCCACACCATAAAATCGAAGAACACGTCGAATGTGGTGGCCGATGATAGCCGCAGCATCATTCTCCAGTGCGCCCTGGCGAATCGCCTCGTACTCGATCGGAAGATATTGGCTCAGCAGGGTCAGCGGGCATGAAAAGCGGCCGAGATTGTGCAGCAGGCGCTTTACTTCCGCTTGTACGGAAGGTTGGGGCCAGTAATAACGACAGCGGTCGCTGAAACTGAAGGCACGCGAGAGGCGCAATTCGTCGTCGTCGCCGCGGTAGTACGAACGCCAGTACGCCGGGTTGCGCAGCATCTCGAACTCCAGCGCCTCCCGCACTTGCGACGATCTCACCTCGCGCTTGTGGCCAAGGATCTCGCGTTCTATGCTGCTCAGTGCAAAAATTGCTTCCCGATAAGCGAACGTAAGCCAGGGGCCAACTTTCAAAATTGCGAAATGGTCCTCCACCATCTCTGCTAGAGCGGCGGGGGACTGGTAATCGGTGGAATGGGCCTCATAGACAAGCGAAGGACTTGCGGGCAATCCTGCCGACAGCGAATGCACTTTCTGGCGATCGTAGTCGAAAACCCTGGTGTCGCCGAATTCCACGGCAGGTTGAACGACCAACCCGACCACGTTCTCCCAAGCCGCGAACAAACCATGTGCTCGGAACGCGGAGTGAAAGACGTCCAAAGTGCGATGAACGTCTTCGACCTTCGTCGGGGCTGGACATTGACCCTCTGCCACCTCTCCGCCCGGAGGCGGGACCTCCGTTCCAATGACGTAGAGCGGTCGCGGCGAACCAGTCGGCATATCCTCCCTAGCGTCCTCCGCAGCTCGGCACAAAATGGCAGCGCGTTCCGCGACGGTCTTCTCATCGAAAATCTTTGCGTCGTCACCACATGGCATGCTCGTGTCCAAGTGGATCTTCTGATATCCCGCATGAACGCAAAGACGAGCCAGGTCGCAGGCCTTCGCCATTGCTGTAGCCAACGGTTCACTGCGCCAAGCAAACGGACCTAGGTGGTCAGCTCCGAGCAGAACGCGACCTGCTGGCAATCCCGCTGAGGCGGCAGCGACGCGAATTGAATCAGCAAATTGCTGCGGCGTCATACCCGTATATCCGCCGAACTGGTCAACTTGGCTGGATGTCGATTCAACGTGAAAACAGTTACCGTCTTCGAGCGCCTGCTGAATAGCTGCATCGATCACTGCTGGGTGCGCGGAGCAAACTGCGTAACTGCCGACAGTCTCGCCGCTGCGATTTCGTTTGATTACGCTTCGCAGATATCCGCTCGGCCCCTCTGCCACCGTGGGGCGATCCGTCTCGACGGGGTTAGGCCTCCCATTCATCGCTTTCGCATTATAAATTCTTGAGCTGAGTATCTGCGTTTACTGAGGTGGCCCCAATAGGTAATATGCGGGGATGCAGAAGAGTACCCGCGGAATCGGCGGAGTTGGAAACGAACTTCGCTACCGAAGAGGCGTGCCGCGCATATCTGGCCCGGCTTCGACCGCCGGTGGGTTTCATCTGTGCACGCTGCGGTGTGGGGAAAGCGTGGCCCGTACGAGATCTGTTTTGGCTGCTTCGCGCTTGACCCCATGACCTCATCGGTAGAGTATGGGTTCCTGCTGCGATGACGAATATACACACATAGGGAGATTCCTGCCGTGCCGAAAAGAATTGGAAGACTGGTTTTCAGAGTTGGACTAGCGATTACCGCTGGCACGCTGATGGTTGGGCTGCCGTGTGTGGCCCAGCAACTTACGAACGACGAGATCTCCCTGACGGTCAACGCGCAGGAGGG
>OBLU010003183.1_pt1 | contig 14895 bp, 11 predicted proteins | sample 1518681 | NCBI WGS metagenome assembly OBLU01 (sample SAMEA3539304, study PRJEB22396) | soil metagenome | biome: tundra; feature: field; material: soil | place: USA | collected 2010-05 | depth 0.15 m
GTATGGCAGCGAATCGGTGGCGTCAGTGAGCGGGCTGAGCGGAACGGGGGCCGGCATCGGAACCATCGTTGCTTTCAAACTCATCGGCTATTTTTCCGATGCCCGCCAGGCAACGGGCACTCATTCTTTCGATCCGATTGTGATTATCGCGGGGCTGGTGCCCTTGGCCGGCATGATTCTGGTCTTGCTGTTGATACGCAACACGCAGGCGACAGATCAAGGGCTGGTGCGACGAATCTGAGACCTTGGATACACCTTTGAGGGGCTGTTTTGAGGAACTATGGGATATAAGCGGCTGGAACTCGACGGTAAGGTGGCGGTGGTGATCGGCGGCAGTTCTGGAATCGGTCGCACGCTCGCGCGCGGACTCGCCGAGGCCGGAGCCGATGTGGTGCCCAGTGCGCGGCGCATGGAACTCGTGAATCTGGTTGCCGGCGAGATCGAGTCTCTGGGCCGCCGGTCGCTGCGTGTAAGCTGCGACGTGACGGACCGCGGATCGTTGGAAAAAGTGTTGCAGGCTTCCGTGCAGACGCTCGGGAAGGTGGATATCCTGGTGAACGCCGCCGGATTCAACCAGCGCGCCCCTACGCTCGACTTTCCCGAGTCCGATTGGAACCGGCTCATCGACACGAACCTGACCGGCACGTTGCGGGCGTGCCAGATTTTCGGACGTCATATGATCGAGCGCAGTTATGGCCGGATCATCAATATCGCTTCCATGGGCTCGTTCCTGGCGCTTTATGAAGTGGCGGCGTACTGTGCCAGCAAGGCGGGCGTGGCCTCTTTGACTAAGTCGCTGGCCATCGAATGGGCACGGCATGGAGTCTGTGTTAACGCAATTGCACCGGGCTACTTCCGTACGCCGTTGAGCGAGAAGTTGGTGATAGGCACGCCGCGAGGACAGGAAGTGCTGACCCGCACGCCGATGAAGCGCTTCGGCGAATTGGAGGAACTGATTGGAGCAGCGATATTTCTGGCCTCAGACGCTGCCAGCTTTGTAACTGGGACGATGCTTGCCGTGGATGGTGGCTTTCTCGCCAGCGGTGTAAACCAATAACGTCAATCAATAACTTAGATCTATACCTTCCGCTTTAGTTTCCGTCGTAGCCTGGGCGCGGCTCCGCGATCGCCTCTTCAGCGATAGGGCACGAAGCCTTGTGCCTTCATCTCCAGTCGATAGACCGATGTGGTGGCCGTGATGTAGAGCGTTCGATAGTCCTTGTCACCCCAGTTCAGATTTGCCGGTTGCTCCGGCATGACGATGGTGCCGAGATGGTTGCCTTTGGCGTCCCAGACCCAGATACCCTCAGGGCCTGTAACAAAGAGGTTGCCGTTCTTATCTACTTTCATGCCATCAGGCACGCCATCGTCCTTCCCGCCCGGCTCCTCGCCGAAGATGCGTCCGTTGGCGAGGGTACCGTCAGGCGCGACCTCGTATACACGGATGTTTCTCTGTTCGCTGTCGTCGACGTAGAAATGCCTGCCGTCCGGGGAAAAAGCGAGGCCGTTCGGCTGTGTCAGGTCTTTGGTGAGCAACTGCACGTTGCCTTTGGCGTCCAGACGGTAGACGCCCTGGAACGGGATCTCCTGCTTTTCGCCGGCAACCAGATCCAGGGTTGGATCCGTGAAGTACAGCGCACCGTCCGGACCAACGACTACATCGTTGGGACTGTTCAATTTCCTGCCGCCGTAGTGATCGGCCAGGATTTTGTATTTCCCGCCGGGAGTTACCTCGATGATGGCGCGCAACACGCTGGCGCAGTCGATCAGCCGATGTCGGCGGTCGAAAGTGTTGCCGTCGGGATCGCCGAGTGCAATCACTTCCTCTTTCTTGCCATCGGGATGGAGCCGGTAAATCTTGTTAATGGTTTCGTCACTCACGTAGAGGAACCCCGACTCATCCCACACCGGGCCCTCCGTAAACCCGAAGCCCGTGCCCACCACGCTTAGCTTCGCGTTGTGATCCACCAGATTCCAGAACTGTGGCGATCTGGCTTGCAGCTTAAACTCCCGGGGCGCGCGCGGGGAAGCTAGAAGACCTGAGGCTGCAACCGCAAGCAGCAGTGAGGCCGCGACGATCAGGGCGCGCAGGGTTTTTATGCCGCGATTCATTGAGAATGCCTCTCTCGTGAAACGAACGGTTGAACTAATCTCTCGCATCACCCCGAAAGAAAAGCGACGCGACTATTGGTCTTCAAATATCTCCGGTGTTACTACCGCCTCGCCTGCTCTGACGTTGGCCACTCTCATCAGATAGCTGACGACATTATCCAATTCAGCGGGAGTCAGAGTGGAGCCATAGTCAGAGGGCATGAGGGTCTGCGAACTATATTCCAGGCCATCGAGATCCGGCTTCGATAGGGAGACAAACGTTCCGTCCAGGGTCTGCAGCTGTACCGAGAAATTATCTTCATTGCGAATTCTGCCGACAACCTTCGCTCCGGTGCGCGTGGTCGCCGTTACCAGCCGCGCCTGCCGGTCGTTGCCCGGAGCGGGAGTGGTGATGGCGCTGCGAATCTGTTCAAGCGCATGAGTGCGGGCATACGCGGACAGATCGGAGGCGATAAAGCCGCCGTTGCCGGCCATCATGTGGCAGCCGGAACAGCCTCCCTTGCCGAAGAAAATCGTCTCTCCGCGGACCGGATCACCAGGCAGGTTCAGCGCTTGCTTTGTTCCCTGAAGAGTGCGGAGGTAGGTCACGACGGCTTTGACGGCAGAAGTCTCCAGGGAATGGAAGGCAGGCATTGCGGTGCCCGGAATGCCGTTCTCAATAATGTGTGCGATCTGCGCATCGGAAAGGCGCTGCGCCTTTGGGTTCTCGGCGATGTTGGGGGCGCGCTCGCTGCCTCTGCCGTCCAGCCCGTGGCAACTGGCGCAGGTCGACGCAAAAGTTTGCTGGCCTCGTGCCGACACCGGCTTGACGTTTCTCTGCTGGAGACCTTGCTGTGGGGTTTGCGACCAGGCGGCGAGGCCATTGGCGGCCCATAGGGCCGCCATAACCAGCGCCAGTACGGACTGTGGTCTGGGGCTTGGGAGCATTGGCGCAACACGGCTTAGAACAAAAACTTTAACGCGAGTTGCATGATGCGTGGATCTCGGGCTGACGTTACATATCCAAAGCCGCCCTGCCCGGTGTTGTCGATCTGTCCCGATGGATTGTTGAACTGGGCATGATTGAAGATGTTGAACGATTCCGCCCGGAACTGCACCTGCATACTTTCGGTTATCTGCGTGTCCTTCAGCAAGGCCATGTCAAAGTTGTAGATACCCGGCCCACTAAAGAACCGGCGCATAGCATTTCCGACCTGCCCAGGTTGTTCTGTAACGAAGTAACTTGGGTTGAAGTAGGGCTGCCCCGAACGCGGATTGCGGTTTACAAACAGATGGCTACCATTGTTGGCATAGGTAGGCTCGTCTATTGTGGCAGTGAATGTTCCACTGAGTGAGTTGTCATCGGATTCACTCAGTTGGACGGGCTCACCTTTGGCGAATGTCGCGATACCAGACAGAGCCCACCCCGCAGTGAGTCTCTTATTGGCGCCGCCAGTGAACTTGTCAAAGGGCAACTGGACCGTGTAGCTCACCGTTAAGTCTTGCGGGACATCGAAAACAGATAAGGCGCGGCTTAGTCTGGAGTTAAAATTATTGGTTGCATCAAACGAGGTTGAGCCATTGTCGATCGATTTTTCATAGGTGTAGGCAACCAGGAAATTCGCATATTTCTCATTGTGTTTCACGCTTACCTGCAGGGAGTTAAAGCTCGAGCTGGCGACTGTTTGCATGTCCGCGTTGCTGCCGAAATTAATCCCATATGTAGGACGCGTACCGTTGACTGTCGTCACCCCACCGGCAGTGACAACCGTTGGTCCGGTAAGGGTCACGCCGTTTGCAAGGGTGTACACATTGTCTTCACCAAATGGACCACAAGGGGTTTGACCCGCCGCCAGGTTCGCAGGATTGCTCAAGAATTGGCAGAGGGCTGCATTCGCTGGATTGGCATCTTCAAACGTTAAGAGGTGCCGACCCACCGATCCCACGTAGCTGGCGGTCAAGACCGTAGACGATCCCAGTTGCCGCTGCAAGGACAACTCAAACTGCTGCACGTTCGGTGTCTTGTCGCGAGGATTTAAGTAGTCCGACCCGGAAATGGGCGTAGCTTGCGTCCAATTAAAGGAGCTGTCTGGATTTTTTGCCGACACGTTTGTTGGAGGAAACACGAAGGGGAACTTCTGCCCCTCATTATTTCCCGTGGCGCGATCGATAAATGGGGTTGGCAGGAGTGTGGGTGACGGGGCACCATAGTACAAGCCATACGGAGCATCCCCGACCTCGACGAAGCCAGTGGCGTCCTCAACGGCACTGAAAAAGATGCCGTAGCCAGCACGGATACTCGATTTACCCGGGCCGCCAAAGAGTTTGCCGAGGAAGCCTTCTGTGGTGTCCGGCGCATATGCGAATCCAATTCTGGGAGCAAAGTTGTGGTACTGAGTGGGGGCCAAGGTTCGCGGCACGCCCGGATCTCCCGGTACCACCAACCCTACCGGCGCAGTCGGGAAGACTCGGGACTGCTCGCCGGGGATCACTGTTTCCAGTTTATTCTGGGTGTCGTACCAGGGCGTCATGATCTCATAGCGAAGACCGTAATTGATGGTCAGGGTTGGCCGTGAGCGCCAGCTATCCTGCGCATAAACTCCAAAGTATTTGCTGCGTGAGTCAAGGAGTTGCTGGCTGGCCTGGGTGAAATTAGCGGGAGCGCCAATCAGGAAGTCGGCAAAATCCAGGCCCGTCTCTTGGCCGCTAAAGCCAAACGCCCCGTTCACATCGTCGTAGTTGCGCTCGTTAATCTGATCGTAGTGGAAATCCGCGCCGAACTGGAGGGTGTGAGTTCCTACGATTTTTGTGAAATTATCGAGAATCTGGTACGTGTTGTTGAATTGACGCAAGTTATCTTGCGGAAGCCCAAATTCATAGTTATTGAAGAAGAAAGAAGGAACCCCTTCCAGTGCAGGATTGATGGTGGCAATACCACCGTTGAAGCTGGGACCCGTGCCTGCGGGAGCCTGGAAGCCTAAAGAGGTCAGCGCAACCCCCGTGCCCCCACCCGGGACTCCTCCGAAGTAACGGTTCCGCAGATACACCAGACGAACATCATTGACAGTGGAGTTGTTGATCGATGTCGTCAGGCCGAGATTTATCATCTGCGCACGACCCAAAACACTGCTATCAAAGCCGGGGATATTGATACTCTGGGCATAAGGCGTGGTAGTAGTGAATTGATCGAAGAAGTAGTAGCCGAACAAAGTACCGTAATGCGTATTCGTGTCCAGGCGAATCCCGCCTTTGTTGTCCGTTAGTCTCCCGTTATAGGCCGCGGTTTCGAAGGCCGGGCCTCCATTAAGGAGGAACCCGGGAACAGGCTGGGGAATATATTTCAGAGTGGCGGTTGCAACGGGATCCCAGGCCGTGGTCGGAATGGAAGCACCGGGGAAAACGCACCCTGTCACAGGATCATTAGTGGCGCAGTTACTTGCATACGGGACGCCGATCCCCGTCGTCGGGTTGATCGTTGAAGGATTCACCATGCCTGCGGTGTAGTAATAGGGCTCACCGCTCATAACCGTTTGTCCCGCCCCCGCCAAGCGCCCTTGCAGAACACTGGCCCAGTTTGTCCCGTTGACCGTACTAGTGACTGGGTTGCCGGCAGCATCCGTGCCGGGGGCAAAGGCGCTAGCCTGATCCGATAAGTTGCCCATACGATCTTGCAGGGAAGGAACGGGAAAGCTTTGTGACTGGCCCAGGATTTGCTTGTTTCCCTGATAATCGGCGAAAAAGAAGACCTTGTCTTTTTTTATCGGCCCACCGAAGGTTGCGCCAAACTGATTTTGAATAAAGACGCCGCGCCCTGTGAAGTAGTTCGCCGCATCAAGGTCGGTATTTCGCAGAAATTCGAACAGGTCCCCGTGAAATCGATTGGTTCCAGATTTAGTGACGACATTGATTTGGCCGCCGCTGAAGTTTCCATATTCGGCGTTGAAATTATTGGTGATGATGCGGAACTCGGAGATGGAGTCAAGATTCGGAAGAATGGCCGCTCCGTTGTGGACGCCTTCCTGCGCATCCGCTCCATTCACCATGAAACCGTTCGAACCGAGCCGGCCGCCGTTTACGGACTGAGTTCCGTTCGTTTGATCGCCGGATACCGTTGTTGGATCTACGCCTACTCCCGACGTTGTGTCATCGTTCTTATAAGGCGAGACGCCGGGCTGTAGAGCCAGCAGGTCAATATAATTGCGGCCATTCAGGGGTACGGAGGTCATCTTGGAGCCTTCGATCACCTCGCCCATTTGCGTGCTCTGGGTCTCCACTTGAGCTGCGTCCGTGCTCACCTCGATCTTCTCGCTGATCGAGCCGACGGCGAGACTGGCGTCGACCCGAAGCGCCGAGTTGGCATCGATCACCAGTCCGGTCTGCCGGTAAATCTTGAAACCGGTATGCTTGATTTCCAGGTCATAGGTGCCGACCGCCAGCGTCGGAAGATTGTAGAAGCCTTTGGAGTCGGTCTTTTGACTCGTCTGGACGCCGGTCAGGGTGTTGGTTGCAACCACCGAAGCCCCGGAAATAACAGCGCCCGATTTGTCCGTAACCACACCGGAGATGCTGCCGGTGATACTCGCCGACGCAAGCGCCAGCGCAAACAGCACGAACGCAAGAACTGCGAAAACAGCACACCGACGGTTGCCCATAACTGATCTCCTGGCAAAAGGGGCCCTTGCCCGATTTTCAACGCCGTCCTCTAAAGACTTTCATCTAGTGAAACCTGCCGCAGCGTTGTGAAAGTTCACTAGCCGATGGATGACGGTGTACCTCAAGCGCAGTGGGCGTGTCAAACTCTTTCTTATATTCTCGATAACCAGACAAACAGACCCGTCCCCGGGCTGACGGCAGCAACCGAGGATGCCTGATTCGCCAAGGAGCGAGCTACTTCTGTTTCACCGCGATCGCCGAGATCTCAATTCGGGCGTTGTTGACCAGGGCCGCGGCCTGGATAGTAGCGCGGGCCGGCTTGGGGTCAGGCATAAGGCTCTTGTAGATCCTGTTCATGTCGGGAAACTCATGAATGTCGGCGAGGTAGACTGTCACGCTGACAACGTCCTTCAACTCGAAGCCGGCGGCCTTGAGAACGCGCTGGATATTGTCGAGAGCCGCGCTGGTCTCGGGGCCAATTCCTCCAGCGACCAGCTTGTCGGACTCGTCGGTACCTTCCTGACCGGCGATGTAGAGAGTATTGCCCGCCACGACGCCGTCGCTAAAAGGAAGTCCCCTGGCGGGGGACAGATTCACGGTTTTACGCTCCTGGCTGTTGCCCTTCTGCACTGAAACGCCTATGGATAGTGCGATTGCGAAGATCCACAGAAGCACGCGGGCAGTTCTCCTCAGCATCGTCATACTCATTCCTCTCCTTTTTGGATAAATGGATTGGCTCTTCCACCGAACGACAAACGGTGTTAGAGTCCGCGCACATATATACATCCAGGAGGAGGAAATGAACAAGTTTCGTGGATTCGTGAAATCTCACAGAATCGCCGCATCGCTAGTCTCCATCGGCCTTTTGTTTGCCATCTTGTGCGGAGCCAGATTCTTGCGGGCGCAATCAGCCGCCGGAGCAACCGCACCGCAAACCGACAATACCTTGCTGGCAGACTTTCGCAGGGTAGAAGTGGCTTCGGTCTCCGATGCTCTGGAGCAGTTGACCGGCAAGCGGATGTACATGAGTCACCGCATGCATCCGATCTTGACCGCGAAATTTGCCGGCTTTGCCCGGACGGTCCTGCTCAAGAAGGACGAAGGCAACAGCGATCCCGCTGCGTTGAATGGAATGCTGGCGGCCATTGATGAGGGCTCCGCGGACTCCGTTTACGTGATGGTGGTCGAGGATGGCGAAGACATCGCGGGAATGGGCGGACTGATGGGCACCGCCATGGCTGCGCGCGGCTACGCGGGAGCGGTGATCGATGGAGGAGTGCGCGATGTGGCTTATCTGCGCAAGATTGGCTTTCCCGTATATGCGACCGGCATCGTGCCGTCAACGTCGGTGCATCATTATCGATTCGGAGGATCCCAGATTCCGGTGAAGTGCGACGGGGTGACGGTGAATGCTGGCGACATTGTCGCGGCGGACAGTGATGGCGTGGTGGTTGTCCCCAGGGCGAGGGCCCAAGATGTTCTAACTCTGGCCCAACAAATGGACTTCAAAGAGCATTCGATGTATGCCGTAATTGAACAGATGAGGTCGGTTGTGGAGGCGGTGAAGAAATTTGGAAGACTGTAGGGGATAAAAGACCTATTGCGCAAAACTGACTTTCATCAGATAATTCGCACTTTCATTTTGTGATCGGCCGGACGTCGATCGGTTTTCATGGTTAATACTCCAAAGCGAAGCTACAACATTACCGCGTTGCAGCGTGGGTTAAGTCTTTTGCAGCTCTTCAGCGAGTCACCGCAGGGCCTTACCGCAAAACAAGTGGCGAGCCGGTCCCGGCTGCCGGTGAGTACGGTCCACCGTTTTTTGGCGAACCTGGAAGGTGCGGCCTTCTTGAACTGCAGCGGAGACAGCGTGTATCACCTGGGAATCGCATGTTTCGCGATCGGCCAGGCGGCTTTGGGCCAGCTCGATATTCGCCGTGTGAGCCTGCCGTACCTTCAGGACTTAAACCGGCAGACGCGCGAAACCATTCACCTGACAGTGCGGCATGGGTTGTCCGCGGTTTACGTCGAGAAACTGGATTCACCCGAGCAGTTGCGCATTCACTCCCGCATTGGTGCAGCTGTTCCGTTGTATTGCACCGCAGTGGGCAAGATCATGTTGGCGTACATGCCCGACGATGAGCGGAAGCATGCGCTGCCGCATTTGGGATTGCAGCGTCTGACGCCCAACACTGTCGGAAATCTTCAGGAGCTCGAAGCTGAACTTTACCGAGTCCGAAAGAACGGCTACGCCTGCGATTTGGAGGAGCATGAACTCCATATACGGTGCGTCGCAGCACCCATCTGGGACCACGCTCGCGCGGTGAATGCCAGCCTCAGCATTACTGCGCCGGCAGTGCGCATGACGGTAACACGTTTGCGGCAGCTCGCGCCGCTGATTCAGACCGCGGGACTGCAAATCTCGCAGCAGTTGGGGTATCAGAGCGATCAATACAGCTCGCGACAGCGAAAGAATGGTACCGTGGAGGTAGCGCTTGCAAAACCTCTCTAAACGGCATAACCCCGGCCGTTTCCCATCTGACGTCCGTACTCCTAGCGGCGGAAAAACTCGCAGCACGCGGATGGCGGCGTTCCTTACACTGGTTCTTACGTGCCTGGGATCTCGATCGGGCAGCGATCCGCCGGCGGTCATGTCGACGGCGATCGATGTGCGAACTGAGGATCTTATGGTTCAACCGCCAGCGGCGAACTGGATTTCCTACAACGGGGACTATTCGGGCCGACGCTATAGCGGACTTTCCGAAATCGGCCCCGGCAATCTGGGAGGACTGCGCGCCGAATGGGTCTTCCATGCGCACAACTCGGGACGGCTTGAGGTCACTCCAGTTGTCGTGAATGGAATGATGTTCGTGACTGCTGCGAATGATGCCTACGCGCTCGACGCGCGGACTGGACGAGTGGTGTGGCGCCATTCGTGGCCGATTTCGGAAGGGCTGATCGACGACGCGTCGGGTCACATCAACCGCGGGGTTGGTGTTTGGCATAATCGGGTTTATATGGAAACGGACAATGCGCATCTCCTCTGCCTGGATGTGCGCTCCGGCAATCTCCTCTGGGACGTGGCGTATGCGAATTGGAACAAGAATTACGGCGCAACCAGCGCACCACTAGTGGTCAAAGACAAAGTGTTGGTGGGGACCTCCGGCGGCGACGATGGCGTGCGGGGCTTTGTGGCCGCCTACGATGCGTTGACCGGCAAGCTGGCTTGGCGATTCTGGACGATACCGGGTCCGGGCGAATTCGGATCTGAGAGTTGGCCCGGGAAACTCTACCTGCACGGCGGCGGAACTACGTGGATGCCCGGCACATATGATCCTCAGCTCAACACGATTTATTGGGGAACGAGCAATCCTGCGCCTGACTTCGAGGGGGGCGTGCGCCCGGGAGACGATCTCTACACGGACTGTGTGTTGGCACTGGATCCCGATACCGGAAAATTGAAGTGGTATTTCCAGTTCACGCCGCATGATGTTTTCGACTTCGACGCGGTTGAGACTCCGATCCTGATCGATGCCGTTTACCGAGGCACAGCGCAAAAACTGCTGGTGCAGGCAAACCGGAACGGCTACATCTATGTGTTCGATCGCACGAACGGAAAATTTCTATCTGCAACACCGTTCGTGGCCAAGCTGAACTGGGCGAAGGGAATCGATTCGCAGGGCAGGCCCGTGCTGACCAGCATCCAGCCAACAGCGGGCGGAACACGAGTTTGCCCCGGCTACTCGGGAGCCACCAACTGGTTCGCGCCGTCGTACAGCGAGTCCACGCATTCCGTTTATTTCATGGCCCTGGAGGAATGCGAAACCTATTTTTTCAAGCCGCAAAATTTTCAGGAAGGTCAGGGCTATTACTCGACCGGAGTAAAACGCATTCCGAGCGAAGCCTCGCAGAAGGTGCTGATCGCATTCAACCTGGATACGAATTCGATTGCCTGGAAGTACCCGCAAACCGGCGCCGGTCACTCCTCGGCAGGAACCATGGCGACGGCAGGGGGCCTCGTGTTTTTCGGGGACGATGCGGGCTCGTTTGAGGCTGTAAACGCGCGAAGTGGCAAGGCGCTTTGGCACTTCAATACGGGGCAGGACATGAGTGCGTCCCCCATGAGCTATGCAATCGCCGGCAAACAGTACGTAGCGATTGCCGCAGGTAGTGACATCTTCAGCTTCGCGTTGCCCTGATTGCGCGGATCCCGAAGGCTAAATTGGAAGGAGGAAATATATGAATGTGACTTTCACTCGAAGAACGTTTGGGGCACGGTTCGCTTCCGTGCTTTCCGCGTTGGGAGTTACTGCCGCCGTTTTGCCCAACCGTGCATTGGCTGAGGGTGTGGCCGCCCAGGATACGGGCGAAATCCGCAAGCTGAATAGCGAAGGCAAACCGGGCAGCGAGAAAGACGTCATCATGCCCGTGATTGTTCACCGCGGGTTGATTTATGTCGCGGGGCAGGGCGCCCACGATACACGTGACTCCAAGGAGTGGACGATCGAATCTCACACCAGCATGGTCATGGACAAGATCAAGAAGCACGTGGAAATCGGCGGCGGAACCATGGACACCATCCTGCAGCTGAATGTCTTCCTGGTGAAGATTGAACACTGGGACGGAATGCACAAAGTATTCTCGACGTACTTCCCCCATGGCGGCCCGGCGCGCACCACCGTTGCGGTGGCTGCCCTGCCGGGAGACTCGCTGGTGGAAATCAATTGCATCGCCGCGGTGGCCCGCAAGTGAGCGGCAAGGGAGCTTCATTTATGCGACCTAACTCAAAGTGGAATCGCCGGAGTTTTCTGGGTGGCCTGGGAGTGATCGCGAGTTCGCTTCTGGCGCCGCGCAAGTTGTTTTCCTCGAATCGCGGGACAGTGGGCGCAACCACGCCGGTGAGCGGTTTTGGACAGACCGGAAATCTCTACGAAGAGCTCGAGGTTACGACGGTGATTAACTGTGAAGGGACCATGACGATGCTGGGCGGTTCTCTCCCCCACCCCGAACTCGAAGCAGTGATGACCATGGCTGGGCGTCACTTTGTAAGCATCCCAGAGTTAGAGGTAGCTGCAGGCAAACGCATCGCGGAAATGCTCAAGTTGCCGGAGGGTTACATGGCGCTGGTGACCTCGGGTGCTGCGGCGGCGATTCAATCAGGGCTGGCGGGCATTCTGACTGGCGGGAACGAGGCCTTGATCCGGCAGTTGCCCGATCTAACTGGCATGAAGTCGGAAGTGATCATTCAGAAATCGCATCGCAATCCGTTCGATCACCAGCTGCGATCTACTGGAATCAAACTGATCGAGATTGAAACCGTTGATCAATTGCGAGCCGCGGTGAATGAGCGCACGGCGATGATGCACTTCTCCAATTTCGCCAACGCGGAGGGGCAGATCAAAGTGGACGAGTGGGTCAAGCTGGCCAAGCACTATAACGTCCCCTGCATGAATGACGCCGCGGCCGATACGCCACCAGTGTCTCATCTTTGGGACTACACGAACATGGGTTACGACCTCGTGACTTTCAGCGGCGGGAAAGCAATTCGCGGACCGCAGTGCGCCGGTCTGTTGATCGGACGCAAGGACTTGGTGGCAAATGCGCTGCTCAACAACAGCCCGCACGAGGATACATTGGGCCGCAGCCAGAAGGTGGGCAAGGAAGAAATCGTGGGCATGGTGAAAGCGCTCGAGCTTTTTCTTGCGGAAGACCATGAGGCTTTGGCCAAAGAATGGCAGGATCGACTGGAAGGGATCTCGCGCGAAATCAATCAAATTCCAGGGGTCAGCACATCGTTCTTTGTTCCGGATATCGCCAATCACGTGCCGCATATGAGCATCACATGGGATGCCGCACGCATTTCATTGACGCCGCAGCAGGCGTCAAAGCTGTTGCGAAATTCGAAGCCGGCGATTGTGATCGGAACCGGCGAAGGCCGGCCCGGGCTGGCCATGAACTCGTTCATGTTACAACCGGGCGAAGACAAAATTGTCGCTGAGCAACTTTCGCGTCTTCTGCGCGAACACGCGGCCTAACCGAAGATGACCCGCACCGGAAGATGTACTAGGAGAATCTTGGGGCTCACGAAACGCATCGCCCACCAAGCCCGGTCGAACTGCTCACCGCACCGGCATGCGGAGCTTGGATCCTTTTTTCTCCAGCCAGGCGTTGAACTGTTCGATCATCTCCTTGGTCCACGTGGCATCGATCTGACCCGGCGTGTACTTGCCTTCGCGAAGCATCGTGTGGCCCCAGTCATCGATCAGGTGATCCATTTCCGCATCGTCGGCGACTTTTCCTGCCAGTTGCGGAGGAACAAAAGTTATACCTTCGGGATCGCCGATGGCTACGTCCCCCGGCATTACGGTTACGTCTCCGATGCGAATCGGAACATTAATTCCCGTCAGCATGACGCTCTCGAGAGCAGAGGGATCGACACCGCGCGTGTACACCTGAAAGCCTGTAATTTCCTGAATACCAGTTACATCGCGCACGGCTCCGTTTACGATCAACCCGTTGTGACTCTTGGCGTAGATGGCGGTCGAGAGATTGTCTCCGACGATGGTACCATAGCGGATTTTTCCGAACAGGTCAACGACCAGAACGTCGCCCGGTTTCAAGATGTCAATGATCCAGGAGTTCTCGTCTCCAATGCGGTTTTCTTTTTTCCCGTTGGCTCGAATCACCGAATCCACATCGGGACGTTGCGGCATGAAAACAGCGGTCACGACGCGGCCCACAAGACGTTGTCCCTGATTGATCACCTTCCAGCCCCCTTCGAACTGATTGCGGTAGCCGGCATCTTGCAGGACGTCCCATGCCTCGTCGGCGGTAACATCTTTCAACCGGGCCAACACCGAATCCGGCACATGCGGACGTCCATCCGGAAAGCGGTCGCCCTGCCATTCCGGTGTGAATTCAATGCGCTGGTCTTTCGAGAAGAGGTCGAGTTGCGCATGGGCCGGCGCGGCCAATGGAAGCGCCAGGCAGATTGTCAGTCCGGCAAAGAAGGCAGCTTTGTTCATAGGACTCCGGGAAGAATTTCAGCATTGAAGAACAGCCGTATCGCGACCGCGAAAATATTACATGGCGGTCGCCATCGCAATCGCTTATCCACCAGCGAGCGCGGGCTGCGACCAGAGCATCTTCTCCGCTGCAAGCCAGGGAGTCAGCAATGAGCAGCGCTAACTCGAGCCATGTCCGCTGGCTGCTGGTGTTCTGGCTGTTCATCCTCAGCGCGGTCTCTTATCTCGACCGGGTAAACATTTCGATTGCAGGCGGATCCATCGCCGAAGCCTACCATCTCAGCGATGTACAGCTGGGCCAGGTGTTCAGCGCCATGCTGGTGGGGTATGCACTCTTCCAGACCGTTGGTGGGAGACTCGCCGATCGCTTCGGACCGCGCCGTGTGCTGGCCGCAGGCGTCGCATGGTGGGGAATATTCACCGCTCTGACCGCCATGGTTCCCGCGAGCATTGCCGGCGCGCTGGTCATATTCGTGGCGGTCCGTTTTCTTCTCGGCGCCGGGGAGGCCGTGATCTATCCCTCCGCCAATCAGTTCATCGCACGCTGGATCCCAACCACGGAACGCGGTATTGCGAATGGCTGGATCTTCGCCGGAGTGGGCGCGGGAGCCGGTCTTACCCCGTTGATTGTCACTTACATTATGGTTCGTTACGGCTGGCGATCGTCGTTTTGGGTATGCTCCATCATCGGATTCGCCGTAGGTGCGGTGTGGTTTCTTATCGCTCGCGACACACCCGCTGAGCATCCTAAAATTTCTGCCTCGGAGTTGGCGGTGATTCGTTCCGGGCTGACGCAAGCGGAGCCGAAGAATGATGCGAAAGGGCTCGTGCCTTGGGGGCGCGTAATACAAAGCAAGGAAGTCCTGGCGGTCACGCTCAGTTATTTCTGCTATGGCTACGTGGCATGGATCTTCTTCAGCTGGTTCTATCGCTATCTCGCCAAAGTGCGGGGCCTGGACTTAAAGGCAAGCGCGTTCTACACCATGCTGCCATTTCTTGCCATGTTAGTGTGCTGCCTTTTGGGAGGAACCATCAACGACCGGCTCACGAAGCGGCTCGGACCCCGCATCGGGCGCTGTGGTCTCGCGGCATTTGCGATTAAGGTTGCGGGAATATTCATCGCTTT
>OBLU010003184.1_pt1 | contig 14893 bp, 16 predicted proteins | sample 1518681 | NCBI WGS metagenome assembly OBLU01 (sample SAMEA3539304, study PRJEB22396) | soil metagenome | biome: tundra; feature: field; material: soil | place: USA | collected 2010-05 | depth 0.15 m
CCGTCATCTGATACCAGGTCTGGTACATGCGGCGCCCGTTGATGCCCTGCACGGTGATGCCTTTGAAAATAATGTCCTCGGAAAAATTAAGAGAAATCGGTTTCGAGGTCAGGCCGAGCAGGGAAATTCTTCCGCCGCGCCGAACGATATCGAACGCGGTGCGGATCGAGTCCGGATGGCCCGCCATTTCCAGCACCACGTCCACGCCCAGGCCGCCGGTCTTTTCCATCACGATCGCGTTGACTTCTTCCTTCGCGGGATTGAGCACGTAGTCGGCGTTCATCTCGCGCGCGATTCGGGCGCGGTGCTCGTTGACTTCAATCGCGAACACCGAAGTCGCACCTACCGCCTTGGCCACGGCAATCGAAAAAAGCCCAATCGGACCGCAGCCGGTGATGGCCACGCTCTTGGCCGCGATCTCCCCGGCCAGCACCGTGTGCACTGCGTTTCCTAGCGGATCGAGAATCGACGCATAGTCCAGCGGAATGGAGGGATCGAGCTTCCAGATATTCGACTCGGGAATCACCACGTACTCGGCGAAGGCGCCGTCGGCGTCCACGCCAATGATCTTTACCTTCTGGCAGATGTGAGCTTCGCCGGTGCGGCACTGCAGGCATTTGCCGCAGGCCACGTGCATCTCGGCGGAAACGAAGTCCCCCTCCTTCACGCTGGTGACTTCATCGCCGAACGCCGCCACTTCGCCGCAGAACTCGTGCCCGGGAATGAGCGGAGGATGAATGCGATTCTGCGCCCAGCGGTCCCAGTTGTAAATGTGCAGGTCGGTGCCGCAAATCGACGCGACTTTCACTTTCACCAGCACGTCGGTGCGCCCGAAAGCTGGAATCTTGACCTCGCGAATCTCCGCGCCCGAGGCCGCTGTCGGCTTCACGACCGCCTGCATGGTTGTCGCCATAATTGCCACCTATGAACTCGAAAACTGAATCAAACACAAAACATATGATTCTAGCACCGTCCGTGGTTTCACTTCGGAGCCCGAAATATGAATCTGCAAGCGTCAAACCACAACTCTAGCAACCGCATCCAAGATCGAGGCGCTTTTCCCCTCGGAGGTTGGATCTGTGCACACTCGGTCGATCGCGATGGTTCTGATCCTTACGAGCGCTCTTTCCGGCGCTTGGGCAGCGGCCTCGCCGGTAGCGGTGCGTTACCAAGAAGGATTGTTGCACGGCTTTCTCGTGCTGAGCACGCTGGACGGGAAGGCGATCGCGGAAGGCGATTCTGCGCAGGTCCCTCACGGCAACCGAATCACGAGCCGCCTGACTTACCACTTCAAGGACGGCTCGCGGCTGGAGGAGACTACGGTCTTTTCCCAGCGCCGAATTTTCCGGCTCATCAGCTATCACCTGGTGCAGAAAGGCCCGGCGTTCCAGCATGCAACGGAAGTTACGATCACGGCCTCTACCGGGCAGGTCACGGTGCAGTACACCGATGACGACGGCAACGAGAAGACATTCAACGAGCGCATGAAGCTGCCCCCGGATCTGGCCAACGGTTTAGTGCTTACGCTGCTGAAGAATCTGGGGCCAGATGATGCGCCGCTGGAAGTGTCGATGCTGGTGGCTACGCCCAAGCCCCGCCTTGTGAAGCTCGCAATCAGCAGCCAACCCAAAGAGCCTTTTACCCTCGCCGGAGCCGGCCGCGAGGCGTTGCACTATGCAATCAAGGTTGAGATCGGGGGCATCGCCGGACTGGTGGCGCCGTGGCTCGGAAAGCAGCCGCCGGACTCGCACATCTGGATCCTGGGCGGGGAGTGTCCGACGTTTGTGAAATCCGAGAGTCTCTCCTACATGGGCGGTCCGTTGTGGCGGACGGAACTGGTGGCCCCTGTTTGGCCGAGAGCCGCGACATCAGAGTCAAAGAACCGAAGCGCCGAGAATCACTGATTTGTCGCAAGGGCAGAGGCTCTCTGCTGGCGCGATACAATCAGGCAGAATGCGCGCAGCGTTCAAAGGATTGGTGAGCCTGCTCCTTGCCGGCGCGCTGTGGAGTTTCGCACTCGCGCATCAGGCGGCGCCGGTTTCCCGTCAGGAGTTCACCCGGAGCCTCGTGGCCGCCGCCATCGAACGCACCCACCATTCGGTTCGGTACGTTTCTGCTTACGTCCACATTCCCTATCCCGGTGGAGATGTTCCTGCCGACACTGGAGTCTGTACCGACGAGGTGATTCGCAGCTACCGTGCCGTGGGCGTCGACCTGCAGAAGGACGTCCATTAAGACATGCTGCAGAACTTTGCGGCGTATCCGAACAAGCGGCGCTGGTTGCTGGCGCATCCCGACGCGAATATCGATCACCGCCGCGTCCCGAATCTGATGGTCTTCTTTCAGCGCGAGGGAGAGTCGCTGCCCATCACCAGCCGCGCGGACGACTACGCGCCGGGCGATCTGGTCACGTGGGATCTCGGCGGAAACGTGCCGCATATCGGGATCGTCGTCGATCAGAAGGCTCGAAGCGGGCGCTACATGATTGTGCACAACATTGGCGAGGGGCCGAAGACGGAAGACGTGCTTTTCAACTGGAAGATTACTGGACACTATCGGTACTTCGGGCCCTAGGGTTTCGCGGGGCTGGCTTGGATATCAGAGTTCTTCGAGCGGTGCGACTCAAGGTGGAAGAGCGGCGCTTTAGCGCCGAGTTAAGAGTTGAAAATGATGCTGGGCTTTAGCCCGTGTGAGAAGTTCGGAGCCGCGACAGAAGAAGACGACCACGGCGGCTAAAGCCGTCCCAGCTTCACTTCCTCACGCGGCCCTAAAGGGCCGCTCTTCCACGGTGCTGCCGGCGGTCACGGGTTCCTCGGGGGCCACGAGTTTCTCACCCAACTGGCTAAGAAGGAGCACGGCGAGATGGGGGAAGAATCTCACGGCTTGGTCGCCTTCGGCGCCACCTTCTTGAACTCTTCCGACTTTCCCCGCGGAATGGTCAGCGTCTTCCACTCGCTCGATCGCAGGTGCTTGGCCAGAAACACAATCTGTCCGATGTGGGCGGCATAGTGCGCGATTTGCCGGTTGATGGCCTGCAGAACTGTGTGTGGTTCGCCTCGGATGGTCACGGTGTGCATCACATCTTCGGGCTTGAGCGCTTCGATCGCGCGCAGCACGCAAGCCCAGCCTTCTTCCCACCACTTCATGACTTCAGCGGGCGTGGTGGCGGCGGTCACTTCGAACTCGCAGTCGCGAAAGCGGTCCGCCTTTTCGCCGTCGGTGGTGAGGAAATTGGTAAAGCGTGAGCGCATATTGCCCGCCAGATGCTTGACCAGAATGGCCACGGAGTTCGACTCCGGCTCGAGTGTGAGGAAGAATTCGTGGTCCCCGAGTTGCGCCATTGCGCCTTCGCCCATGCGCTTGTGCCCGCGCATCTGGCGGCGCGCTTCCTCGAGATAGTGAGCAGCAAGATCGGGTGCTATCGTTTCTCCCTCCGACGAATTTAGATGCCTGGGGTCGGCGGAGGAATTATAGGATAGGGTGCCACGAGCGCCGCCGCCCGCGGTTCCAATTCCAACTCGAAGCCGCCCACCCACTTGGCTAGAACGTTATACAGCAGCGCGGCAATCGCGCCCGTCACAAATCCCATGGCTCCGTAGAGAAGCGGCATGAGGATGGCGAAAACAACTCCGAACACTCCGGCAAGCGGAGTTTTGTCCGAGCCGGCAATGGATCCGACTAATCCGATCACCAGGAAGATTGGGGCGAAGATCAGTCCCAGGCAACCGTAGAGCAAGCCCATGAGCTTCGCGACGGACATCACTCCCACCGACTTCAGGATGTGCATAAATTGCTGTCCTTTCCGCCTAATTTCCGGGCAACGAGCAAAGCGATTCCTATGTTCGCCCCCAGCCGCCACCGCCGGGAGTTTCAATCGTAATCCGCTCGCCTTTTCGCAGGCGAGTGCTGAACTTGGCGAGCTTTGGCTCGACCGAGCCGTCGTGGCGTGTGATGAACGTCTTTCCCGGTGCACCGTCGGCTCCTCCGAACAGTCCCCACGGCCCGCGCGCGCGGCGGTCGGCCAGCAGGGTAACTTCGCAGTCGGTGAGGACTTCGATCTCACGAACAATCCCGTCGCCGCCGCGAAACTGCCCCTCTCCACCGCTGCCGGGCCGCAGCGAATACTGGCGCACCCGCAGCGGATACGCATACTCCAGCGCCTCCGCGGGGGTGTTCAGGGAATTTGTCATGTGCGTGTGCACGCCGGAGACGCCGGGCTTGCCAGGGCGCGCGCCCATGCCGCCGGCGATCGTCTCGTAGTAGGCGAACGGCTCACCGTTGCGCGGATCGATACCGCCGATGGTCAGGTTGTTCATGGTCCCCGAGGCCGCAGCGGGGATGAGATCTGGAATCGCCTGCGCCAGCGCCCGCAGCAACGCGTCGACGATCCGCTGGGACGTCTCGACATTTCCTCCCGCCACGGCTGCCGGAGGCCGCGCGTTCACAATCGTGCCTTCGGGCGCGATGACCTCGATCGGCCGCATCAGCCCCGCGGCGGCTGGAACGTCCTCCGCCAGCAGACAGCGAAATACGTAGAAGCACGCCGAGTAGGTGATCGCCGCGACCGCGTTCACGCTGCCCTCAACCTGCGGATCGCTCCCTGTGAAATCCACTGTGACCATGCGGCGCGGGCGCCCGCGCATTAGTTCACCTTGATGAACTGTAATTGCAACGGCGATCTTGATCGGCCGATCGGTGATCCCGTCCCCATCCAGAAAATCCTCGGAGCGGCACTTTCCCGCCGGCACGCGCTGCACAAAAGCGCGCATCAACTCCTCGGAATAGTCGAGGAGATCGCCCGTCGCTCGGCTGGCCCGATCCAGGCCATAGCGAGAACAAACTTCGCGCAGGCGCTCGGCCCCCGTGTGGCAAGCTGCGATCTGTGCTCCCAGGTCGCCTTCGCGCTCCTCGGGAGTGCGCACGTTGTTGAGCAGCAGGGCGAGCACATCGGCATTCATGGCGCCGCCCAGCATCAGTTTCACCGGCGGAATTCGCACGCCTTCCTGGTAGATCTCACGGCACAGCCCCATCGATCCAGGATAGGCCCCGCCAACATCCGCGTGATGCGCCCGCGAAGCCACATAGAAATCAGGACTTGTGTGGGCGCGGGCGACTCGCCCGCGCAGGTGGCGACTCTCCACGTACACCGGCGCGACCAGCGTGATGTCGGGCAGATGCGTCCCCCCGCGAAACGGATCGTTCAGCATCACCACGTCCCCAGGCTCCATCGCGCCGGCCTCGATCGCCGCTCGCACCGACATCGGCATCGACCCGAGATGCACGGGCATGTGGTCGCCCATGGCGATGACCTCACCCGCGGCGTCGAACACGGCGCACGAATAATCGCGGCGCTCCTTGATATTCGGAGAAAACGCCGTCCGTCGCAGCGCCGCGCCCATCTCCTCGGCGATGGAGTGGTACAGGTTCTTGAAGATTTCCAATTCAATCGGATCGCGCCGCATGAGGCGCAGTGTACTGCAACTCATGGCGCGTTTGTAGTTGGTTCGTGATTACGGTCGCAGTTTCTGGTGCGCGTTCGTGTTCGAGTGAGTGACGAACGACTGAAGACCAACGGCGGCACTGAAGAAATCCGCGCAAAACTGCAAAATTGTGTTGACACTTTATTAATACTGCCGCAATATCTTGTGATATAGGACCTTCCCATACTACAAGTAGGGTTGGTCTTTCAAGTACAAGGGCCCGTAGTCAAGAACCTTAACAAGGGAAAATCGTTCACGGAGGATCCTTCAATGGCAACGAAGAAGAAGGCAAAAAAGAAGAAACATTAGCCGTCAGCGAGGACATTCCTCGCTTACACTCGATTTCTCACTGGCCTCTTAAGAGAAGCACCTCTTGAGGGGCTTTTCCTTTGTGGAGCCCGCGAGCCATGAGCTGTGAGCTGCGAGCAATCACGGCTGTCTCCCACGATGTGAGAGCGGGCTGAGTCGGGATTCAGGTTGCTCACAGCTCAAAGCTCGCAGCTCGCAGCCACACAAATTCCGCATTCTCCAATCCCCACCTGTGTCACAATAGGCAGACCACGTGGCGTTTGCCGCCGTGACAGGAAAAATGGCGCCCCGCAAGAAGAGTACGGCGAAGCACAAAGCGGATGAAATCCTCATCCCCGACAAACTTTATTTCCGCATCGGCGAAGTGGCCACGCTGTGCCATCTGCCTGCCTACGTGCTGCGTTTCTGGGAGTCCGAGTTCCCGCAACTGAAGCCGGTCAAGAGCAGCACCGGACAGCGCATGTACCGCAAGCGCGACGTCGAGAGTGTGTTGCACATCAAGCGACTGCTCTACGAGCAGGGATTCACCATCTCCGGCGCGCGCCAGCAGCTGCGCAGCGAAAGCAAGACTGACAAGACGCAGACCGCCATCCCGTTCCCGTCGCATTCCACGCCCGAGATTCAGCACATTCGCCAGGGGCTGCGCGAGATTCTGAGCATGCTGTCGGCGCGCAGGACGGGATAGCGGTTCATGCGCAGGGAGCGGCTGCGCTCTGAACTCGCTTAGGCTTCCACCCAGTTGCTTCTCTCCAGAATCGTCGGAGGCTCATACGTCTTTCCCCGCGCCAGCCGCCGTTCTTCGCGACGAGTCGTCCAAAGCAGTACCGGGCCGAGCAAGGCCGGGAGCATCCGCGACAGGAATCCGGATTCCTGCTTGAATTCGTGCCGCAGTTCACGGATCTGTTCGCTCACATTGAGGTCCACTTTGCGGAACTGCCGCTCCATCGCCCACAACGCCGAGCTGTACACGCCGCTCAGCTTTCCCATCTCGCGCGTGAAGCGTTCCCGCACGCGCGCGTCGGGATAGTCTTTGTAGCGCTTGAATCCCGCCAGCAGAGTTCGCGAGATGCGGTAGAGGCTTGGCCCATTCAGCTGGAAGTCGCGCCAGAACGCCCAATCGAGAAAGCGCTTGGAATCCTCCCGCGAAATCGCGGCGTGCTTGAAATTGAATTTGAACTGACCGTGTACGTCGGCATAGTCCACATCTTTCAGTAAACGGCCCTCTTCCGACATTTGCTGGTACAGCGGAGTGCCCGGGACCGGCGTGTAGAGCATGAACTGGTGGAAGTCGGTGTCGTGCGACACGGCGTGCTCGATTTCAGAGACGATGTTGTCCGGAGTATGGTGCTCCAGCCCGATGATGGTCGAACCCTGCACGCGAATCCCGTGCTCGCGCAACTCGCGCGTGAGTTCCCGCGTGTCGGAGCCCTGCAACTTGCTGTAGCCCGCTTTGGGGGACTCCAGACCCATCCACAGCCACGACACGCCCAGTTCCACCAACTCCTGCATGGTGTACTTGCGAATCGCATTGGCCGAGGCAAACACCGACAGTGCCCAGCTCTTGTGATTCTCTTTCATGAGTTCGAGCAGGCGCATGGCGCGCTCGCGATGCAGCAGAAAATTTTCGTCCATCACGAAGAACGACTGCACTTTCAGCTCATCTTCCATCCGGCTCATGACGGCAAACAGTTCGTCGCCCGTCTCAAAGAAGTTGACGAATTTTCCCTTGCCTCCGAAAAATGCCGAGGTCGTACAGAAGTTGCAGCCCATGGGGCAGCCGACCGAAGGAATAATCGTAGCCGCCGTCGCGCCCTTGCGCTCCGGCAGACGAATGCCCATGATCCGTGTGCGCATTCCGGAAACGATTGCCGGATGCCGGATCGGCGCGCTTTCGTCTTCGCCCAGGTAGCGCCGCATCCAGGAAACGCCTTCGCCCTTCACAATGTGATCGGCATCGATCATCTTTTCGATCCCCGGGATGGCGGCCACGTGCCCGCCCACCACAATCACCGACTGCGGCGAGAGTTCCCGCGTCATGCGGCACATCTCGCGCACCTTGGCAACGTTGACAATAATTCCGGTGATACCCACCACGTCATATTGATTGTTTTTCAATTGGCGCGCGAAATCATCGCGAGTGGGGAAGTCGAGCACGGCACACGGCGCGGAGATATTCGCCTGGATCATCATGATGCCCCAGGATCGATGGAACATGCGCAGCGAAAAGCTGCCCTGGGCGCGCGTGACCTGATTGTGATAAAGCTCCATCGGGTTGATGGAGCGGCTGCCGAATTCGTCGTCCTGCGCATACGGTCCGAAGACCGAACTCAGCAGAATGCGGGCTTCGGATCCCTTGGGATGTTTCGCGAAACTGCCGGAATGGCTGCTATAAGGGCTGGGTGCAACATCGCTGGTAAGAAGTTCCAATTCGTTTCATCCGTTTCCCCCCACATGCCGTTACTGCAATCGTAGTCGCGCGTGGGCGCATTGCAGCAGCTCGCACGCAGATAACACAAAAAGATTACAAAGCAAGGTCACTGGCCAAACGTAACCAGCGAAGCCTGAAAAGGTGCAGGTGCACTTGAACCCGGCTTGCCATCTAGCCTAGAATCGCTGCGCGATGGCTTCGGAACCATTGGAGATCGAGCGTCTCGACCGTGGAGTGCTGAGCTTCCGCGGCCCGTTGACCATGGAGAACGTCTCTCCATTCATGAATGCGGTCCGGCGCGAAGACGCACCCACCATGATTCTGGATTTGACGAACGTTCCTTACTTGGATTCTTCTGGGCTGGGATCGCTGGTCAGTGCCTGCACTTCCTGCACTAAATCTGGGCGCCGCATGGCACTCACGGGCGTGAACAAGCGCGTGCGAAAAGTTTTCGAGATTACCAAAGTCGAACAGATTTTCCTGATGTTCCCCACGCTGTCTGACGCATTGGAAGCCTTCACCAACGCAGGCACGGCGTAAGGGCATATGTGGGGACAGCCGCCTTCGGCTGTCCGCCGGGCGCAGCCCGGCGTTAGGCGCTCCAGAGCCAAATCAGTCCGCAAGCTTCACGCGACGCGGGCGGAATTCAGCTTCTTCGATCCGGCATTCACCGCGTCCAGGCGGATGCGCGTGACCCGCGCGGTTTCCTGTACGAGATCGCTGGTGAACTTGGCGCCTTCCCCGGCCATCACCGAACCCGCTGCCAACGCGAAGCGCAACGCGTCTGCCTGATCCTCAAAATACAAAACCACTTGTCCCGACATAGCACTTCTCCCCGGGCCCGGAAGCCCCTCAGTCGCGAACGGCGCGACCTGAAAATCGACTCGGCCAGAGCCTTCCTGATTCTCGGAGCGAATGGACATCAAGTCAAAGTGATTCTCTTGGTTCCACCTACTCGGTAGGGCATCCCTCGCCGCGCCGAAGCTATACTGCCCTTGTCATGCCCGTACTGATCTCGATGCTCCGTGGCGTTAACGTAGGCGGCCACAACAAGATCAAAATGGACGACCTGCGCACCCTGTACAGGTCCCTCAAGCTCGAAGATCCGCGCACTTACGTACAGAGCGGCAACGTTATTTTTCGGACCAAAGAAAAGAATTGCACGGCCCTGGCAAAGAAGATTCAGGATGCGATCGAGGGCAAGTTCGGCTTTCGCCCTGAAGTCATCGTGCGTACCACAGAAGAACTGAGAAGCGCCATGGCTGCCACGCCGTTCGCCACCATCCGCAAACTGGAACCAGGCAAAATCCTGGTGACGTTCCTGTGCGACGAGCCCGGCCCCGGCGTCAATGCCACTCTTCGCGGCTTGAAAGACTATCCCGAAGAGATTCACCTCAAAGGCCGAGAACTCTACATCTACTTCCCCGACGGCGCCGGGAAGTCGAAGCTTCCCTGGTCGCAGGTCGAGAAACTGTTGAAGACCACAGGCACGGCTCGCAATTGGAATAGCGTGACGAAGATGCTGGCGATGGCGGAGGAGTTGGAAGCGGCGAATTAGATTCCGGGCCGAGGCGAGGTTGGCGGAAGGGCACGCCTTAACTCCGAGCTTCCAACTGAAAGCTGATAAGAAGAATGGTCGGGACGGGCAGATTTGAACTGCCGACCCCTCGCACCCCAAGCGAGTGCTCTACGTTTCTGAACATATCAAAGGACTTACCACGACTTTCTCCGATCTAGCGCACTCGCTTGGAGGAAACCGTGCTGCCAAAGTTCGAGCAGTTTATACGCGAACGCAAGTACCTATCGAACGTCTCACCTGCAACTGTCCAGTGGTACACCCACAACTTCAAATGGCTTCGCACAGAGTCGCCGTCGCAAGATGATTTCAAAGATGCTGTGATGCGAATGCGTGAGAAGGGTCTGAAGGCAACAGGCTGCAACTCCGCCATTCGCGCGATAAATTCGTACCTGCACTGGCTTCACAATCCGAACATCAAGTGCAGCCCAGTCTGTACGCACCCGCGAATCGCGCAACTTAAAGAGCCTGAGCTTGTGCTGCCCACCTTCCCTCTGGATCACGTCTCCCTCATCACAACCCACAAGCCCAAAGGTTTCTATCATCGTCGCCTGCACTTGATCGTGCTCGCTCTGCTCGATACCGGATGCAGGATCGACGAGGTGCTCAGCTTGAAAGTGGCTGACTGTGACTGCGACAATCTGCTGTTCACTGTGACGGGGAAAGGCAGCAAGCAACGGCGCATTCCGTTCTCACTGGAACTGCGTCGCGTTCTGACGCGCTACGTTACCGACTTCGGTCCACACTCTCAAGAACTCCTGCTCGCTACGCGGCGCGGTCGTAAGCTAGGCAGGCGAGTGGTACTCCGGGACGTGAAGCTACTGTGCAAGCGCCTTGGCTTCGATCCTCCGGCGCGGACACTGCACGCCTTCAGGCACACGTTCGCTGTGAATTACCTCCGACGCGGCGGGTCAGTATTCCACTTGCAGAAAGTGCTTGGGCATTCGAGCCTTGAGATGACGCGGCGCTACGCGAACCTGATGACAGAGGACTTGCAGGCGATCCACGAGAGGGTGTCATTGCTGGCAATGTGACGAGGCGGACTCTGGAACGGGGCCTTCTGCGGCTGGTTGAGACGTTGCCCAGAACCCGCCCTGAACGTCGGCATGTTCTCCTCGGAGCCACTTGCCTTCCAAGGGGTCAATACACGCCGAATGGCCCATTCTGTAGCACTCCCACAGCCCTCCGGTGGGCGCAGTTTCGGAGGGTCTTTCTCGCTGCAAAGATGGCCGTCAATGTGAGCGGGTGTACAGTGTACACGTACCTCCTTCTGCAAAGCATCTCTGTATCTTCCGCATAACAAAGTACTTACGTGAGATCACTGTCGAGTATACCAGACGAACCAAGCTCTCAAGGTCCGGTTCTATGAGTCTGTGATGCGCCGGATTTCATTGTTGCCCTACCCGATTTTGGCAGCGTCCGCACGAAGATTAAGCGAAAGAACCGTGTCCACGTTTTAAAAGTTGGTTTACGTGAGCCGGAGAGTGTCGCGGCGCTGCCCACTTACGTACTCGATCTCTGTATGCCCGTCCGCAGCTTCCTTTACCCTCACCAACAGCATCGCCACGGAGTTCTCGATCAACTCGAAGGATGCGTTTTCGGGAAGCGTGATGTACTTGGCGAACTCTATCGCTTGCCGCTCGTTCATGCAGTAGTTGTACAGTTGCTCCTCTGTGCGGGTGAGGGGACGACCTAGAAGGACGCTCATCCCTCATGCTCCCATCGCGTGCATCGCAATGGCAATGGCCCACATGTGCGGGCACCGCTCGCCTTTCGTAGCGGCTCAGGCGGAATACGGGGTCCATGAGTGAAATGGCGATGTTACAACAGTTAGAACGAGATCAATACTGATCACTCCGCAGACTTTAAGAGCAGTTCGGGCTTATCCAATTGCGAACGCAACGTCTCCGAGAGATTGCCACCAACTCCGCTGCTAGTCCAAGCGATCTTGCCATCCCGATCCACGAGGGCCAACATGGGAAAGGCATTCACACCCCACTTACCCCGGTGAACCTCACCGACGTCGTGCAAATTTCGCCAATGAAACTGTTGCGATGAGAAATAGCGGTCCCCACGTTCTGGCGTTTCATCCTCATCCAAACTCACAATGACAAGCCCGTGATCTGAATACGATTGAGGGAGTTGCGCAATTGCTTTCATCTCCTCCAGACACGCCCCGCACCAACTAGCCCAGAAATCCACGAGAACTACTTTGCCTTTTAGTTCAGCGAGATCGAACGAGACACCATTCTTGTCGGTCAATTTGAGTCCGGGGGCAGGGCTTCCAATGGCCACGGGCGGAGATATTGGCTGGCGGGAATCTTCGATCAAATATGCATCCGAAGGTGGCTTAAAAAGAAACAACGCTGGATCAGGTAGCATGTCCAGATCGACTCTTGTGTAGGTAATCTCGACAGTCCGCGCTCTGTCGCTTTCATCATCCTCAACCGACACGGGGCCGCGACTGACGAGTACAGCCTTTCGCACAAGACCGCTTGCTTTTTCAATCCAATAGGTGTTTTCGCGCTCCGAGTTCGTTCCCTCCCGAAACGACATCTGCCGGACAGTCCGCACAACGTAGCAGGGGATTTTCGACGCACCGATCCTCAGCATCTCGTCATGCTGCATAACACCGCCATCGGCGTCTTCATCGAGATCGAGAAGGCTTTGAATGGCCGCCTTGATCCAGCCCTCGGTTGTGCCAGCGGCAGTGCCACGCACCGCAGATCGAGGTTTGGTCCCGTCGGAAGGCTGCACGCTGTATTGGTGCATGAGCGGCCTATAGAACCAGTCGCTTTCGCCATCATTGATGCGTATGCGTTGTCCGCCGCTCCCTTCTGCTTCGTAGTGATACTTGTGATCAGCGACTGCAACGATATGGATTTGCTTCGACCAGCCATTCGAGAAAGGCGACGACGTGGTAATGCTTGTTTCAAACTCGATGCGGAATGACTGGGCGTTACGATAATGAGCGGCAGCATTGCGCAGTAGTGATTTTGCGTCCGGCTGCGACGCGGACAGGCCCAAAGTCCACAAGAAGAACGATGAAAATACAAGCAGTCGTCGCATGTTCCCTCCGGGCTTCATTGCTCGTATTCTAGGCGGTTCTAGGGGAGTAACTGTCGCAAACAGCGTTAGCACAAGTGTGCGCCGTTTATTCGCCCGCTCCAAGACTTATACACCCTCACAGTGCCGGATGAGCGTGTCCTTCGGCACCCCGACCTCTGCCGCTATCTCGCGCCAGCTAAGCCCCTGCTTGCGCAGCTTCAACGCGCACGCAGTGTCCACTTCAACGCAAGGTCGTCCGAATTGCACGCCCCGTCGCTTAGCTGCGCGTTGCCCCGCAAGCACACGTTCGCGGATCGTCGAGCGTTCCAATTCAGCGACGGCGGCGAGGACCGTGAAAACCATTTTGCCCATCGGTGTGCTCGTGTCAATGCTCTCCTTCAGGCTGACGAAGTCGATGCCGAGCGCAGCAAACTCTTCGAGAGCGCGGAGAAGGTGAGAAGTCGAGCGGGCGAATCGGTCGAAGCGCCAAACCGCTACCGCGTCGAACCGACCGCGCCGAGCATCGGCCATTAAGCGATCTAGCGCGGGACGGCGATCTTTCGCCCCGCTCATTTTGTCGCTATAGGCTTCCACGATTCCCCACTTGCGGAAGGTTGCGTAGTCGGTGAGTTCATTTGCTTGCATGTCCGCGTTCTGCTCGCCTGTGCTGACTCTGACGTATAGTGCCACTCGTTTTGGTTTCATGAATGATTGCCCTCCTACGCAAACCTAGCACCCGTTTTTGACATGCGAGTTGGAATAGCTTCCAAGTGGCACGAACGAATGGAAATAAAATCCTTGACGTGTCTCATAAGTTATAATATTTGCGACACTAGCCACAGCGAAAAGTGAGTGAACGGAATCAATGATTTGCAGGGTCACTTTCTAAGGGACATTTGCGACACGTTCCGCAGGCGATGTTCCTACGGGCGGCATGGTTCCGCGAAGCATGGTAGGGCGCGACCCGAGATAATGTCATGGCGCAGGTGCCCTGCATTTTTGTTACGATTCCGATTGCGTCTACATCCACCGTAATCTTGCCGACAGGTGCAACAAGGCGTTATCCCTAGTTGTAAGGGGTAGAGCGAAGAGTCCATGCCCAAACCGAAGAAGCTGACACGACAGCAGAAGGCCAGACAGCAGAAGCGTTATAAGGCCCTGTCTCAGCCGATCACCGACGAACAGATCAGAAACACAAATCAGTATCTTGAAGCCGTCCCGTACGGGAATGGCTTGTGCTGGTTATACGGTGCCAAGTCATCAGGTGGTGGAAACTCCGGCTATGGTCGGATGAAGTTCAACGGAGTGTGGGTCGGTGCCCACAGGTTCGCCCTCGCAGTCAAACTGGGAGTGACACTGTGGGAACTGGAAGGGTTCTGGGCTGGTCACTATCCGATTACTGATTGTATGGGAGGAAGATGCTGCAACCCGAACCACTTGCGTAAGGAAACTCCCCCGATGGGTACGTGGCAGCGAGCTAGAGACCGTCGTGAGGTTGGAACGAAGCCAGAGCGGACGCCGGAAGAGAAGCGGCACATGCTAAGCCTCATGTATCCCAAGGGACTGAAGGTCGGTCAGGTTCTACCTGAGTTCGTGAGGGTCGTTTAGCGTCGGGAATGCCGGAAACATTGAGCCAGTGACCGTATAGGTGTTCCATTGGATTAACCACTGGTTTGCCTGAAAACGGGGTTCCAGTGCTACGCAATGAACACGCAGACTGTCACCATGCAGCCTTGACGCTCTCTTCGAGCCGATCCGCTCGCGCTTTCACCCATGACGCATAGTATTTCTCTGTCGTCCTGATCGAACTGTGACCGAGCAACCGAGCGACATCCTCAATCGGGACACCCTTTAGCAACATCTCAATCGAGAATGTGTGACGGAACATGTGAGCATGACATCGCTTCTTGGTGCCGTCCGCGTGCTTCAGGTCCGCGATCTCGAACAGTCTGCGCAGCGACCGCTGCCAATCAGCGACCGCACTCTTCGGCAGACCGTTACCACTCCAAAAAAAGTATCTGGGATTGTCGTTCTCCACCATGCGGCGCAGAC
>OBLU010003186.1_pt1 | contig 14886 bp, 11 predicted proteins | sample 1518681 | NCBI WGS metagenome assembly OBLU01 (sample SAMEA3539304, study PRJEB22396) | soil metagenome | biome: tundra; feature: field; material: soil | place: USA | collected 2010-05 | depth 0.15 m
GGGAAGCTGCTGGAGACAAAGGAGTTCGACAAGATCTCGGTGCAGGATATCGCCGAGGCAGCTACGGTGAATCGCGCCACCTTCTACGACCACTACACGGACAAGTTTGCGCTGCTGGAGTGCATGGTGGGGACGCGGTTCGGCGAGTTGCTGGCCGCGCGCGGGGTGCGCTTCGACGGCGGCTGCTCCTCGGCGCTGCGCGGAATGGTGCAGGGCGTTTGCGACTACCTGGCGGCGGCTCCGGGGATGTGCGAGCGGCAGTTGCAAATGGAGCCGCACATGGAGGCGGCGGTGATCGCGGTGGTGCGCGGGATGCTGCTGAAGGGGCTAAGGCTGCATCCGCCGGCAGAGGGCGTGTCGCCTGAGATGCTGGCGGCGACGCTGAGCTGGGCGATCTACGGGGCGGCGAAGGAGTGGCTGCGGACTCCGGGGAGGTGCTCGGCGGAGGATGTGGTGGAGCAGGTGATGGGGTTGGTGGGGCCGGTGTTTGGGGCGGCATTTGCTCGGGCGGAGGTTTAGCGATTAATCAGGCTATTGCTTGGGCTGGCGAACGCGCTTCTTCATGAGGTCTGGGCCAGTGCAAGTGGGGTCGGGTTTGTCGGTGATCGAAAGCATCGTGAAGGAGTTTGGGTTTTGGCGAACTTGGGCAAGAAGAGCGTGGCTATTATCGGGGTCAAGTTCAACTTGAAATTGGTTCGTTGAAGATTTGCAACTGCGGACCGGGCCGAATGTACCGCCCGTAGTCTTGTGGGCATCTTTGAGATGGATAAGATCGGCTTGATCGGACCAACTCTTAACAGTATTCCACGGCTCCTCGAGCCATTCATCTACAAAATCACGAGCGTTCAGCGCTACTGGTAGAAGGGTGAGCTTACCTGTGTTTGTGTTGAATCGAAGGATGCCATGGTGCCAGATCAGGCTAGAGTCCTCGCTTTCAAGAGCGGTGCGGACTTGCAAACCGGTTGAGGTGCGGGTCACCGTGAACTCGTCGTCGATGACGAACGTGTGATCAAGATGATCCAAGATTTCTTCATGCCCGGAGATTGAGGCTGGGAGCGCCAATTCCAGGGTGAACGCGGTATGTACGGATGCGCATTGAGCGTGACCGTGGATCAATGCGATAAGTTGCTCGTTGGGATTACGGCCTGCGACCGTTTTGTAATCGACAAACTGGAAGGCATCGGCGGGACCGCTATAGCTGTCGGCATACCAGTGCAGGCGTCGGTACCAACCGTCAGTATTGTGGGAATAAAGGAATAGAAGTTTGTCGTCACCGCACTCCACCTCGAATGTAAGAACAACGTAGACGGAATTCGTGAAGCCATCGGCGGATTCGACAGAGGCAGTGAGATTGGCGCCGTATGGTTGGGAACCAAACTCGGGACGCTTTGATTCGTTGGTGTGGAGAAAGGCTGAAAGCCCCTTCTGGAGAGAGGCGGGATTGATGTCATCGCCGGCTTCGCAGTGGAAAAAGGCTTGGGTGGCGACGTCAAGAGTTTTGCGGAGCATGACGATGTCACGGCCGACATCCGCGGGTGCTTCGAATTCGGGAACATCGGTAGCGATCTTGTGCGCGAGGAGCTTGTTCTGGGGGCCGAGGGGAAGCATCGCGGCGCGAGCCGCGTCTCCAGGCGGGCACGGAGATTGGGCGTGGGCGGAGGCGAGAACGAAGATCGAAAGGAACAGAAGAGAGGCAAACTTCATGGCGACTTTCTCGGGGACCAGATGGTTAGCCACATAGTAGACCGAATGCGGTCGTTTGGCGCCGCAAACGATTACCCGCCCTGTCGCAAAGGGCGCGAAAGGATGGGGCACTCGCTACATGGCTCGTACAAACAGAAGCAGATTCCTCCGCTTCGCTACGGAATGACAACGTGTGATGTCGAACGGCGACGAGGGCCTGCAGCATGTCTCAGCCGATCGCCGCGTTCACCAGCGCCTGCGCTTCGGTTTGGATTTGTTTTAGGTGGGCTTGGCCGTTGAAGGATTCGGCGTAGATTTTGTAGACGTCTTCGGTGCCGGAGGGGCGGGCGGCGAACCAGCCGTTTTCGGTGGTGACCTTGAGGCCGCCGATGGGGGCGTGGTTACCGGGGGCTTCGGTGAGGATGGCGGTGATGGGTTCGCCTGCGAGCGTCTTTGCCGACACCTGCGACGGCGAGAGCTTGGCGAGCTTGGCCTTCTGCTCTTTGCTGGCGGCTGCGTCGATGCGCTGGTAGACGGGTGAGCCATACTTCGCGGTGAGATCGCCGTAGAGCTGGCCGGGATCTTTGCCTGTGACGGCGGTCATTTCGGCGGCTAGCAGGCCCAGGATGAGGCCGTCCTTGTCGGTGGTCCAGACGGTGCCGTTGCGGCGGAGGAAGCTGGCGCCCGCGGACTCTTCGCCGACGAATCCGAGCGAGCCGTCGATGAGGCCGTCGACGAACCACTTGAAGCCGACGGGCACTTCGAGCATGGGACGACCGAGGCCCTTGGCGACGCGGTCGATGATCGACGACGACACCAGCGTCTTGCCGATGCCGACTTTGGCGGACCACTCCGGCCGGTGGGTGAAGAGGTACTGGATCGCGACCGCGAGATAGTGATTCGGATTGAGCAGGCCGGTGGTGCGGGTGACGATGCCGTGGCGATCGTGGTCGGTGTCGCAGGCCCAGGCCACGTCGAACTTGTCCTTATTGGCGATCATGCTGGCCATCGCGTTGGGAGAGGAGCAGTCCATGCGGATGCGCCCGTCCCAGTCGAGGGTCATGAATCGGAAAGTGGGATCGACGTAGGGGTTCAGGATTTGTAACTTGGGGAGATACTTTTCCGCGATGCGCGGCCAGTAGTAGACGCCGGCGCCGCCGAGGGGATCGACGGCGAGCTTCAGCGTGGTGCCGGCGAGCGGCGCGAAGTCGATGACGTTGCCGAGGTCGTTGACGTAGGCGGTGATGTAGTCGTGGCGGTGGGTGGTGTCGGCGTTGAGCGCGAGGGTGTAGTTCATGCGCTTCACGCCGGTGAGGCGATCGGCGATGAGTTGGTTGGCGCGATTCTCGATCCACTTGGTCGCGGTGGTGTCGGCGGGGCCACCGTTGGGCGGGTTGTACTTGAAGCCGCCGTCCTCGGGCGGATTGTGCGAGGGCGTGATGACGATGCCGTCACTCCATTGCATGGAGCCACTGCGCGCGTCGCGTGCCAAATCTTCTTGAGAGGGAGTTTTGCCGCCGTTGAGCTTCGCGTTGTAGGTCAGAATCGCGTGCGAGAGCGCGGGCGTGGGCGTGTAGGCTAGCTGATCGTCGACCATGACGTCGACGTTGTTGGCGGCGAGGACTTCCAGCGCAGTGGCGAAGGCGGGCTCGGAGAGCGCGTGCGTGTCCTGCGCCAGGAAGAGCGGGCCGGTGGTGCCCTCGCTGCGGCGATAGTCGACGATGGCCTGGCTGATGGCGGCGATGTGGTCGTCGTTGAAGGAGCCATGGAAGGCGCTGCCGCGATGGCCCGACGTTCCGAACGCGACGCGCTGGGCGGCATTCTCGGGGTCGGGGCGGATGGCGTAGTACGCGGTGATCAGGCGCGGCACGTTGACGAGGGTGTCGGGGGTCGGCACGGTGCCGGGCTGGTTGGCGGTGGTGGCTTGGGTCATGGTGGGATCCTCGATGCGGGCTGCTTTTGCAGTCTATGGGATGGGGCGATTTCCTGCGAAATTATAAAGTGTGGCGATAATCGTCCGGTTCGCGTGAGGTTTAGGAGGTTGCGAGGGAGATAGAGCTTGATTTTCCGGGCACTTCGGCCTAGAACGGGAGTGCTCCCGGATCTGCCTTACGCCTCGTTTTCAAGCGGTTGAAGGACAAGACCAGGGTCAGCGTGCACCGTCGAGCAGGGATCGTTGAGTAAGACAACTGGGCTTGGGATCGGGCAGAGTGTCGGACGTTGGATGGAAGTGCGGCCGCGGCTTAGGCTGCGCGCCGGCTCGGTCGTGTTGGTGGGCGTGGGGATGTGGCTGGGTGCGGCGAAGGCGTGGGGTGCACAGGCGACCCTGGTGGCCGACGCGCATGTGAACAGCGCTGTGCCGGCGGCCAATAGCGGGGCAATCTCCAACCTGGATGTGGGCGGCGGATATACGACGCTGCTGCAGTTTGACCTGTCGCAACTGCCGGCAGGAACTACCGCGGCGCAGGTGTCGCGCGCGGTGCTGCGGCTGTACGCCAACCGCGTGACTGCGCCGGGGCAGGTGACGTTTTCGCCGGTGACGGGTGCGTGGGGCGAGTACAGCGTGACCTACGCGAGTGAGCCCTCGGTCGGCAGCGTGGCCGGGGCGTTTTCGGTGAGCCAGGCGGGGGCGTTCGTCGCGGTGGATGTGACCTCGCTGGTGCAGGGGTGGATCACGAGTCCTGCGACGAATAACGGGATCGCCCTCTCGGCGAGCACGGCGGCCGTCCAGTTTGACAGCAAAGAGAATGACTTGACCGCACATGCTGCGACTCTCGATGTGAATCTAGTGAACTCGGGGCCGCAAGGCGCGGCGGGAGCGACGGGCGCGCAAGGTGCGGCTGGACCAATCGGCCCTGCGGGACCAATGGGGCTCACAGGCGTAACTGGGGCGACAGGTGCTGTTGGGCCGGCGGGGACTCAGGGGCTGACGGGCGCGACTGGCGCAGCGGGAACGATGGGGTTGCAGGGACTGACTGGTCCCGCGGGCGCAACCGGACCCGCTGGGCCGCAGGGACCGGCGGGAACATCAGGCTCCGGGGGGCTCGTGTATCAGGGGAACTACAGCTCGACCCAGAACTATGCGCAGGGCGACATCGTGGTGTGGCAGGGGTCTAGCTATACCTCGCTGATCGCGTCGAACCACGGCAATACGCCGAGCCTCAGCCCGCTGCAGTGGGGAGTGCTGTCGGCGCAGGGGCCAGCCGGTCCGCAAGGGGTCACGGGAGCGGCGGGAGCGGCAGGGCCACAGGGTTTGCCGGGAACCATGGGGGCGAATGGGCCTCCCGGTCCGCAGGGCTTGCAGGGGATTGCGGGGCAGGCTGGTGCGCAGGGGATTCCAGGTGCAACTGGGGCAACTGGACTGTCCGGGCCGATGGGGCCGCAGGGAGTTCCGGGGCCGGTGGGGATTACGTTTCAGGGGGCGTATTCCTCGACGACGAACTACGCGCTGGCGGATGGCGTCTCGTACAAGGGCTCGGGGTACGTCTCGCTGGTTGCGAGCAATCATGGCAATACGCCGGATCAGAGCCCGCAGCAGTGGGCGCAATTCGCGGCGGCGGGTGCGGCGGGTGCGACCGGCCAGTCAGGGGCGACCGGAGCGACGGGATCCACCGGACCCACTGGTCTGCAGGGTGTTCCGGGACCCACCGGCGCAACGGGAGCGACCGGTCCGCAGGGACCGCCGGTGGCGAACTACCTGGGCAACTACCAGTCGTCCCGGAACTACGCGCGCAACGATGCAGTGAGCTGGCAGGGGTCGACCTACGTGTCGCTGATCGCAAGCAATCTCGGCAACACGCCGGACCAAAGCCCGCAGCAATGGGCCGTCCTGGCGGCGCAGGGAATTCCCGGCGTGAATGGTGCCGCTGGACCTGTCGGCCCGGTGGGGCCAGCGGGCCTGGCTGGTGCGACCGGCGCCACTGGACCTCAGGGACCGCCCGTAACGTTCCAGGGAGAATGGCTGATCGGCACAACCTATGCGATCGGAGACGCCGTCGGCTACGGCGGATCCAGTTATATTGCGGTCCTCGCGAATGTTGGACGCGAGCCGGACATGAGCCCGCAATACTGGGGGCTGATGGCGGCGGCTGGCGCGGCGGGGCCTGCGGGTTTGCAGGGTCTGCAGGGACTTCAGGGGCCGAACGGCTATGCAGGACAGGCTGGCGCAACCGGTCCGCAAGGGCCCGTGGGGCCGGCCGGGCAAGCGGGGCCGGCTGGAACTCCCGGCGCAACCGGCCCGCAGGGGCCAGCAGGGCCGATTGGCGCGACCGGAGCAACCGGCGCAAACGGTATCCCGGGAACCAATGGAAGCAACGGCACCGACGGCGCGCCCGGGCTGCCAGGAATGAGCTTCAAGGGGGTGTGGCTTTCCGGCTATGGATACGCGGTGAACGATGCGGTGACCTACGGCAGCCCGGCCTCAACCTACATCGCCCTGAGCAGTAACGCGTCGCAGGATCCAGTCGACAATCCTGGCGTCTGGACCTTGCTCGCACCGGCTGGCAGCGCAGGGCCGTCGGGGCCATCCGGCCCGGTCCCCGCTTTGACCGTCGGCACCGTCACCACCGGTGCGGCAGGGACTCTGGCCGCAGTTACCATCACGGGCACCAGTTCAGCGCCGGCGCTGAACTTCACCATCCCGCAGGGCGCAGCCGGGCAGTCGGGGAGTGGTAGTGGCGGCGGTGCGGGTACCAGCGGAATCCCGTTCGCGTCGGTCTATCACGTCCAACCGTCTGGCGGTTTGATCGGCATTACTCCGGAGTACTACTCGGTGAATAACTATGCCGCGAGCTCGACCGAGTCTCCTTCGCTGCTGACCTGGGTTCCAGCGGGTTGTGTCGTCAGCGCACTGAACGTCTATTCTCAGCTCACGGCACAAACCACGTTGACGCTGCGAGCCCTTGCAACTCCCACGAGTTTGGCCACTACGTTGCTCACCTGCACGGTGGCCGCCGGCCCTGGAGCTACTACCTGTTCGGTGCCTGACGGCACGCAGGTTGATGCAGGCGCCTTCCTTGATTACAGCATCATCAGCCAAAACGGCCCGTCGTCGCCGGGCATCTGGACCGCACTCGCCTGCAACTGATTCCTCGCAACACTCCCGTCGCGCTCGTGCCGGAACGCGCGGGGCGCGTTCCCAGCGTAAGATTTCGCTATGCCTGCGACCCTTGTCACCAGCCGCGCCAACCCACGCGTCAAGCAACTTCGCGCGGCCTTCGCCGGCCACGCGCGGCTCTCCGGAGGCCTGGTCGCCATTGAAGGGGAGAATCTGCTGCGCGAAGCTCTGCGCTGCGGCCTGCCGCTCAAGACGATCTTCCTGAGCGAGCGGATCGAGCCTCCAGCATGGCTTCCGCGCGGTGTCGAACTTCTGACTCTGCCGCACGACGTGTTTGCGAGCGCGGTCGATACACAGCACCCGCAAGGCATCGCCGCGCTGCTGGTCCCGCCGACGTGGCAGATCGAGGACGCGTTTCGCTCGGACACCGCACCGCTGCTGCTGATCGCCGCAGGTCTGCAAGACCCTGGCAACCTCGGCACGCTCATCCGTTCCGCCGAGGCCTTTGGCGCGACGGCCGTTCTCACCACGCCCGGCACCGTCAACGAGTGGAACCAGAAGGCACTTCGCGCGTCGGCCGGGTCAGTCTTCCGCATGCCGGTTGTGGCGATCAAGCTTGACGAACTGGCTGCCTTGAAATCCAGAGGCCTGCGGCTGCTCGGCACTGTGGCTGACGATCCGCTGCATCCAACCGCGCTCCCAGCCGCCGAGGCGAACCTCGATCAACCCTGCGCCTTGATGATCGGCAATGAAGGCGCGGGCCTCTCCGCCGAACTGATCGCCTTCGCCGACGCGCGCATCACAATCCCTATGCCCGGTCCGGTAGAAAGCCTCAACGCCGCCGTTGCCGGCTCTTTGCTCCTCTACGAAGCCTCGCGCCAACGCGCCCAGGCCTTCAGGGGCGGCTAAAGAGTTGGGGCTGAAAGGCGGACCCCAGCGGCTAAAGCCGGTCCAACTGAAGCATTTATGGCACGGATAAATCCGTGCCCTTAACCAAGACAAATGCAGAGATTCTGAGTCAAGAGCGGCTCAGAATGACGATGGGGTTCTCAACAGTTTTATGAGTCTCTTCGACGCATCGCCGATTGCCGCGGCAGCAGCCAATCTCAGCCAGGCCCCGCTGGCCGAGCGCATGCGCCCGCGCACGCTCGACGAGTTCGTCGGGCAGGAGCATCTGCTGGCTCCGGGCAAGCCGCTGCGCCTCGCCATCGAGCGGGACGATCCTACTTCGATGATCTTCTGGGGGCCGCCCGGCACCGGCAAGACGACGCTCGCCAAGATCATCGCCGCGCTGACCCACGCCACGTTCATCGAATTCTCCGCCGTCATGTCCGGCATCAAGGAAATCAAGCAGGTGATGGTTGCCGCCGAGAAGGCTGCCAGCTTCAACGCGTCGTCTCCCGGGCGGACTATTCTTTTCGTCGACGAGATTCACCGCTTCAACAAGGCCCAGCAGGACGCCTTCCTGCCCTATGTTGAGCGCGGGGCGATTCGCCTCATCGGCGCGACCACCGAGAATCCCTCGTTCGAACTCAACGCCGCGTTGCTCTCGCGCTGCCGCGTCTACACGCTCCAACCGCTGACCGAGCTGCAGATTATCGCCCTGCTCGAGCGCGCGCTCGGCGATGCCAAACGTGGTCTCGGCGCATCGGGAACCACCGCGGATGAGGAAGCCCTCGCCACCATTGCCTCTTACGCCAGCGGTGACGCGCGCAACGCCCTGAACGCGCTCGATATTGCGGCCAGCCTCGCCGCCGAGCAGCCAGCCCATCGCATCACCAGGGAGGTCGCCGCGGAGGCTCTCCAGCGCCGCGTCCTGCTCTACGACAAGCAGGGCGAGCAGCACTACGACATTATTTCCGCGCTGCACAAGAGCGTCCGCAACTCCGACGCCGACGCCTCGCTTTATTGGCTTGGCCGCATGCTGCAGGCCGGCGAAGACCCGATGTACGTTGCTCGCCGCATCGTCCGCATGGCGGTCGAAGATATCGGCCTCGCCGCGCCCGAAGCGCTCAACCTCTGCCTGTCCGCGCGCGATGCGATGCACTTTCTCGGCTCTCCTGAAGGAGAACTGGCGCTCGCCCAGGCGGTCGTCTACCTTGCGCTCGCGCCCAAGTCGAACGCGGTTTACACCGCCTACGGAGCCGTCCTCGGCGACATCGAAGCCACCGCGGCCGAGCCGGTTCCGCTGCACCTGCGCAATGCACCGACCAAGCTGATGAAGTCGCTCGACTACGGCAAGGACTACCAGTACGCGCACGATGTCGAAGGGCGGGTGGCAGACATGGAGTGTCTGCCACCGTCGCTGGCCGGCCGCCGCTACTACCACCCCACCCAAGAGGGCCGCGAGAAGAATCTGGCGCAGCGTATGGACGAGATCAGCCGTATCCGCCAAGGGAATCGCAGCAAAGAATAGAGCGGAGGCTGCCACCCGTTCCTAGGCATTGGCCGTGGGCGTCGCGTGGCTCACAGTTGCGTTCGGCAACGATCCCTTTGACCAATTGCAGAATGGGTCGGCCCTGAAGATTGCTCCGGCGGAGCTTCCGGACACGAAGGAAAACATCCGGTCCGCCCTGAGCCGTGCTACCAGGCAGCGCGAGATCGACATCGCCACCTCGAGTGACGACAATTTCCTCTATGTCTGGAAGACCCACCCGTCACTCTTGAAAAAGGGTTAGACGGCGTCAAGTTCCTTGCGGCGAAGCCTCGCGCTCAGCAGGACGAATAATCCGATGATGCCGGTGCCGGCCAGCAACAGGCTCGCGGGCTCAGCAACTGGCCCGACGACCGGAGGTACTTGCGGAACGACGAGTAGGGGGGGCTGTCCGCCGAGAACCGGAGGCACGAATGGCCCTAGCGGCGGCCAGGTTTCTTCCGGCGTGAGCATGGCGACCTCCGGCGGAATCTCATCCGGGAAGGTGACCTGCGTGGTCTCCATGGGAGGGAAGTTGATGATCGGCGGCGGCGGTTCGAGTTCGGCCGTCGTAAACAGCATGTCGGTCGTCGAGGGAACTTCCGGAATGGTGCAGGCGAAGGCCACCTTCTGCACGGCCTCATCCTGGGTCATGACGTACTTGGGCCGGTGCAGGTTCGGGTTGGGCTTCCAGTTGGGATGGGCGAGGCGCCACTTGGCCCAGGCATCCGCGGTTGTTTTGCTGACGCGATTGCGAACCGGCTTGGTGACGTAGGTGCGAACGAAGCGCTCGCAGGTGGCCGATGCATGAACCGCCAGAACTCCCGCCGCTGTGGGGAGAAGAATAAAAACGATGACTGCGGCTTGAATCCGTATTCGGCTGGTGCTCATCGGGGCCTACCTTCTATCTACGCAAGCTGCTCGTCAACAGGACCGCCTCCGCCCTTTTCACCAGGCAGATATACTAGTTTAGGTTCAATTCCTGGCGTGCAATGTTTGCGAGCAGGCAGAATAGGGTTGAGGGTAACGTACGCGCTGCCGGCGCTCTGATGTCTCTATCGGCCCGGCATTGCCTTTGTATTACTCGGTTAACCCATCTTTTCAGGCCGCAAACTGGCCGTCAACGAAAAACGATGGACAGATCAGCTCCCATGCCTTCGCATGGCTGACCGTCCGCAAATCCGACAAACCAACGCCTGCAGGACACTGGGCATTCTACTCTATGCCCTGAGCTTGCAAGGTACTTCAGTTTGTCTGTTGATTGGAATACCACTTATCGGGGTGGACTAACACCTATGGGGGGAGGGAATCGGCGTGCAGCCGAGGAAGGCTCGCCGAATCGCAAGTTTGCGTGCAAACCCCATCCCGCCGCCGGCGACTGGGGGCAATCCTGGACTCGAGTTGTTCCGGGTTTCAACGCCCTAATTGCTGTAACTTCACCGAACAGCCATACGGCTTCGTCACCGCGACTGCGACCGGCTTGCCGGCCATCGCCGCGTTCAACGCGTCGCTTACATAGTTGTCCGCGCCCTTCAGGCTGGATGGATCAGGCGTCGGCTTATTGTCCAGCGCTCCCTGGTACACGATCTTTCCCGCTGGATCGATGACGAACATATGCGGCGTCGTGCGCGCGCCGTAGAAGTGCCCGATGGCACCAGTCGAGTCCAGCAGCGCCGCTGTCGGCGAAGTTGTGTCGGTGCCGACCAGCCGGGGTCGTCCCCTCCACTTCGATTGCTCAACCACCCTTACATCGTGTCGCGTTGGATTGCCACCAGCACCAGGTTCTTGGTCAGAACCTCCGGCAATACGTCGGCCGCGTTCCCCGCCGCCGCCGGATAGACCACATACGTCGGTACGCCCGCACGGCCGATCGAGGCGAGCTTCTCCGTAATCGCCGGATCGCTGTTGGTCCAGTCCGCCTTCATCGTCACGACGTTGCCCTTGCGCAGTGCGTTCTCGACCTCGGCAGACTTCAGCACCGTGCGCTCGTTGAACTGGCAGCTCAAACACCACGCAGCCGTGAAGTCGATGAACACCGGGTGACCGGCCGCCCGCGCCGCATTCAGCGCCGGCTCGGAGTAGGGTTGCCACGCAACGTCTGGGCTTGCTACTGCTACGGCACTCGCGGGCGCAGCGCTTGCCTCTGCCGCACGAACCTTTGCCGCGTCGCGTTCCTGAGACAGCGGAATCGCCAGGCCCAGCGCGATCAGCGCGACCGCAGTCACTGCGCTTGCCCCCTTTGCCGGCCACCGGCCGAGAACCCAGCCCGCGATTGCCAGCACCAGGAAGCACGCCAGCAGCCATGCGAGTTGGTCGACCCCGCCGACCCCGCCGCCACCGGCTACCTGGCCATACACCCATGCCAGCCAGATCGCGGTCGCGAAAAGCGGCACGGCCGTGAGTTGCTTCAGCACTTCCATCCACGGGCCCGGCTTCGGCAGGATGCGCGTCCACGCCGGTTGAAAACTCAGCAGGACATAAGGAGCGGCCAGCCCGAGCGCCAGCGCCGTAAACACCGCGAACGTCACGCCCGCCGGCTGAGCCAGCGCAAACCCGATCGCCGCTCCCATCAGCGGAGCGGTGCATGGAGTCGCCACCACGGTTGCCAGCACGCCGGTAAAGAAGCTGCCCGCATAGCCCTGCTTCTGCGCGAGCGATCCGCCAACGGAGGTCAGCGAAAGCCCAAGGTCGAACTGACCGGCCAGCGAGAGCGCGAAGAAAAACATGAACGACGCCAACAGCGCAAGGAACACCGGCGACTGCAACTGGAAACCCCACCCCGCATGGCTGCCCTCGGCGCGCACCACCAGCAGCACGGCTACAATCGCCCAGAATGACACCAGGATTCCCAGCGCATAGACCAGGCCGTGCCGCCGTAGATGCCCGCGCTGCTTGTTCGCGAGGTCGCTGGAACTCTGCACCAGGGCCAGGCCCTTCAGGAACAGCACCGGAAAGACGCACGGCATCAGGTTCAGAATGATGCCTCCGACAAACGCCAGCCCAATCGCGCCCAACGCGGTGACGTCGGTGGCGGAACCGCCAGTCGGCCTTCCGGCCAGAACATTGTCAACCTGGACCACTGGCGCGCTCACTTCGTATGCCACGGAGTCGGACAGTTTGACGATTCCATGCAGCGTCGGAGGGAGCGCCGCGAGATCCGGCGAGCGCGGCACGTACACTCGAATCCCATCGCGCTGCGGCTCGATTTTCTGATCTGCCGCGTTCGCGATTAAGTCGGTCGGGGTCTTGTCGAAGGGATAGAATTCCGCATCCTTCTCGCGCTTGCCGTCGGCCAGCGTCAGTTCGAACTGCTGCTTATCGCCGCGCACCGAGAAAGTCGCGCCGAAGGGCAGCGGCTTCGGGATCAGCGTCAATGCCTCGCCCAGTGCGCCCACCTGCGGCTCCTGCGGCGCGCCCGGCTGCACCGTCAGATCCAGCCCCAGGTGCGCCTTCCCGGGAATGCAAACCTGCGCGCACACCAGCCAGGTCACTTGCGCGTCCAGATGCGCCGGCCCCGGCTTCACCGTCGAAGCTGCCGAGATCGTCACCGGAAACGCGACCTCGTCCTCGTAGCCGAAGTCCATCAGCGGCCCCAGCGGCAGCCGCTCCGGAATCGGGAACTGCATCGATCCTGCGCTGATGCCCTGCGGCAGAGTCCAATCGATGTGCGGCGGTTCGCCCGAATCGCCGGCGTTCACCCAGTACACGTGCCAGTGCTCATCCATCGTGAGCACCAGCCCCACCTGCTGCGTGCCGCCCGGCGCAATCGCCGGCCCCAGCGAGACCAGTTCGGCCGTCAGGTGCTGCGCTTTCACCGGCCCCGGGCCGCCGTCGCCCACAGCGGCAATCTGCGCACGGACACCCACTCCGGCTGCAACGCCGAAGATCGCCAGCAACACAGCAAAGATGATTCGCCGAATCCTCATGGCCTTCATCCTTAGTTTAGCCGGTTGGTTAAGAACCCGCCAATGTTTGGTCCGACCGCGCTCGAACCTACAACTGCCGACGGCGATGCTCCACCATGATGCAGCGGTCCATCACGACGTGAATCCCACCCTGCTCCGCGCGCTCCGCTGCCTCTATGTTCACAATCCCTTGCTGTACCCACAACTCCTTCAGCCCAAGCGCCAGCATCTCGTCTACGATCCCGGGAATCTGCGACGGCACGCGAAATACATTCACCACATCCGGTTTCACCGGCAGCGCTGCCAGCGACGCATAGCTCTTCTCGCCCAGCACCTTCTCAAGGGACGGATTCACCGGATAAATCTTGTACCCATGTTGCTGCATATAGGCCGAAACATAATGACTCGGCTTGCCCGGATTCTCCGACAATCCCACCACCGCAATCGTCCGTCCTCGTCCATCGCCCAACATCGCATCGATCACTGCAGGTTCGTTCATTGCCTTCCTTCCACGCCGTCACTTCTTCCACGCTCCGAGGAGCCGCCGCAGCACGATCAACTCGCCCACGTGATACGCGTTATGGTCCGCAATCAGCAGCGCCTCGCGTAGCAGATTCTGCCCTGTGCCCCAAAGAAATGGCTTCGCCAAATCCGACTCCGGCCGCAGGATCAGCTTCTTGAACTTCGCCAGGTCCGCGTCGACCGCCGCAACCGACCGATCCCATGCCTCCGGCGACCCTGGCTCCGCGCTCTTCGGCCAGTACGCCGCAGGCCACTCCATCGGCTGATATCCCCCCGTGGGCGGCGCGGAAAAGTCAAGGATGTCCCGCTGAGCAAGCCGAATATGCTCCAGAATCTGCCACGCCGAATACGGCAATCCGTCGGGGACCACTCCGCGCAGCTTCACCGGAAAGCGGGCGACCGCATCCGCAAACGTTGCGTGCGCCTGGCCGCCGTCCAGCAGCGCTACCAACTGCTGGCGCAACTCGTCACTTTCGCCAGGCGTCTTCTTCTTCTCGACCTTTGCCATCGCCCATCCTTTTCAAGTCCCGAATGTTGGATGCGCCAAGCGGCCGTTCGGCTCCATTACGCGATCTCGTCTTCCTCAACGACTGCCGGCAGATTTCCCTCACGCCGCATCCTCAGATACCCGCGGATAAACGGCTCCAGGTCGCCATCCAGTACCTTGTCCACATCACCTACCTCGACCCGCGTCCGCAAGTCCTTGGCCATCCGGTACGGCTGCAAGACGTAGCTCCGAATCTGCGATCCAAACCCGATCTCCAGCTTCGAGTCCTCGATCTTCCGCGTCGCTGCCTTCTTCTTGTCCAGTTCGTACTCATACAGCTTCGAGCGCATCATCTTCATCGCGCGCTCTTTGTTCTTATGTTGCGAGCGTTCGTTCTGGCAGCCCGTCACCAGCCCCGTCGGAAGATGCGTGATCCGCACCGCCGAGTCGGTCGTATTCACATGCTGGCCGCCCTTGCCGCCCGACCGGTACGTATCAATGCGCAGGTCTTCTACCTTGATGTCGATCACGATGGTGTCGTCGATCTCCGGCGACACAAACACGCTCGCAAAACTCGTATGCCTCCGCTTCGCCGAGTCGAACGGCGAAATCCGCACCAGCCGGTGCACGCCTGTCTCGCCGCTCAGCAGCCCGAACGCAAAATCGCCCGTAATCGTGAACGTGGCCGACTTGATGCCGGCCTCATCGCCATCCTGAATTTCGTTGATCTCCGTCTTGAACCCCTGCCGCTCCGCCCAGCGCAGGTACATGCGCATCAGCATCTCGGCCCAGTCCTGGCTCTCGGTCCCGCCCGCGCCCG
>OBLU010003187.1_pt1 | contig 14880 bp, 14 predicted proteins | sample 1518681 | NCBI WGS metagenome assembly OBLU01 (sample SAMEA3539304, study PRJEB22396) | soil metagenome | biome: tundra; feature: field; material: soil | place: USA | collected 2010-05 | depth 0.15 m
CCGGGCGGGAGAGCGCGGCAGTTCGGGCCGGGGGGGCGCGCGGCGGGCGGGCTGCGTTTTTCTTGGCGAGCGTCGATCAGGGGAGCGGGAGCGGGTGTTATTCCATTTGGAACTCAAGCAACATTACCTGTCAGGCCCACCTGTTATCGGACTTATAATTTGGATGCCAAATCAACTCGGCTTACGGCATATCGACTCCGTGGAGGGAGCCTGCCGATGACCAAGTGCTGCGTGTGCGGCGAGCGAGCACCCTTGATCTGCTTAGCGTGCGGCGGCAAAACCTTCTGCAATATCCACGCTTGCAGGCATTTTAGCGACGAGGATTTGAAAAGATATACAGCACCTCCGAAGGATGACGGGCGACATTTCGCTAATAGTCCGCTGGGGCCCGTGGAGATGATAGATCCTGTCGTCGAAGGGCGAAGGAACACAAAGAATATTGTCATAGCGATTTCTGTCGGAGTTGTTGTATTTGGCATTGTGACGGCAACAGCAGATGTTCCCGTATACGCAGCTTTGATCTGCGCCCTTTTTATAGGGGGGATCACCTGGGGCGTGATGCAAGACTTTTAAGGGCTGCCTTGCCGTTTTGAACTGATTGTCGAACTCGATATTTATTTCTTCGCAGACCCTCGCGTCCGGCGCGGGTGCGTGGGCGCACGGAACCGGGGCGGGCAGGCGTACGGAATCGAGTCTGTTTGCAGATACTCTCGCAGTCTGTCGCCAAGAAAGAAGCGATGCCTTTTGCAAAGCTAATTGCTCGTTGAGCGGTTTACCATTTCCGAGAGTAGAATTCTTGCGGCTGGGGGTTATCGCAGTAGTTCTGTGGTCGGAGAAATGAAATACATATCGCGTCGAAGCGAATTCCCGGCCACAAATTTTTGAAAGACAACGCCACATTCCCTGTTGCATCTCTTTTTGTAGCCCTAGCCGTAATGATAGTGGCTATCTTTCTTCATGCCCCGGCTTGGCTAGGCGTTCTTATTTTTGTGGGATGGTGGGCGGGATTTGCTATTTGGTATAAGCAACGCTAACCGGACGCACGACGCTCTTAACGGTCTTTCGACTAGAGGATAAACTACGATGCCGCAGGAGTACGCTGCTCAGTGTCGCACTCAGAATTGTGTCGGGAATGTTTTTATCCCAATTCCCAACCCGCCAGAATCATTTGATATTCAACCGTACCCGCCCACGGGAACTTGGCCACTGCTTTATGTATGTTCTCTATGCAGTCACGGCAATATTCTTCTGAGGGATGATTTCCATTCTGAAACCCGGCCAGACCAGACGCAAGACACCCCCGAAGATGAAGTTTTGTGGTTTTTAGAAATTCAATGCTCCGAACGCGACTGTCCTCTTCTCTTGCGATTGCACACCACAGCAGCTTCCAATAGTGACCCCGATGATGTAGCCAGAACAATCTATCTCGCCATCGAAGAATTCCGTTGCGAGGCCAGCCACCCTCAACTCGCAACCGCTCGAAGGAATGTGGTTCGATACGCGCAAACATGCTTCTAGTCATTCTTGCCGCTAGGGCGCGCAGTGTGCAGAAGCGGGGCGTACGGTCGGGAGAAGGCAGCCGGACTGTCAGCAAATCACGGAGCTTGCCTGGCTAGAGTCCTGCACAATGCTCGAAGCCTTTCCACTTCAGGCGAAGGCGTCGAGTTGTGCGTGATGTTGAGAAAAGGGCGGTGCTGTCGAATCGCCTCCTTCTCCACGGCGGCCAATGCCGGGCTCGTGCAAAGCCACTGAACAAAAAGGTGCTCGTTAATCCATTCGATGACGGTGCGCGTGTCGGACGGGCTGAATCTCCCTCCATCGTTCCAGCAATATTCTTGCCGAGCGAGCTAGGATGAAGGCCAAGCAGGCCGGGATTGAGAGTTAGGGTTAATTGCTTGCCATCAAGGGTGCCGCTTGTTACAGGTATGTCGTCAGAACTGATCTTGCCATCACCACTGAGTTGAATGACATTAAGAACACCGGTAATCTGGCTGCCTTCCGCTTGGGTCAATGACAGGCTGCTTACAAAATTGGTTCCATGTGCAACATATGTGCCGCTGATTCGTGCCGATCTACAGGCAATGGTGGCGACCAAAATTGAACCGAGCACAATTCGCAAAGCTTGCACAAATGCGCGGTGGGGGGGAATGGCCGTTGGCAACCACATTCTGGAACATCTCCTTATCTGAGCAATTGGAGTATTGCCGCAAAATGTAGACCATTGTCCGTGGGACTATCGTCGTTGAGTATAGCAGCCTTGTCTGGTTGAAACCACGATCTCGCAAACAGATACAACCCGTATCCGGTCCAGAAAAGTCCTTTGGCGAAGCGCTTCGGGAAATTCGCACAAGCCGCAAAATTTCCCAGGAACAATTAGCGTTCGACAGCGGGTTTGACCGGACCTATATCAGCCTTGTGGAACGTGGCGTCCGCAGTCCGACGATTCGATCACTCGTAAAATTGGCGGATGTGCTGAAAGTGCGACCCTCTGAAATTGTGGCGCGAATGGAAGCACTGCTCAAGAATCCCAAACCGCGAAGCAAGAGTTAGCGCGAGTTGCGGACGATAGCTGTAAGGCATTTCTGGTTCTTGAGGTGTGGTCTGCTGCGACCTGCCCGAATATCCAGCAGTGCCCGGCGCGAAAGGCCGCTCTCCTTAACCAAGCCTGGAAGCGGCAAGGTTTTCAGCGCGCACAATATTTCGGTTTGCCATTCGTCGCGTCTCGGGTCCGGATACTCCGTGTAGACGTTTTCCGGTGACTGCTCCAAACCGGATTCCACATCCTCGAGGCTGTTGGATTCCTTGCCAATGTATTTGATCTTGGCGATGCGAATGTGACGCCGTTGCAGCAAGCCAATAGTCTGTTTCCCGCAAGGTTTTCCATCCGCGTCGGCGCACTTCGCTTCAGGATGATATTCGTATTCGATCAGAACGTCTCCGTACGTCTTCACACGCGCAGTCAGCCGGGTGCCGTGCGGCCCGGCAGTAGTGATCCGATAACGATTTCCTGAGTATTGGTCAATCCAGTTTCGCTTGAGCCATTGCCGGGGATCTGATTCATACGGCCCGATCAGGTGAAAGCGCCCGGGATCATCTACACCAAGCGGGTGACCAAACGTCTTGACGTGACAGGTCAACAAAAAGTTGAACGGTTTGATTTGGTCACAGTACCGCTTACCCTCGTTGAGGCTTGTCAGCGGTCGCATGACAGCAGGACTGCTCACGGTGACGCGTCCAACAGCGGGGAGATGTTCGAACCCCGGAGTTTGTGCCTGCAACCCCAAGGCTCTGCGAATAATGCTCAGCCACACTTGCGCGATCCATTCACGGTCTTCGCTTTCTGGATCGCTTGGATTCAGGAGATGGCCCAAGCCGTGCTCGGACCAGCGGTCGTCTTTGTTATTGACATGAATCGGCTTTTCACATTTCTTACAAAGAACCGCAGTCGGTCTGTTCTTACGACCGCAAAACGGACAGCTGGCTCGAAGCAGAACGGGGCTGCTGTTTTCATCCTTCAGAAATAGCGCATACCGCTTGGCCGAGATTGCCAGACAGTATAGCTGCCGCTGCTTTTTGGTTTTCGGGTCCCGGTTGTCATCTTCGATCTTGAGGATTGAACCCGGTACAGCGTCCCGATCATACGGGTTTAGGTCGGCGAAGCGACTCGATATATTCCCAACCTGTTCCCACGACAATGCCATAACCGCATCGCGCTGCTCGCCGGTCTGGCCTCCAGGGCACGGGACTACACCTCCGCGCTCGTTGGCGACAATCGCCATGGAATCGGTGTCTTCCATCGCGTACGTGCCGCCCAACTCGCGAACGGAATGCTCCAGCAGCGACAGCATGAGGCGCGCCGCACCCGTGATCAAAGACGCGAGCGGCGGGAAGCAGTATTCGCCCGGCACATCGGGATGCGAAACGCGACACCTGTATGGCTTGTCATCAATGCCATGACAGGTAACCGTGACCTTTTCGTCGGACTCCTGCCGATGCATCTCCGCATAGATCCCGTAGCTGGTGGCGTTGGCCAGGACCTTGAGCGCCTTATCGAGCCGTTCTCTTTCAACTTTGGAGGTGTCGGTACGCGACGCCAGGCGCTGCCGCTCTTCGATGACAACCTTAAAGAAATCTTTCGTTCTCGGGTTGACGCGTATTTCGCCTCGCAGCTTGGTTGGTCCCAGCCCGCGCAAAGTTCCGTGCGGCTCGATGCGAAACGCATCCACGATCCTCGGAACTCTGCCGGTCAGAAGTACCGATGCGGCGACATCCGGAAGCGAAAACCACAGCGCATCGTTGGGATCGTCGTTCTTCGCGTAGAGATGATTTACAGCCACTTGCCAGTCGTTGCTTTTCGCGCTGTACTTTGCGCGAGTCGGCAAAATATCACCGTCCGGGATGATCCGCACAAACGCCGTCAAGTGTTTCCACGTATCGCGCTTGAAAAGATCGCCTGGATTGGCCGCTAGTCGGCAGAGAAACGCTTCGATTTCATGCTGGCAGTGATCGACAAGCTTGATTTCGCGGGCTGTCACGAAGCTCCACAAGTCCATGAGGCTGTTGACCGTGGGATACATCGAGAGGAAATCGGTGTAGACGACCGGGGCGGCAACTTTTCGAATGTGCGCGCTGGTGCGTCCGCCGAAAAATGCTGACTGCGCATACCCGAGATATTCCTTTGGGAAGTTCGGTTGGTGCTCCATAATCGGTTTGATCCCCATCGCCCGCAGGTAGGCTTTGCCGATGGAAGCCGGGGAATACGCCTTCGTGACTTGGAGATCGATGGGATGCTTGTCGTATTCCTCAAGCAGCTTCTCGGCCAGTTCCCAGGTCGCCAAAACATCGCGCCGGTTGTAGTCGATGTATTTTGGGGTGACGATGCCGTGGCGCGTTACGCGATGTTTTCCATGCTCCACGCCGAACGCTTCGCATGCCTGTTCCAGACTGTAGCCTCTATCGGTTAGCGCAAATGCCAGCGTTCTCAAGTCCAGAAAATGACCGTGGAAGACATAATCCTTATTTGGCTTTCCGGACGGCGACCCTTCCGGAATCCGATCCTCCTTGTCGGTTTCTTTGCGCCCGGTAAACCCTTTGAGGGCTCGCTTGCTATCGATGTGCTTGATCGAAATCCAAGGGCGGTAGCGGTCCTCACGTTCGCAACCGCTGTTATCGATGTACGACCAAAGACCGAGTGAAAAGCCTCCTGCAAAACGGCGGCGCGCGTCCTTGAAATCGTATGCAATCCGCGATATGTCGAAGGGAAAATTGAATGCAATCAGAAGGCAGCGTGCTTTGTAAGCGTTGAGGTACACTCTGGCGACCAACTGCTCGCGGGTCAGCAAATCCAAATTCCGAACGCCTTCCTCCCCCGTTTCCGCCGTGTGAGTAGCTTTGTAGCGTTCGAGAGCTCGCCGATCTTTGTCTGGCAGGTCGTCGCCGTAGAAAAGAAACTCTCTCAAACACTGCCCGGCTTCGATGTATCGATAACTTCCGAAGGTCAGCCGCTGCGTGGCATCGGTTCGCGTCTCCGTATCAAACACAAACATCGCATCTGGACGCGGCTGCGGCTTCCGCGCACCGGAGCTTTTCTCCGCAGCATCCTTACCCTCGGGATAGACGCGAAGGGCAATGGGTAAAGGGTCCGGTTCACGATGTGGCACCGGATTAGACTAGCGCTTCGGTGCGAATTGCTCCAGCGGAGTGCCGATCCACCATTTCGGACCAATCGCTTTCACCAGAAACGCGTCGAGATTCTCAAGCATCTCTGGAATCCAATGCAAGAATTTCTTGACGAGGTAGATAAGGTAGTCCATGAAGCCCCGAACGCATCCGGCAGCCTTCACTAACGGAGAGCCGTCTGGATTCTCACGCGTCCGCTTCGGCCAATCGTTTTGGGCCACACTTAGTTCGGCGCGGTGGTCGTTCACAGGTGTTGGTAGTGTTACTGGACTGTTTGCTTCTGCGCCAACGTGGTGGTCATCCTCTGTGGTCATTCCATTCCTCTTTCGTTGACAATTAGCGCATATGACTGGCTTGCTACCTGCAATGAGTGCTTCCGGTCTCGTTTCGCCGCAAGCGCATTTCGCATTCAGGCCGACGCGCCGCGCGGCTGTAACCTCCCGCGCGTGCGCAGCCTCGGGATCGCGTTTTGGCAACTTGAGATTTGTCATGCGGTCCTCGCATAGATCGATTCGAACGACAGGACACCCGCATTTTCCAGGCGGTCCAACTCAGCGAGGTCTGTCAACAGCAGATATTTTGTCCCGGTTGCGTCCGTAATCGACTTGCTCTTGAGCCGTCTGACTGCGGATGCGTCGCCGGTTGCGAGATACCGGTCAGCGGCATTCCAATGTTCTGCAATGAGGCTGGCTTGACGTGAATCCCGCACCGCAATTTCTTGCTTCCCGCCATGGATTAGAACAACCATGACGCGCAACAGGCGATCGCTTGCTTTTGCCGTATACCGTCCATTCGCGCCTTTCCGCAAGGCCGTGTGACCCCACCTCAGTACCGTGTGGGGGGCGAGCTTATACTCGCCTGACGCTTGCGCGAGCGAAACGCCGCCCGCTCTCATCTTCGAGACGACGTTAGCAACCCGAGTAAATTTGTCTTGAAATGCTTCGGACTTTGCCAAGAACTCCTGGGCTGTGCGCGGCGCAGCCTGCTTGCGTTTGACTGGCCAGGTAGACCGCCCTTTCTTGCCTTTTGTACGCTGTTGCTGGCGTTTCATTTTCCTTCTCCCCCCTGAACTTCTTACCTTCGGAAGCCGTGAACTTATTGCTTGACAAATAGTCTTCTATGGCACACAATAATGTGTCAAGTGTGCCACTTGTGCAGGGAGAAAACAGTGAAAAGCTCGACGCAGAAGAAGATCGTGGGAGCCGTGCGAAAGCGTCTGGATGAACTCTGGGGGCCGTCGCCCCCAACGGTATCTGCGGCTCATCGCGAAATCTATGAGGGATTATCTAAAGGCCTGAAGGATAAGGTGGATGACGCTACGCTAGACAGTGCGTTTCGCTCCTCAGCGATGCTGGCAATCTGGGCCGACGCGGAACGCTCGCTGAAAGACCAGCCCGAACCCACCGCAGAACAGCTGAAGAAAATTCTTACTGATATCGAGATGGTTGATTTCGATTCGATCGTGCGTTCTTTGATCAAGAGGATATCGCGCAAGCTGCCGCCACACCCTCCGGGAAAGCGTCCGACGTTGAATCCTCAGCAGCAAGCGGAGGCGTTCAAAAAGGTGATGACACTGGCGGCTAGAGGAAGGCTGAATCGGAAGCAGGTTTATGAAAAGGTTGCCGAGGATTACGGGGTCCACTGGCGAACAATTCAAAATTTATCGACAAAGGCTCAGAAACAACTTCCGCAACGAGGTCAGCTATGAATCACGCCGGTACGGATTTGCGAACCGCAGCCACACCCCGGCATGGAGTAGTCACACTCTTTGGACACGGAATCAGTGTGCGCGTTGATCGTGGTCATTTGGTCTTTGAAGACGGCATCGCTGCGGATCGCCACCAAACCCGCTTGCCACGCGTCGGACATGGCCTTCGTCGCTTGGTTATTGTCGGCAACGACGGAATGATTTCTCTTGCTGCTCTCCGCTGGCTGGCCGATCAAAAAGCTGCGTTTGTCATGCTTGAACGCGATGGGCACGTGTTGGCCACGACGGGTCCGGTTCGTTCATCGGACGCCCGGCTACGGCGCGCCCAGGCGCTGGCAAGCCAGTCTGGTGCAGCCTTGCGCATTGCCCGCGAATTAATCAGCCGAAAGCTCGCCGGGCAGGAGCGCGTCTCTCGCGACAAGCTGCTTGATCCGACAACTGCCGGGATAATCGCAGAACTCCGAGTCGAAGTGGATAAAGCCGACACAATGGACGCGATTCGTATGCTGGAATCGCAGGGCGCTTCTGCGTATTGGTCCGTCTGGCGTGATCTACCGATCAGTTTTCCGAGAAACGAGCTCCGGCGAGTGCCCGAGCACTGGCGTGCTTTTGATACCCGCAAGTCGCCGTTGTCCGGTTCGCAGCGTCTTGCAGCAAATCCAGTGAACACCATCTTGAACTATCTGTACGCCCTGCTCGAATCGGAAGCCCGGCTCGCGGCTGCCGCTCTCGGACTTGATCCCGGTCTCGGCTTCATACACCTTGACGCACCCGCTCGCGACAGCTTGGCCTGCGACCTCATGGAGCCCGTGCGGCCTCAGGTTGACGCCTATGTACTCGACTGGATTACCCGCGAGCCGCTCAAGCGAGAGTGGTTCTTCGAACAGCGCGACGGCACGTGCCGCCTCATGGGGTCGTTTGCCATGCGGCTCTCGGAGACTGCTCCGACCTGGGGCCGCGCGGTCGCACCGTACGCCGAATGGGTCACACGGACGCTGTGGTCAACGCTTACCAAGTCCAGGCGCGAACCGGCTCCCGCCACCCGCTTGACTCAGCGTCGCAGGCGCGAAGCGAAAGGCAACTTGGCAGGCACGTCCTGCGAGACTACCCCGCGCACTGAGAGTATCTGTCGCCATTGCGGAACGACCATAGCACCTGGACGGAGCTATTGCCGGTCGTGTGCGATCCCGGTTGCCACAGAACACTTGACGGAAGTAGCAGAGAGCGGACGCGCGGCAGGACGCATCGCCGCGCACAGTACTGATGCTCAGGCTCGCCGGGCGAATACGCAACGACGCCATGCACTCGCCAAATCTACCTGGCTGCCCTCCAGCCTGCCCGACTGGCTCAATGAGGAGACGTATCTTGGAAAGATTCAGCCTCTGCTCACCGTGCTCACGAACAAGGCAGTAGCCTCAGCGCTCGGTGTCTCAAAACCGTACGCATCCGCCGTCCGCGCGGGCCGACGTGTTCCGCATCCACGGCACTGGCAGGCGCTCGCACACCTAATCGAAACGGCGGCCGCGCCGCGATAGCGTACCGCGTGCATTGGGCGCAAGAGATAATTGCTTTGCCACGGGCTGGTCTGCTTACCGGCCAGCTGCCACACTCCTTTTGCTCTCAAGAATATTGTCTATGTTCGGTAAATCACGATAGTGGAGAAGTAGAATTCCGTTTGTAGAGGCGAGTTGCTCGGCGGCTGAGGTATATCTGTTGTTGGTAACTACAATGCCATAGCTTGCTTGCTCGTGAGCCTTTCCCGCTGCGGCTTCTTGGACAGCTTTGTTACCAACAGGCCGCTGAGCGTAAAGTTTGCACTGAAGCACAATCCGAACGCCACCCTTCTCGGCCACCACATCCACACCCTGATCGCGGCTTTGCATTGTAACGCGCGCGTTCCAGCCAACCCGACACAGTTCTTCTGCACAGAACGCTTCAAATTCTGCCGCAGTCATGTCATCACGGAAACCTTGAAAAGCGGGTTGATCTTGCATTGCCACTTCCACGCGCGTCTGAATGACATTTGCAATTATCGCGCGCTGGCGTCCCAGCACTGCATGCTCCTGTGGGGAGAGTAAGGGTTCAATCTGGTGCGTTATGAAATAGTCGATTTCTCTCGTCCAGTTCTCCAGTTTCGGTTTCCCATATGGATCTTGACAGACGAGTTGTGCCCTTCGTCTAACTAAGGCGCTAGTTTGCTCCTCCAGTGCAGCGTGCACCTTCTGAAGGAGAGCACGGCGCGCATTGACGCGCCCAAGATAGCGCGCGACCGGATAGGCGAGCGCAGCTAGAATACCAGCGAGAATAACAAGGCCTACACCCGGTTGTTGCAGAATCTGCCAAACAACCCAAATGACGCCAAGGGTTATCAACAGGCCGAAAGCGGTCTTTGGGTCGACCAAGGGTTTTTGTCGGCGACGTGCCATATTGCTTGCCTACGACGCGGACGCGGCACGGCTCCGCGCGGGCGGAAGTGCCGGGCGCGAGGCGTCGCGGTGAACCAACAGCTGCTGCTCATATTAGCCGACTGGCTAAACTTAGCCGAAAGGATATCGCCATGCTAATGCAATGGCAACCGACATTTGTGCCCGGTTCGGAAGGCGAATCCGAGAGCTGCGGAGAAAGCGCGGCTGGACGCAGGTGTATATGGCCACGCATACCGGCTTGGGCAGCGTCTATATTTCCCAATTGGAAAACGGCAAGAAAGAGCCGGGCCTGCGAACAATAGAAATTCTCGCCCTCAGTTTCGAGATGACTCCCTCCCAGTTGCTGCGAGGGATAAGCCAGAAACCGTAAGAATCCCATAAATCGGCTTGGCTGCCGTCGAGCCTGCCCGCTTGGCTCAATGAACAGACCTATCTCGGAAAGATTCAGGCCCTGCTCGCCGGGTTCACGAACAAGGCAGTAGCCTCAGCGCTCGACAGCTCGATCCCTTACGCACACGCTATCCGCGCGGGCCGACGTGTTCCGCATCCACGGCACTGGCAGGCGCTCGCAGATCTGCTCGGCGTTTCGGCGGACAAAGGCCGAAACTCCTAACTGGGTGACACTCATCACAGACAAGCCGAGAATTACTGGCGTGCAATAGGGACGACGGTCGCCAAGGGTTCGCACGTGTGTACTCGGCGCGAAGAGCAGCGGTGCGGCCTGGAGTTGCGGCGTTTAGCGAACGCATTAGTGTGGAGGTTTATATGGAGCGCACGTTGTCTGACCTGATTCCCATAGCTCGCAGGCTTATGCAAGAGTATTCGGCGCTTTCCAAATGGGGCGACGAAACCCTCGCAATATGGCTGAGAGATAGCTGCCGGTGTGTCTATTGCGGTGTGGATATGTTGCAAAATCGGCAACATATTTCGAACTTGCAACAGCGCGAGCATCTCCTGCCGGCTCGTGACTATCCGATACTGACCAACTGCTCTGAGAACATTGTCCTATGTTGTGCGTCATGCAACTCCTTCAAGGCTAGGTGGGACCCAAACAAACAGGCGGTAGGCGAGCCACAATTGGTTGCGGACGATGCCACGTCGATCACGTACCATGAGCGCTCCCAACTCGTCTGGAGAACCAGGCAGCATCTCAGGGCCGCTATCAATCAGTCAGAGCAGTCGTTCTGGGAGCAGCGGGAAGTCATACTTGACGCCATGTACAAAATCGCTGACAGTAGCCTAAGCGAGGTCGGCGCAGCCGCAGGTCGATAGGGCACTTTTCGCTCGCGCTTGAATGGCCAGCTCGGGAAGATTCAGCCTGCCGATCCTCCACAAACTGATAAAATCCGAGGTCGCCAGCGAACCTGCCGGTAGTCAGCGATTTTGAGCGTCTCACCAATGGGGAGGCCAGTCGGTCAGCATCGCGCCCCCTCCTGTCGCCAGAATTTCGAAAGCTCTTACAAATCTGCGAAACGAACGGCATGATCGGTACGCTGCACCCATGTCGAAACTTGAGGTCAAAGCAACTTGATCGGCTGTTTCTACGTATTGCCCTGATACCATCTTCGACTCTAGTCGTCCCTTAGCGTCGCGAAAAGCCTCTGGCTGCAATTCAGAAACCGCATCGTGTGAGACGCCTCGCATCCCGCGTAATGATTCAATCGCACCTAAGAACCAAGCTTCATACTCTCTATGGGCAATCACGACTTCGCACGGAATAGGATTGGCGGACGCTGTTGCCCAATCCCGGATCTGTCCGGCCAAAGTAGCTGGGCAATCGTCATCCCCATCGAGCATAATTAATATGCCATCTGGCCTTTTAGCTCGGGCGACCTGCAACCTTCGGGACAGTCTTTCCTCGCAAATGAGGTCGCCTCGGTGAGCTCTAATCGGCTTCGCCACTTCTATAGCAGGATTACCCGACTTAGCTATGAGCCTGCGCAATAACTCTGGGACCGCGCCCACTTCACCGTGGCCCTCTACGATAGGCTGGATGATCATTCCACCTCGATAAATAAGGGAAGGTTGCGCGAGTTGACAAAGGGCTCAGCAGGCTCCAAGGCATTGGAGCGTAGCAATTCACCAACACCCATCAGGTGCTTCCTGATAGCTATGCGGGAAGATTCGGCCAAGCCCGATACAGTCGTTCTACCCTCAGCCCAACTTACAAATCGAATATTCTCGTCCGTGATCCACTTCATGTCTAGCACCTCGGGGCTATGGGTCGTAATTACTATCTGCATATCTTCGGCTGCATGGCGCAAAACATCCAAAATGGTAAAAACAGCTCCAGGATGTAGCGAGGCTTCGGGTTCCTCAATGGTCATCAAAAATGGAGGCGTTCGCTGATAAACCGCCAAAAGAATACCCAAGGCACGTAATGTTCCCCTAGACATGCTGAAAGCGTCAAACGTCAATTTATTAGCCGCTCCCCAACGTTGTGAGAATTCGAAATCCACAAACTTGCCATGACGAGTAGGTCGTACTTCGTCGATTCCGGGTGAAACCGCCGCTAAAAGCTCGCCAATTCGAAGATGGTCATCGGGGGACCTCAGTCCTACCTCAGCTAATACACTTGCCGCGTTGCTACCGTCCGGGCGAAGCACAATTCCAGAGTCTGTTTCCTGCCTCGCACTCATCACCTCCGGATCGATCGAGTACACCTTCATTGTTCGTAAGGCGGAGTGCACGCTTGAAAACGGAGCGACCGATCCAAAGACTGAAATCGCCAGCGAGGACGAAGCGAGCCATCGTCCCCGAAAGCCATCAAGCCATCGGAGATTCGACCGAAATGTTTGGCTCTCACGGTCAAACCAAGATTTCCTCCCGTCAGCGAATTCAATGACGCACTGTTCTCGAATGACTTCCGTCTCTAAACCTCCAACCCCGCGGGCTTCGAACGCATACCGTGCTCCTTTGATGGTGCTTTCGATCTCATCAGATTGCAGATTCGAAAGCTCCACCCCGATCCCAATGCCCGTTCCGACATCGTCTGGCGCCCGATGGCGAACCGCAGACATTCCGCCGCGTCGGTCAAGAACGGCCTGCAAAGGCTGGTCGGCGGCCTCGGCGAGGAATGCGAAGACGTCAACAAAATTACTCTTGCCTGAGCCATTCGCCCCAATGAGGAATATTGGGCTTCCGATTCGAACCGTTTGCGACGGAATGCTGCGGAATCGGCTTATGTGAACAACGTCGATTCTGGCTTGCGCTGACATGGAATCACACTCCATTTCCTTCGTAGACCGCTTGACGATATCCTATTATCGAACTGATTGACATCCGCATGAATGCACTTTATCAAAGGCTGAAAGAACTTGATCCTAGAGTTTTTGAGGACTTGTGTTTTCAGATCATCGCCGCGCGTCATCCGTTGGCACATGTCACCCACGTTAGCGGCGCGGGCGGTGATCAAGGAGTTGACATTTTCCAAGGCGAACTTGCGGCACAGCCGACGATTTGGCAGTGCAAGTTCTTCGCCAACGGAATTAGGAGTGCACAAAAGAACCAAATTAAGAAGTCGTTGCGTGTCGCGCTCCATCATTTCCAGCCAAGGCGGTGGATACTATGCATTCCAGTGGATCTCGACATCAGTGCACACGCATGGCTTCAGCAACTGAAGCGTGAATATGCGAGCCGCGTCGATATTGGAATTTTTCAGGCCTCCCAAATTGTACGAGAACTCATTTATCAAAGGCCTATCCGCAACAATTTTTTCCCCAATGCAATTCTCGACCCTCTGGAGCTGCGATCGCTGCTCGCCAAAACGGGAGAATATTCGGATCGAGAACTCGAAAAGCTTACGCTGGAAAACGTACAGCAGTACTTACAGAGGCTCCGAGACCGAGATGCCCGATTTGATTACCAAGTCACTTTCCTCCCTCAAGATACCGGTCGCAGGAATTTTCCCCCTGGAATAATGGCGTCAATTACGGACGGCGACAAGCGAATCGATGTATTTCCAAGAGATGTAGAGGCACTTCAACTCGATCCTCCCAAGATTCAGTTTACAGTACAAGGAGAGGCCGCTCGCCAGCTACAACACGCCATTGAAACTGGCATTCCCGCTGATATTCCAGTGTCGGGTTTTCGCTCCACCTTTGATTTCATTGCACCGGTGGCCGCCGAGTCTCAGCGATTGATAATTGAGCCATCGCCCCAAGCGCACGCCCCCATTCAACTAAGCATCATTTTTGGAGTTGGTGAGTCTGCGGTTCAGTACGATTGCCTAGAATTTCGACGGTCGAGAGTGGGAACCAAGGAAGTGGAATTATCGACAGTGGATGCGAGCCTGCCCTTTAGCATTTCGATGGTCGTGCGTCTTGGCACCAAGTCACCTGGGGTCAGTTTTCATTTTGAGGAGCGTTTTCAGGGAAAGGATATACGACCCGTACGCCAGTTTGCGGCGGCTGTTTTCGAACTCAAGAAAACTGGCCTCATTGAAGTCAGGGATTTTCAACGAGGTGCTCACGTTTTCACCGCTACGACAGATCCGAAGCAATATCCAAAACTCAATGACCGGTTCAAGGTTCTTTTGGATGAGATTTGTGAGATAGCCAACAGGTTCCACGCGCGACTGCCCGTGCCAGCAGCTATCGACAATCAAAGCGTCGAATCGGTTCCGTTTTTTCTAGAGCTGACCCGAAAAGGCGAGGCTCAAGTTGAGCTTTCGAACATTTCGGTAACTCTTGCCAAGAGCACACAACACAAAGACATGTTCGTTGCCGCTCTTGGGTCGGAGAAATCCTTCAAATTTGATCTTGTTGAATTTGTGGCCCCGGATCGCATATTTGGCACAGACATACAAATTGGTCCTTGCTCCATCGTTGCTCAGCGTGCGCTGATCAAAAATCCCGAGGAGGTGCTGCAGAGATACCTGTCCGCTGAAGAAGGCGAAGGGGTTGTCGTTCAATTCGAAACACTATCACCTGCGCGCATCATCCTCGGATCAGCGAAGTTCACGGAACGTGGAACTCCTATAGAGGGATAATGCCGAACGCGCTTACGAGCGAGCAGCCCGCCCGCCGCGCGCCCCCCCGGCCCGAACTGCCGCGCTCTCCCGCCCGG
>OBLU010003188.1_pt1 | contig 14880 bp, 12 predicted proteins | sample 1518681 | NCBI WGS metagenome assembly OBLU01 (sample SAMEA3539304, study PRJEB22396) | soil metagenome | biome: tundra; feature: field; material: soil | place: USA | collected 2010-05 | depth 0.15 m
ACGTTCACGTGCGGCTTGCTGCGATCAAATTTTTCCTTCGCCATAAAAGTCCCTGATTCCCTTTCGTAGCTTTGCTGCCTGTTTCTCGCCAGGGCGCCGGCCATCCGGCTCCAGCCCCAAACTTCAGTGTTTAGTGATCAGTTGCTAGTGGTTAGTTTCATCCTGCCCGCCAAGGCCCCATTTGGCCCACTTACCACGAATCCGGCTGACCACTCACCACTAGTCACTAACCACTCGTCAGTAGTACGCGTACACCCGGAAATATCTCTGCCGCAGCTCTAGCGGCACCGCTTCCACCAGCCGCAGATAGCGTTCCCGCGTCAGGCCCTGGTCTGAAACCGGCAGCGCCTGGTAAAGGCCGACCGCTTCCTTGCCCAGAAATCCCTTGCGCAGGACGGCTTCGTAATCGCGAATCCGCAGCTTCGACTTGGTGACCCGGGTCAGAAAAACTTCCACGTCGCGAGAGTCAAACGCTGCGTCAATCAACTGGTGAAGCTTTGCGTACTGCTGCTCGTCTTGAACCGCGATTCCTGCCTGCTCAAACATCTTCAAATCACCCTTGCTTCGGCCTTACCAAAAAACTGGAGCGGGAGACGAGGATCGAACTCGCGACCAACAGCTTGGAAGGCTGTGACTCTACCACTGAGTTACTCCCGCAAAACAGCCTTTAGCTACTAGCCTATAGCTTCTAGCTCCATCTCGCCGGCACAGGCCACTTTCGCCCAACCCACCACCACACAAGCTAGAGGCTAGAAGCTAGCAGCTAGAAGCTAATCTTCTGGAGCTGATGACCGGGTTTGAACCGGTGACCTCTCCCTTACCAAGGGAGTGCTCTACCAACTGAGCTACATCAGCCCTTCAACTGCACAATCAAACAAACTTCTGGAGCGGGAGACGGGAATCGAACCCGCGACCAACAGCTTGGAAGGCTGTGACTCTACCACTGAGTTACTCCCGCAAACAACAGCAGCTGATTTATGGAGCTGATGACCAGGATTGAACTGGTGACCTCTCCCTTACCAAGGGAGTGCTCTACCAACTGAGCTACATCAGCCCTCTACAAACTTGCCGGCGTCTATCGCGCCTTCAATCTCCGCGATTGCGGATCTTATCTGCCTGGCGAACCAGCACCGTTCGAAACGCGAAAGTCCCGAGAATGAAGATCGGAATCCATCGCAACTCAACCGGCCTTCCGAACACTACGATCGTGCCTTCCCCGATCGTAAACCAGACCAAAACACCCAGAACAGCATACAGCGCGAGGGCCACCGGGTAGCGTCTCTCCAGATCAGAACCCGTGCGCGTTCCCGGCTGTTCCTCGCGCATGGCCAACCTCACAAGACGTGGTGCACAGGGGAGGATTCGAACCTCCGTAGCTCCAAGGAGCGGCAGATTTACAGTCTGCTGCCATTAACCGCTCGGCCACCTGTGCCCAACCCAACCAGTCACCCTGCAAAGCCCGTTTCCTTCACATTCGCGCATCAAGCCCCATCCGGATACCTCCGGCGATTTGGAGCATGCACCTCAGTGGGGTCACCGCAGAGGACAGGCCCGGCGCGAGAAAAACTTCGTCGCCGGCAAATCTAAAATGCCGCTATCAAGCTCCGCTCGGGTGTTGAGAACTGGAGCTGGCGAAGGGATTTGAACCCCCGACCCTCTGATTACAAATCAGATGCTCTACCAGCTGAGCTACGCCAGCCCACGACCCCGGAAAGTACCCGGACACCTGAAGAAATGTGCGGGCACACCGCCGCTCCGCACAGACTACGGCACAGATTCCAAGGTTAGCATAGAGGGCCCGGTGGAGCAAACGCATCGCAGTGCAAAAACTAAACCCGCAAACTTGTCAGAAAATCAATGCGTTTCGTAGGTTACGATTCGGTAAAAACAGGACGTCGGTCAGGTCGATTCAGTTATCCCTCCAACCTCGCCTGCTCAAATTCAGAGTTAGGCGAAAATGTTAGGGTTATTCCTGACGGATCCCGATGCACAAGCGCACGCGTAGAACGCTCCTGATCGTAGCCGCGGTCTTGCTCCTGTTAGCCGTGGCCATCTTCCTGCGCTCCAAGGCTCCGCCTGAAGCCGCCCGTCTTTTGCCTGAGTCCGACGGCATCCTCTACTTCGACCTCAAGCCGGTACGTTCCTTCCTGCACAAGGACGTGAAGCCGCCCCAGCGTGTGCCTGAATACCAGCAGTTCATTGACGCCACCGGCATTGACTGGGAACGCGACTTGGATGAAGCGGCGATCGCCCTGCATCGCATGCCCGATCCGCGTGGCCCCAATGGCCCCGTGGCCTATTCCATGGTACTGGTGGGGAAGCTGACTGGCGCGCGCCTGAACGGTTGGCTGGATAGCCACGCGGTCTCTCGCGAAACATACGCCGGTCACACCATCTACAACATTCCTTCTGAGGGACGCACAGTACGGGTGGCGCAGGTGGGTTACGACATGATGGCCGTGTCGAATACTCCGACCCCGGAACAGATTCACTCCATTCTCGATCGCCACCGCACTGCGGCGCTTCCCTTCGCGGGATCGACCATGCTGTCGATGCACTTTCACGAGGTGCCCCTGCTGTCGCTTGCGTGGGGCGTCGGCCAGATCGGTCTGCCATTCAACGAAAGCGGCGCGATCCAGGTCTTCGGCCTGCGGCTGCCGCTCCAATCCGACTCAACCATCGTCGCGAGCCTAGCTCCCGCCCTGCCGCTGGCCGGAGCCCTGCATGTGCGCGTCGAAGAGATCGCTCCCAGTGACGACGCTGCCACCAGCCAGGCGGCCTCCCTCGCCACGCTGGTAACACTGGCACGGGGCTTCACCGATCCGCTGTCAGAGAACACGGCCAACCGGACACTGAAAGAGTTATTGAGGACCGCCGAAGTCACGCAGAAGCGCAATCGGGTGATAGTCAGCGCCACTCTTCCGATCTCCGCGGTTTCCGGCTTGGCATCCGGCGGGAATTCTGCAATACAAACTGCACCTGGCCCCATTCCAGACGCATCGAAGTAATCACTGGCGCGCTTGCCGTCGGCTGTAACATCCACTGCTGCATGAACTTGAATCCAACTCCAATGTGCGAGGAGAAGTTTTTGAACTTACTTCGTAGCGCGTTGTGCAACCGGCAAAGTCGATGCAACAGAATTTCGTTGACCCATTCGAGCGGGTAATTCTTTTGCTGGCCCGCTATAACTGCAATCTGGCTTAACTGCAATTTCCCTCACGAGGTCCTATGAGTCGATCCCCCCGGATTCACCTTCTGCTTGCCACCTTGGCACTCGCACCCTGCGTACTTCCTGCCCAAACCCCGGTGCTGACCGGGCAAGCCGCCTTTACAGATGCTTTGCACGAGTCGCCTGGAACGCGGCGCCACCTCACTGCTGCGGATCTGCCTGCGCCCGCTCCAGATCAGTCCGTCGATAACGGCCCATCGGTTGTTGCACGGCCTGCGAATGCGTGGCCCATTGCGCCCAAGGGCTTCAAGGTAGACCTCTACGCCACGGGGCTTGAGAATCCACGCCTGCTGCGGACCGCGCCAAACGGGGACATCTTTCTGGCGGAGAGTGAAACCGGGAAGATCAAGGTATTTCGCGGTGTGGGAGCCGATGGCAAGGCACAGCAAGTGTCGGTGTTTGCGACGGGCCTGCACCAGCCGTTCGGCATTGCGTTTTATCCGTCTGGCCCCGACCCCAAATATATCTACATCGGCGACACCGACCAGATCGTCCGGTTCCCCTACAAGAACGGTGATCTGAAGGCCAGCGGGGCGATGGAGAACCTGGCTGAACTCCCTGGCGGCGGACGTCTGCGCGGGGGCGGCCACTGGACGCGCGACGTGATCTTTTCCAAGGATGGCACCAAGCTTTTCGCGTCGGTCGGGTCGCACTCCAACGTCGACGACAGTGACACGCATCCCGAAGAATTTCACCGCGCCGATGTGCTGGAGTTTCAGCCAACTGGAAAGTTTGTCAAGGTCTACGCATCAGGGTTGCGTAACTGCGTCGGCGAAGCCATCAATCCCACTACGGGCGAACTGTGGTGCTCCACCAACGAGCGCGATGGACTTGGCAACAACCTGGTCCCTGACTATGTGACCCACGTGCAGGAAGGCGGATTCTACGGATGGCCGTGGTTTTACTTCCACGGAGCTTCGGGCGGACTGCAGGACCCTCGCCACCCCGGCAAGCATCCTGAGCTGCAGGCAAAGGTGATTACACCCGACATCCTGGTGAATCCGCACTTCGCCTCGCTGGAATTGACGTTCTATGAAGGCTCGCAGTTCCCGGCGCAGTTCAAGGGCGACGGATTTGCTTGTGAGCACGGCTCGTGGAACCGCGCGCAGCGCTCGGGCTACGAGGTGATTCGTCTGCCTATGAAAAATGGCCATGCGACAGGGGAATATGAAGACTTCCTGACTGGATTCGTCCTTCCCGATGGTACCGTATGGGGCCGGCCGGTGGGCGTCACTGTGGCTAAGGACGGTTCATTGTTCATCTCGGATGACGGCTCGAAGTCGATCTGGCATGTGAGTTATACCGGAAAGTAGCGGTGCCGGCCGTGCTTTGCGCGTGTTAGCGGTGCTGGCGTAGTTGGCGGTGCTAGGGAGTTGGCGGAGTTAGGTCGGGTCCTTGCTGACACCGCTAGCACGCGCAAAGCGCGGCTAACTGCGCTAGCTCCACTTTACTTGTTGAGCCCCAGTGCTTCCACAACCACGGGATCGACCTTGGCAGGCTGGCCGTCTTCCTTCCACACTACGCCGAAGCCACCGCGGTAGTCCCACATGGTCCAGCCAATGCGGTCCGCCTCCAGAGCTGACCGCACATCGCGGATCCAGTTCATGCGCGAAGCAGGCTCCGTGACTTTGCGGTAGGCACCGAATTCATTGCAGATGAGCGGCACATTGTAGGTCTTGCCCCATGCAGCCGCTGCATCGATCTGCAGCCGAATGCGATGCGCGTCCCAGTGATCGAGCCAATAATGCTCTAGTGCGTAGCGGTTGGCTGCATCGGGCACTTCTTTGAGCAGTTCCCCCATTGAACTCTCGGTCGCCGGGTAGGGGATGCCATGAGTGTAGCTCCACCATGATGCGCCCCACGACGCACCCTGATGCGTGAACTCATGCGGCTCGTAGAAGTGGAAGTTGTAAATCACATTGCGGTCGGAAAGCGGGTGTTGCGTGAGCAAGTCGGCGATGCCGGAGTAGTTGGGCCCGGTGGCGATGATAGTGTTCTTTGGCGCGGCTTCGCGGATGGCGGCAGCGGCAGCGGCCTGAATGCCTGCCCAGCGGTAGGGATCACTCACTTCCGGCTCGTTCATTACTTCGAAGAAGACGAGGTCGTGGTTGCGGGCGGCATAGTGAGTCGCCAGCGTGCGCCACAGCATGACAAAGCGCTCGACGCCGTCATTACTGTTGCGTACTTGCTGCTTGTAGTTGCTCTCGGGATGCACGTCGATCTGGACAGCCATGCCGTCAGCAAGCATGCGGTCGACAGCGTGGTCGAGGCGACCGATAAAGTCGATGTTCAAACCTTCTTGGTTGCGCGGATATTGTTCAAGCGGAACCGGGTCAACGCTCAACCGCACGCTGTCAAAACCCAGCTTGGCCATGAGGTCGATGTCCGCATCATCGGTATAGCGATTGGTGCGGGCTGCGGAATAATCGCTGGCTGATTGCGCGAACCACTCCGAAGCATTAATTCCATGCTTTAAGTGCTGGGCACGCGCCATCGCGATTTGCGTGTCGGCAGAACGATCCTGACCGAGCAGAGGCGAAGCCAGAAGAGACAGACACACACAGTATCGAACTAAACACATAAGAACCGCTCCCAAAGCTAGGGTGGATGACCCGTCCACGATACTACGGCTCCGCCAGGACTTTCCGTGCTAAACGGAAACGGCTCCCGCATCGGGAGCCGCTCACGCAGAGAATCGTCGGGGTTATCGGCCGGATGAGGCCAGAGTGCTGCTTGTGTCTGCGATCTGGTCGAAGCTGGTACGCAGGTACTTGTGAGGATTGACCGCCACCATGTGCACACGAACTTCATAATGCAAGTGAGGACCAGTACTGCGACCGGATTGACCGACGTAGCCAATCACCTCGCCGCGCGTAACATTTTCGCCGGGAACGACTGCCATCGCCGAAAGGTGGCCGTAGATGGTGGCCAGGTCGTGGCCATGGTTGATCGTAATCTCGCGTCCGTAGCCAGACTCCATTGCCGCTCTCTCGACCACGCCATCGGCCGCAGCGCGCACGGGCGTGCCATACGGAGCGGCGATATCAATCCCGGAGTGGAAGGCGCCCTCACCGTTGATCGGATCTTCGCGTTCCCCGAAGCTCGACGTCACCCGGCCCTCGAGTGGCCAGAGGGAAGGCGCATCGGCGAGTACTGTCCAGTCGCCCCCAAATGAGGGAGTGAGGCCACCTTCTAAAGCGCGTCCCACCCGACCGGACATGGCCTGGGTGCGCAATTGGTAAAACTGGTCGAGCGAGAGTTTGACATTCTGCTGGTTGACGTCGTCGGTCAGGGCCAGGGGTTGAGGGGTTGAAGAAGCTGCCGATTTGGCGGAGGAAATTGGTTTAGCAGCCGTAAGCTTATTCTGCCGCAGTCCGTACAGGGCTGTTACTTCGCTAGCCAATGCCCCCAGGGACGCAACCTGCACGTCGCGATCATGCGCAATCTGGGCCATGTGCGCATAGTCTTTGCGAAGGGTTTCGCGCTCTTGCCGCACCTGGTTGAAACTCTCTGTTTTGAGCAACATGCGCGTGTAGGAACCGGCCAGGCCAACGATCGTAAAGGCCCCGATCAGAGCGGCGCCTACAAACCCGTAGACATAGTGCAGAGGAAGCGGAATCTTACGAACCCGGCCATCTTCATCCCTGGCAACAAAGAGAATGTAGTAGCGCTTGCGTAGCATACTTCTCTCTCAACCCGCATCCGACGGGGTCACAGACTCGCCCTTAAGGCGACAAATGTGCAAATGAAATGGGCCACTAGGCCGTAATCCGCACGCACGTTCCCGGCGAGCGCACGACCGGGGCGTTCGCTTAGCCTAACAAACGGGTACCGAGAAGGTCAACGAAAGTCGAGCTAAATCTCTTGCTTTCTTGAGCAAAACTAGTCCCGAATTGGTTCATTTCAGGCGAAATTCCGGGGCATTGCCCTATGCTCAGGAAGAGACTATGCCACGGATAAGTTCAAAGCGCGGCCAGGGCGAATTGGCCATTCTCGAAACGATTCGCAACCGGGCAAAATCGGGCAGTCGCGGCGGGGTGCGGCTCGGAATCGGCGACGATTGCGCCATCGTGAAGGTCCGATCCGGCGAAGAGTTAACCGTGACCACTGACCTATCGATCGCCGGACGCCATTTTCGGCTGGACTGGCACCCGCCCGAGGCGGTGGGGCACCGGACACTCGCTCGCGGTTTGAGCGACTTGGCGGCCATGGGAGCTCGACCGGTAGCTGCGTTTTTATCTCTTGGACTTCCGCGCGAGTTGACCCAGGCCGAAGGTCGGCGGCGTCCATGGGTCGAACGCTTTTTCGATGGCCTGTTTGCGCTGGCCGATCTTCACAATGCCCCGCTCGCCGGTGGTGATCTAGCGGAGTCGCCTGTAGCCTTAGCAGACATTGTGCTGGTGGGCGCGGTTCCTCGTGGCAAGGCTCTGCTCCGCTCCGGGGCTCGGCCCGGCGACCTGTTGTATGTGACAGGGCGGTTGGGCGGTGCAGCGGCAGGGCTGGCACGATTGGCGGGATTGTCGCGTTTGAAGAGCTTTCATCCCGGCAGGATTGCTGACAAATTCATGCCTAGCCTGGCTCCGCATTTCTATCCGCAGCCCCGAATCGCCCAGGGTCAATGGCTGCGACGGAGTGGGGTTGTGACCGCCGCTCTCGACATCAGCGACGGGCTCTCCACTGACTTGGCGCACCTTTGTGAAGAATCAGGAGTGGGGGCGGAAGTGAACGCGTCGCTTTTGCCGCGACACGACGGAGCGTCGCTTGATCAGGCGCTACACGGGGGTGAGGACTATGAGCTGCTCTTCTCAGCGCGTCCAACCGCTCGCCTGCCCCGCGTCCTTGCGGGCGTGTCCGTCACCAAGATCGGCCAAATCGTAAATTTGCGTCGCAGTCATCCAGCTGTCACGCTCATCGCGGACGAAGGTCGGCAAAACCTGGTTCCCAGGGGCTGGGAGCATTTTGGTTGAAATGCAGGGACCGGGAAGTTCGAGTTTTCTTCAGCTACGGCCCCCAAGTCCTGATTCCTGTTGCTCAATAGCCGACGGTGAATTGGCGGTGCACGTGTTGCGGTTTCTCCAATTCGTCGATCAGAGCTACGGCATAGTCCTCCGCAGAAATTCGACTCTCACCTTTATCGTTCGATAAGAGTCTCTTGCCGCCCAGGCGGAAATTGCCGGTCCGTTGCCCCGGCTCGATCAGGGCCGATGGACTCAGATAACTCCATTCCAAATCAGATTGTTTAATGACTGCCAGCGCATCGCGGTGTGCCAAGGCGATACCTTTCCAGGCCTCAGGAAATCCCGGGGAGTCCACTAACTGAACTCCGGGGGCAATTTCGAGGCTGCCAGCGCCGCCGACAAGAATCACGCGACGAACTCTTGCCGCTTCCAATCCCGTCAACAGCGATCGCGTAGCTTCCACGATCAGATTAGGATCGGTCTGCGGAGGAGAGTAGGCACTAATCGCCGCCTCAGTGCCATTTGCGGTTTCAGCCACACTCTTCTCGTCCGTAACGTCCCCTTTAACGACTGTGACGCCAGCGACAGCTTCAAGTTTTTCCGGGTGTCGAACCACGGCCTTCACCGTGTGCCCGCGACTGACAAGCTCTTTGAGAATCCGGCTGCCTATCATGCCGGAAGCCCCGTACAGAACAACTTTCATGGTCGGTCCCCCAGCATTCTGATGCAGCGGGACTCTACCACGACTCGTCTTCTTCGCTGCCGATGGGCTGACCCGGAGGTGTAGCGATCTCTGGGGCCGGCGCGAATTTTGACGGGTCGCGCTTGTAGCGCTCGATTTCGTCAATCGCAGCTTGACGATGAGCGACGATGTCGCTGGTAAGCGTTGTCGACACTTCGCTCTTCAACCACGCTTCGAGCTTCGATATCGTCGCCAGTGCGATGGCGCGTGCCTCTGTAGATGCTTCGTGCGCTGATGCCAGCTCCAACAGGTGCTCAAGTACGACGTCTTCGACGGTGAACTGTGTCTGCGCGGCAAGGTCGCTTTTTCGGGGCGAGCGCCACGTGGCGTCGAGGATGGCGTCCAGTGTTTCATCGAGGCCCGGCTGTTTGGAATCGCGTGCGTGGTATTCCACCAGTCGGCTGGCGCGGCTGGGATGGAACAGCAATGAGGCCGTCAATGCCGCAGCAGCTTCCACCGGACCCTCCGCATCGAAGGTCAGCCCCGTATGCCCGTCGAACGATTCGCGTGTTCGCGGATAATCGGGTGGCCGGGGCGGAAACAAACGCAGCAGAGATTCAGGCAGCGTGAGAGCCTCCGGCGACAGTGTCATGAGAACCGCGTGAAGTGCCTTCTGCTGTTGATCGGGAGAAATCGGCTCGGTGACCAGCGACCCGTCTCCTCGGGCGGCGTAGCGATAATTGAGACCTCCAATCAACTTGGCAGCAGCCTCGGTTTGATAGCGATGCAGAAGATACAGGGGAACCAGCGTGTCTTCGAGTTGAGCCATGGGCTGGCCGGGGTGAATCGCATTTTCACCAAAGCGCTCCAGGGCCGCCTTTCTCAGCGCGAGAATCCGTGTCAACTCATCGGACGCTGACGGGCCGTTGTCCCAAAGATGAGCGTAGGGATGAGCTCCCCCCAGGGGGCGAGCGTCCTCGTCTGTGATGTACCGCAAGCCCTGCTTTTCGTAATCGCGGAGCAGGCTTTCGAGTTCCGAGTTTTCATTGGTGCCGACTGGAAACTGGCTGTAGCCGTAACGGATGGCCGCCTTATCCCACGAGCCGATCCCGACTGCGTACGCATGCGATAGTTCAGGCTTGCCGCTGGCATCGAGTGTCACCCAAGGATGGGGGTAGTCCATCACGGAAGTTCCCTGCCCCAGCGAGGATGCGGCGAAGTTATGTTGCAGGCCTAGCGTGTGTCCAACTTCGTGCGCGGCCAGTTGGCGCGTGCGAGCCAGTACCATTGCTTCCATATCTTTGGGAATGGGTTTGCCCTCGGCGTAGGGAGCGATCAAGGCTTCGGCAATCAGGTAGTCCTGCCGGGCACGCAGGCTGCCCAGAGTCACTTGTCCCTTGATGATTTCGCCGGTACGCGGATCGGTGACCGCCTCCCCGTAGCTCCAGCCGCGGGTGGCACGATGCACCCACTGAATCATGTTGTAGCGGATGTCCATGGGATCCGCACCTTCCGGAAGCACTTCAACCTTGAAGGCGTTTTTGAAGCCGGCAGCCTCGAATGCCTGGGCCCACCAGTTCGCACCCTCCACGAGCGCGGAGCGAATGGGCTCGGGGGCACCGCGGTCTACGTAGTAAATGATGGGTTTCACTGGTTCGCTCACGACCGCGTTGGGATCTCGCTTTTGGAGACGGTGCCGGGCAATGACGCGCTGGTCGAGCGGCTCACCCAACGGCACGGAATAGTCGCGGAAATTCACGGCAAAGTATCCGGATCGCGGATCGAAGCGGCGAGGAGTGTAGCCGGGTCCCGGCAATTCGACCATCGACGTGTGTTCACGCAATGTAATGGCATGCGGGTCGGGAGTGACTGACGCGACGAATTCGCCCTTGGGTGTCCCGTCCGTCACAAAGGTCAGCATGGCTTCAACTTCTGTGTTCTTGGGAAAGCTCCTGGTGTTATCGAGGGCGATCGCGCTGCGGGAAGGATCGATCTTGTATGCGCCTTGCCCGGTTCCCTGAAGCCGCTCGGAAACTCCGTGAGCATCCCGCAAAAAGAATGAAGTCGCGTCCACCAGCAGGCGACCATTCTCCTCCGCGTCTACGGGGAATCCCCACAACACCGACTCGGCAAAGGATTGTTTGACGGCCATGCGTTCTTCCGCATCTTTGGAGGATGAGCGGTACATCATGTTGGGCTCGATCAGCAGAACCTTGCCGCCAACGCGTGAAAAGTGGACGATGTGTCCCTCCCCGAGTTGCCCACGATCGAGGCCGACGTCATTCGACCCCAATCCATGTGGCAGCTGATCGAGCAGGAGAAAGTCTTCATCCAGTTTCGGAATCTCGAGGTAGAGCTTGCCGCCTTTGGAATCCCAATCGAGCGGGAAGAACCCATCCTTATGGTCCATCGCTGCGATTTTCTGCGTCAGGGTTTGAGGTGCATCCGCCGCTGCGCGGGCTTGCACTGGAGTAAGGAGCACAGGCAATGAGAGCAAGAGCGCTGCCGTTGGACGAAGAGATCGAAGCATGACCGAAGACCTCGCAAAACAAGGGATAGAACAAACCTATCAGCCACGCACTTCGATCGCGCCGGTTGTCGATCAAAAATCGATGGGGCTGCGTGCCAGCGACTATCATCGATAGTGTTATGACGACGACGAAGACGCGTTCTCGCTTTGCTCCATCACCCACCGGGCTGTTGCATGTGGGCAATGCGCGGACGGCACTGTACAACTGGCTGTTTGCCCGGCGCACGGGCGGCGACTTTCTGCTCCGCATCGAGGACACCGATCTTGATCGTTCCGAGGCACGCTATGAGAAACAACTGATCGAAGATCTCAAATGGTTGGGACTGGATTGGGACGAGGGACCGGGGGAGGAGAATCCGGCCGACGGCTCGATCCCGGAAAAAGGGAGTTTCGGCCCGTACCGCCAGTCAGAGCGACTTGCTATCTATGCCGAGCATACCGAGAAGCTGCTTGCTGAAGGCAAGGCTTACCGCTGTTTCTGCACGCCGGAAGAATTGGAAGAGGAGCGCAAACAGGCCGTGGCTGAACATCGGCCCCAGGTTTACTCCGGCCGATGCCGGAATTTGCAGCCGGCTGAGATCGAGAAAAAACTCGCCGACGGAAAACACTTTGCAGTACGCCTCAAGATTGGACCGGAGCCGTTGCGGTTCCACGACTTGGTGCGTGGGCCAGTGGAGTTTGTGGCGGAGACGGTCAGCGACCCGATCCTGGTTCGATCAGCGTCAGGCGGGGCAGGTGGAGTTTCTGCTGGCGTGCCGGTTTATAACTACGTGGTCACAGTCGATGACGCGCTCATGGGCATCACGCACGTGATTCGCGGCGACGACCACATCTCCAATACACCCAAGCAGGTTGCCATTTACCAGGCGTTTGGCTGGAAGGTGCCCGAGTTCGCTCATCTCTCGACAATTCTGGGCGCGGATCGCGAGCGGCTGTCGAAGCGCCATGGGGCCACTTCGATCTCCACCTTTCGCGAAATGGGATATCTGCCCGAAGCGCTGGTTAATTACCTTGCCCTGTTAGGCTGGGGAGCCGAAGACGGCAAGACCGAGACATTCACGCTTGAAGAACTGACGCGCGTTTTTTCCCTGGAAAGGGTCACTCCTTCGCCTGCGGTCTTCGATTTTGACAAACTGAATTGGCTGAACCGGCACTACCTCAAGCAGGCCGACATGGCTCGATTGGCCATGTTGGCGTGGCCCTATTTCGCCGATCGGCTTGCGTCGCCCGAAGCTGCGGCTTCAGAACTGGTTGGACCGTGGTTTGAAAAGCTGCTGGGGCTGCTTATTCCTGCAATCGACCACCTCGATCAACTTCCCGCCAAGGCCGCTCCGATCTTCGGATTCGATGTAGAAGGGGCTCGTGCGGAAGAGGAGAATAGGGCGGTTCTCGCTGCGGATTCGGCACGCACCGTTCTCGGCGAACTCGCCAGCCGCGTTCGCGCCCATTCCGACGACGTGAGACCAGAGACGTTTAAGGCCTGGATGAATGAGATCAAGGCTGCGACCGGCATTAAAGGCAAGGACCTGTTCCATCCAGTGCGGATTGCTCTCACGGGCTCACACTCCGGGCCGGAATTCGACAAGCTGTTGCCGTTGATCGAAGAGGGCGCCGAACTGGGACTCGGTATTCCCAGCGTGCGCGAGCGAATCGAGAGCTTCGTCGGAGTATGAGAGTCGTGACCGCTCCCGTCATTGACTTCAGCTTCCCCCATCGCTGGGAGGCAGAGATTCTGGCGGCAAGGCCTCTCATTTTGCCCCCGCGCCACTTCGTCTACCCACGTGAAGCGGAAGAAGTAGAGCGCGGGGCGCTTGAAGTGCTGGTACGCCCCGACGTGGTGCGACCGGATGGGAACGGCACCGATCAAGCACCTGCAGATTCACCGGGTGGGCAGCCGTTCCTTGCTACTTGCGCGCTTGGATTTCGCGATCCGGCGGTGCCGACCGGCCTCTGGTCGACACCCAACCCGCAAGAAATTTGTGCCGTTTCGGGCGGGTACGCTTACATCATTCACACCTACGCGCCGGATCGGTTCACGATGATCGAGTACCGGCCGGTTCTCACGATTCGTCCTGTTGTCTCGCAAAACCTGCTGCTTTTCGTCGGTCATCGCAACATTCTGGCGTGGGGACGCGAAGGTCGGGCCTGGCAATCTGAAAAGCTTTCCGATGAAGGCGTGGGCATCACCAATATCGAGAGCGGCGTGTTGCGCGGGAACGGCTGGAACATGATGACCGATAAAGAAACGGCATTCTCTCTCGACGTTTCGACGGGACAGCGTCTTCCCCTCTCTTGACGATGTACCTGTAAAAGTTCTTCTCTCCGTTCTAGACTTCGGAACAATAAACGCACTCCGTTCGTACCGCACAACACGCACGTCACGTGCATTCCCCGGAATTTCAACTGAGGTCGACGCATTGATCACCGTACCGACTGCTTTTGCGATCCTGTTCTGGGTATGGACCGCGTCCGAGATCCTGCTTCAAATCGTGACCCGCACGACTCGCAGCCGTGGAGAGATCAAAGACCGTGGCTCCCTGCTGCTGTTGCTGCCGGCCATCTTTAGCTCGATCTGGGCTGCTATCTGGGTCGGCGAAACGCGTGGCCAGACCATGTCGATGGGCACGCATTGGCTTCGAATCGCGGCTTTGGCCCTGATGATTGCAGGACTCGCTGTTCGATGGACCGCAATCTACACACTAGGTCGATCCTTCAGTACCAACGTGGCGATTCATGCGACGCAGCGCTTGCGCATACACGGTCTATACCGGTGGTTGCGGCACCCTTCCTACACCGGGATGTTGCTCATCTTCGCCTCCGTGGGCATCAATGAGCGTAATTGGGTGAGCCTGGTGATCATGCTCGTGTTTCCGACTGCCGCTCTGCTATATCGCATTCATGTGGAGGAGATGGCGCTGACGGAAGCGTTCGGGGATGACTATGTGGACTACTGCAGGACGACGCGACGTCTTGTGCCGGGGATTTACTGAAGCCGGTGTTTGAAGCGAGTCCATCAGGGTCCGATCATTGGAGCGCACCTAGCCCGCCAGCCGTTCCTGCTCATGCAGCATCGTTTCATACGCCGCGTAAACCCCTTCAAACACCGAATCCCAATTGGCGGTGAGTGCATAGGCACGCGCAGCCTGCCGCATCGCCGCGTGCTTTTGAGGATCGCCGAGGACCGAAGCTACTGCCGTCGCGAATTCCTCGTCCGGAACGATACGGCCTGTCTCGCCATCGCGCACGATTGTGCGAGGACCGCCGTCGGGCGTGACGATGGCCGGAACGCCGCTGGCGAGTGCCTCTAAGACCACGTTGCCGAATGTATCGGTATGCGACGGGAACACAAAAAGATCCATATTGGCGTAGGCCGTCGATAGTTCTTCGCCGTGCAGCAGGCCTGTAAATTCAGCACGCGGCAATCGATCGCGAAGCCAGGCTTCATAGATCGGAAGAGCGTCGTGTAGGGAAAGAGTGTAGA
>OBLU010003191.1_pt1 | contig 14874 bp, 11 predicted proteins | sample 1518681 | NCBI WGS metagenome assembly OBLU01 (sample SAMEA3539304, study PRJEB22396) | soil metagenome | biome: tundra; feature: field; material: soil | place: USA | collected 2010-05 | depth 0.15 m
ATGCTGGCCGCGTCAGGATTTCATCGTAGCGGAAATCAACTCTACGACTCCGCGGACCACCCCGTGAAGTTTTCCATCCTGACTAATGCAGGCAACGCCGCGCGAGAGAAGATGGCTACGATGATCCAGCAGGACCTGGCTGCAACCGGGATGCAGATCATGATCGTCGCCTTGGATTTCCCCGCGCTGATTGAACGGCTGATGCACAAGCAGGACTATGAAGCATGTTTGCTTGGGGTGTCGAACGCTGAGCCGGATCCAAGCACGATGATGAATATGTGGATGAGTTCTTCACCGAACCATCAGTGGAATCCTTCGGAAAAAACTCCAGCAACCGAGTGGGAAGCGGAGATTGACAGGCAAATGCAGCTGCAGGCAACCAGCCCTTCGCAGCATCTGCGCAAGCTGTCCGTGGACCGGGTACAACAGATTGTGGCCGATCAGCAGCCGTTTATTTACCTGGTTTATCCGAACGTTCTCCAAGCCATCTCGCCGCAATTGCGTGGAGTTCACCCGTTGATTCTCTCGCCCGGGATAGTCTGGAACATCGATTCAATCCGCCGCGAGGAAGGCCGCCAGGGAGGCGCGCGTTGAGCGCGCCAGTGATGCAGGTTCGCTTGTGGGCGGACTATGGAAAGCTGTGTGTTCTCAAGGGTGTGCAGTTCGACCTTTGCGCCGGGGAGGCGCTGGGGATGGTCGGTACGAGCGGCGCGGGCAAAACCACGCTCGTTATGGCGCTGCTGGGCCTGCTTCTGTGGCGCGGCGGCAAGGCTTCAGGAGAAGTTCTCATCGATGGAAGCAATCTGCTGACCATGCCGGCACGCGAAGCGCGGCGGATTCGCGGGAAAACGATTGCCCTTGTTCCACAAAGTCCCATGACCGCGCTCAACGCAGCCGTTTCTTTACGATCGCATTTTGACGAGGCGTGGCGCGCGCACGAGTCAACAGGACGGAAAGCGCTGGAGTCGCGTCTGCAGCAACTGATGTATGAGGTGCAGCTGCCCGCCGGCGACAATGGCTTCCTGCGCAGAAAGCCTGGGCAAATCAGCGTTGGCCAGGCGCAGCGGGTTCTGATTGCATTGGCCCTTCTGCATCGCCCCTCGATCCTCATAGCCGACGAACCGACGAGCGCCCTGGACCCGGTCACTCAGGCTGAGATCCTGAAGCTGTTGCGGCAGTTGAACCGCCGGCACGGAACGGCTCTGCTCTACATCTCCCACGATCTTGTCTCCGTCTTGCAGTTGTGCGACAGGCTCGCCGTACTGCACTCCGGCGCCATCGCCGAATGTGTTCAGGTTGCGCAGATCGAGCAAGCGCAGCATCCCGCGACTCTTTCCCTGTTGCGCTCGCTTCCTGTGCCCGTGCGGGTTCTGCTCTCTCATTGCAGGACATATTTAGAGAACAATGAACAGGTGCGGGAGCCGGGTGGTTCCCCATCGCCGCTCAACAGCCCGCCGGAGGAGATTCAAGGCGCCGAGCCGCTAAAACTGCCTCATATTGGAACATTCTTTGCACAAAACGAAGGGTAACGTATCTCTTGTATACCGAAGAGTCTAAAACTCGCTCTGCCGTAATGGGTAAATTCTTAGCAAAAACTTAAGTCATATGAAGAGGCTTAATTATTCTCCGAAAACCCTAGTAATGCGACAGCGCCAGCATAAGAAACTCCTAACATTTCTGAACGGCGCAAAAGGAGAAACTACCATGAAGTGCAAGCAGTCCAAAAGCGCCATGTGGGGAAAGAGAGTTCTTGTTGCATTGGCGCTGATTCTGAGCGCAAGCCTGGCTTTTGCCGGCCCGCGCAAGATGTCGAAAGATCTGCAACGGAGGACGTCGGGAAATGTCGACGTCATCGTGCAATTCAACCATGTGCCCAACGCCCACGACCATCAGAAGGTTGCAAGGAACTGCGGCACCCTCAAGAGGACGTTCGGCCACTTCAAGGGGGCCCTGTATACCGTGCCGGCATCGTGTCTTGCTGGACTGGCCGCCGATGGCGACATCGTCTACGTCTCGCCTGACCGGGTACTCCACGGTGCGAGCACCAGTTCAACGCCCTGGAGCCTCGACTACCACAACGAGACGATCAACACTTCCGCAGCCTGGGCGCAGGGCCTGGATGGAACCGGCATCGGCGTGGCAATCATCGACAGCGGCGTCGCCAATGTCCCTGACTTGAGCGTCAACAACGTCGTGTATAGCCAGGACTTCACGGGCGACAGTGTGAACGGCGCCGCAGACCGGTATGGCCACGGCACGCATATCGCCGGCATCATCGTCGGCGACGGCAATGCGTCCACTGGCGCGAACAACTTCTACACGTTCAAGGGCATTGCCCAAAACGCGAACATCATCAACCTTCGCGTGCTCAATCAGAATGGCGATGGAACCGTTAGTGAGGTAATTGAGGCCATCCAGACGGCCATCCAGTTGCAAAGCACGTACAACATCCGCGTCATCAACCTTTCACTGGGAGGGCCGGTGTGGGAAAGCTACACGCTCGACCCGCTTTGCCAGGCAGTGGAACAGGCATGGCAGTCGGGCATTACCGTCGTGGTTGCAGCCGGTAACTACGGCCGTGACAACAGCGCGGGCACAAACGGCTACGGCACCATTACCTCTCCGGGCAACGACCCTTATGTCATCACCGTGGGCGCAATGAATACCGAGGGTACGCCGGATCGCACCGACGACGTGCCCGCCAGTTACAGCTCCAAGGGCCCGTCGCTCGGCGACAATGTGATCAAACCCGATCTCGTGGCTCCCGGCAACCTCATCGTCTCCCTGTATTCTCCGGGGGACACTCTGGATCAGGAGAACCATGGTTATGAGGCTCCCACGTCTCTCTACCAGACCAATGGCACCAGCGCCTCTTCCAGCAGCTACTTCATCCTCAGCGGGACCAGCATGGCCGCGCCCATGGTGAGCGGGGCCTCGGCTCTCTTGCTGCAACAAAACCCCGCCTTGACGCCCGATCAGGTCAAGGCGACGCTGATGCTCACCGCCTTCAAGGGCCTGCAGCAATACGCAACAGTCATCGATCCGATTTCGGGCCAAACCTTCAACGAGCAGGCCGACATCTTTACGGTGGGCGCCGGCTATCTGGACATCCAGGCTGCGTTGGCCAACACCACTCTGGCGCCGGCTACCGTGGGCAGCGCCTTGTCACCCTTCGCAGTGGAAGATCCGAATGGAGACGTTCTCCTGCTGGAGAACGGTACGTCCGTGATCGGGAGCAACTCCGTGTTATGGGGCTCCTCCGTATTGTGGGGAAGTTCGGTTCTCTGGGGCAGTTCCTCGACCACCGGTGAAAGCGTCCTCTGGGGAAGCAGTGTCCTGTGGGGCAGCAGCGTTCTCTGGGGCAGCGGCACCACCTCGGGCGAAAGCGTCCTCTGGGGCAGCAGCGTTCTTTGGGGCAGCAGCGCCCTGGCGAGCGACAGTGTCCTCTGGGGCAGCGGCACGACCTCGGGAGAAAGCGTCCTCTGGGGCAGCGGCACGACCGCGGGGGCAAGTGTTCTCTGGGGCAGCGGCGTGACAGACGGCGCCAGCGTCCTCTGGGGCAGCGACACGACGGCGAGCGACAGTGTTCTCTGGGGCTCTTCGACAGTGCAGGCTAGCGGCGCCCTCTGGGGCATCAAATAACCAAACCTTGAAACAAAAATCAGCTCCAAAGGTGTTTGCTCGATCATCGCTACGGTCGAACAAACACCTCCGGAGTGCAGTGGGACCTTTCATCGCAGTCGAACCATCGGCGGATTGCACTGGGTGGCAGCTTTTCGAATTGATTGAAGCGCCCATAAGAAATGCTGATATTTGCACCAGGAGTTGCCAGGATGGACCAGTCCATGCCAATTCGAGCAAAGCTATTCGTTGCCATCACTGCAGCGGCTGGAGCCGCGGCGATTGGGACAGCCTGCATGCACTGGGATTCCAGCGATCCGTTGAAGTTTGGATGCTACCTGGTAATCGCTTTGTTCGCCTCCACAATGAAGGTGAAGTTGCCAGGCATGGACAGCACGATGTCGGTACACTTCCTCTTTGTTCTCCTTGGAGTTCTGGAACTTTCTCTGGCGGAGACGCTGGTCATTGCATGCATGGCAGCGCTGATCCAGAGCGTTTGGAAGAATAGACAAAGATCGGAAGCAATTAAGGTTCTTTTCAACGTTCTCAGTAATACCGCTACCGCGACCTGGTTGACTTACTACGCCTATCAGTTATCGACGGGTTTTCTCAGACACAGCATGCCCCTGTTGCTGTTGGTGGCTGCCTGCACATTCTTTCTGAGCAACACCATACCCGTCGCCATCGTGATCGCGCTGGCCGAAAGACGCCCACTGCGCGGAATGTGGTCGGAAACCTACTTCTGGACCCTTCCATATTACTTGGCCGGCGCTGCCTTGGTAGGTGTCGTCAGCTTCTGCAATCGCTACATCGGTTGGCAGAGTGCGCTCCTGATCGTGCCCGTCATGTACGTGATCTATCGGTCATATCATCTGTACCTGGACCGCCTCGATGAGCAAAAGAAGCGTGTCGAGATCGAAGAACTGCAAGTCGTAGCCGAGAAGCTCCATGTGGAAGAGGTCTGTTCTCTCCACATGCGTACCATCGAGGGCCTGGCCCTGGCCATCGACGCCAAGGATCACACGACCCATGAGCATTTGCATCGCGTGCGCCTGTATGCGGCTGAGATTGCCAAGGAACTCGAGCTGAGTGAACTCGAATCGAATGCTCTTAACGCAGCGGCTTTGTTGCACGACATCGGCAAGCTGGCGGTTCCCGATCACATCATCAGCAAGCCCGGCCGTCTGACTCCGGAAGAGTTCGAGAAGATGAAGATTCATCCGGCCGTCGGCGCCGATATTCTCGAAAGAGTCGCCTTCCCCTATCCGGTGGCTCCAATCGTCAGGGCACATCACGAAAAATGGGATGGCACGGGCTATCCTGACGGGCTCAAGGGAGAAGAGATTCCCATTGGCGCGCGGATTCTGGCGGCGGTGGATTGTCTGGATGCGGTGGCCTCGGATCGCCAGTATCGCAAAGCCCTGCCCCTGGATGAAGCGATGAAGCTGGTTGTCGAGGAGTCAGGCAAGTCCTATGATCCCAGGGTGGTCGAGGTTCTTGCGCGTCGTTACCGTGAACTGGAAGCCGCCGCGGTCCTCAGCCTGGAAGCGGCAGGAAAAGATAAACACAGCTTCAGTTACAACGTGGAACGAGGAGAAAAGCCGGCCGCCGGGTTTGAAGTCAACCACCAGCATCGCCTCCACGGCCAAACAGATTTTCTCTCTTCCATCGCATCCGCCCGGCAAGAGGCACACACTCTTTTCGAACTGAGCCAGGATCTGGGAAACTCCTTGAGCCTGGACGAGACTCTCTCCCTGGTTGCCATTCGGCTTCGCAAGCTGGTGCCTTACGATTCAGTTGTCGTTTTCGTCAAAAAGGGCGATGTCCTGGAGCCCGAATTCGTCAGCGGAGACAACTTCCGGTTTCTGTCATCGCTGGTGATCCCCGTAGGAACAGGTCTCTGCGGCTGGGTCGCGCAGAACTCGAGACCCATCGTCAATGGGAACCCTGAGGTCGATCCCGGTTTTGTGCATGAATGGAAACAGACCACGGAACTCCGCTCCGCCCTGGCTGTGCCCCTGGAGGGTGTTACCGGACTGGTAGGTGTATTGACGCTCTACCAAGCCGAGCCGGATGCGTTCACCAACGACCACCTGCGCGTGCTCCAGGTCATTACTTCCAAGGTTGCGCATTTCATTGAGAATGCCTTGAAGTATCGCCAAGCGGAGAGCTCGGCCACCAACGACTACCTGACCGGGATGCCGAATGCGCGGGCCCTGTCCATATATTTGGACCAGGAGCTTGCGCGCTGTAAGCGGGAACATTCAAGCGTCGCAGTCATGGTCTGTGATTTGAACGGATTCAAAAAGATCAATGATCTCTGTGGCCACCTGGCGGGAGACAAGGTACTCAAGCACTTCTCCAGCTTGATGCGGGACGTGTGCCGCGAGTACGATTACGCGGCACGTATGGGCGGCGATGAGTTTGTTATCGTCGCGCCCAACATGTCACCCGGTTCGGTCAGCGAAAAAGCCGTCCTGCTGAGCGTCATGGCACAAGAGACTGGCCGCGAGGTGTGCGGCAAAGATATATTATCTCTGAGCGTGGGAGCGGCTTTCTACCCGCAGGACGGGTTGGACGCGGAACAACTCCTGGCGGAAGCCGACAGGAAAATGTATACGGCCAAAAGACTTCACTACGACCGACGCGATAAGATAGCGCCTATCGTAGCGCAGTATTCTCATCTAGCTTCAGTGCATTGAGACCATGTGCTGAATTGAGCAATATCGGGGAAAGCCATAGATAAGTGACGGATTGAGTTGTTGTCACTCGTAAGAATTCCATCCGGTCACGACAAGGCCGTGATTTGTTGAATTCGGACGCAGTTCGGCGCATATTTCCTGCTGAGCGGATGGGCGTTCGGTGACCACGAATTGTCACGAAGGCATTGCCTGGAGGCATCGAAAGATCGTCAGGCACACTTCTCCCAATAGAGTTAGAACCATCCCCGATGCCGGCGAACAAGAGCTTCAGTGAACGGAGCAGGAGCCGGTGTAGCAATCGCAGACTGTCTCAATGAAGGGGTCCACCCCACATAACTGTAGTCGATTTTGTAGCCGTCAAAGCACCCAAGAGCCATAAGGATCAACAGGGATCGAAAGGCACACGGTAAGCCGTTCAATCAAAGCACTTATTTTCAATGAATTTCAACAGTTTTCCATAAGCGGCCTGACCTGCTTTGGGAGCAGATGGAGTCCCCCTCAGTAAGATAAGTAGAATCAATAGTTTGCCGTGTTGACAGTGTTGATCTTTGTTGTTCGAGGAGGATCTGTAGAGTACAAACCGACAACAGTGCGTACGTCATCACCTCCCTGCCTTTATTTTCAACTATTTGCAGTGAGCCAAATGCAATGTTCTAAAGACAGATGGAGCTACCAATGGACCTTCATCCTGACTCCGCAGGAGGCCCCGCGCCAGGTGCACCTTTACCTCCCGCTTCGTCTCGGCCAGCTTGCTCGCCAGTCCGACGCGCACTCGCCAGCTCACCGGGCGTCTTCGCGCGCAACATGGTTTCACGCTGCAAGGCGTGTCTCTCTGCCTTGGTCGCCTTGAAAGCAGCGCCTTGCTCCGCTCTCGGCGCAGCGCAAAGAGGCGGTCCAGACGTTCTGGACGGCGTACTTCTCCGCCGGGGGTGTACAAGCGGAGATTCATTTCGATGGCACCGGAATTCTAGCCGACGTAGTGCATGGCTGCTTTGGTGGGAAGTGATAAGGCATTTACAGGAGAGGGGAGCATTGCAACATGAATGAATCGAACGTCATGCACGGTTGGGTAGTCCTTCTTGGATCGCTCGCAACCATCGCACTCATTCTGATGTCCATCGGTCTCATGCTGGGCATCGTGAAGCCTGCCGATGGACTAAAGCGTATTGGATCCATCCTGGGCGTCGCAATCGTGCTGACGCTGATCCCGGCTGTCCTTGTGTGCGCCTGGTTGGGTATGACTCTGTGGCAGCGGATCGCTCTGGCCGCTATCGGGATCGGCGTCTGACAGTGGTGGCAAAGTAGCCGCCGAGCCGGTCGTTGAACGCCTGCATTAGCCACGCGAATGCAGTTTTAGACAGTCAGGGTCCAATAATCTCCCTTTGCTACAATGCAAACATCTGGCGTCCGTCAGTGGCAGGATCGCTATTATCTATATGATCATTAGAAACGGACTCTTGCTGATTTTCCATGAGTGCCCTTTTCGGCAAAGGGAGGATGTCCCGCGCGTAGTTGAAAGTTTCCAACGGCGGTTGGGTTCATGTTACTACGCCACTGCCTGTTGAGTGGCGAACTGCGATTCGCTCAGAATCGCCTCCAGAGTCCAGAGTTCGCGATAGCCCATGATCCTGCGGAAGTTCTTCTCCGTTCTGAGGAAGGCCGAAGCCATCCAGCGTCTGACCATCGAGCCGTTTTGCCAATTTGTGACACGGCGCGTGCGGATGCGTACTCCGGCGTGTGGACTTTCAATGATGTTAGTCGTCGCCAGGCAACGCTGCAGCGTGGGCGGCACACCCAGCCGGTTGATGGTGAAGCATTCCTCCAGTCCTTCGCACAGGCTGGCCGCAGCCGAAGGATATTCCCGCTCCAGCCACTCGGCCAGCTTGCGGATGCGGCTCATGGGCGTCTTGGCCTCCATCTTCCAGGCTGCCCGCAGCAGACTCTTCACCTGTTCCTTCTGCTCTTCGGGAAGATGATCGAGCACGTTGCGCAGCTTGTGCGCACGGCAGCGTTGCACCGGCTGATCGGCGCCGAAGACCGCGTTGATCGCGGCCCTCAGAGCCTTCGAGCCATCGATGATGAACAGTCGTTTCTGCTTCGGATCGACGCCCCGCGCCACGATGTCCTGTAACAACTCCATGACCACGGTGGCGTTCTCTGTGGCGCCCTCGCGGATGCCCAGCACATGTTTGCGCCCCTCGGTATCCACGCCCACTGCACCGATCATCGTATGCTCGCCGAAAACCACCCCATCCATATAGATGATGAGCAGTTTCAAGTCATCGAAGCGGCGGCTGAGCAGAGCTTCCAACTCCGCCTCCGAGGCTTCGTCGCCTGCCGGCTCACGCTGGACTTCGACACCCCGACCGTCTCGGCCATCTGCGGAATCACGTCCTTATAGTTGCGCGTGGAAACGCCGCGCAGCAGCGTGTCCAGCATGCGCTCGCCCAACGGCGACTGCTCCTGCATCGCGGTGTAGGCGGGAATCTCGACTTCACGGCTGCGGCCCCGGCCCTTGGTGCGCAGCCGAGGCCGCACCACCTGCAACTTGCGGTCGCTGAGCATCACCTGGCCCGCTTGCCGGCCATAGAAAGCCACGCTGGCCGAACGGCGTTTGCCTTGCTGCTGCGGTCCTCCCGCCACCTCGGCGGCAGACAGTTGCAACACCGCCTGTAAGACCGCACGTCCAGTAACATCAATCAGTTGGTCGCAGGCCATCCGGCTCTGCTCGATCAGTTCCACCATCGGCAGCAGCCGCTGCCCGTTTTTCGACAGGAATGCTGTCAGCTCCTGCTCGTTGACTTTCCCTTGCATGCGTATTGTGTGGTAGCTTTTCTTCACGGCGGTTCTCCCTTCAAGGTTTGGCAACCCGATTCTACGGAATCAGGCTGAACCGCCGCTCAACTTTCAACTATGGCCGGGACATCCTCGGCAAAGGCGGGAGGTTTTTTGCAATGGTAAAGACGTGGAACGTCGGACGCCATTTCTTGATGGGACCTGGTGTCCTCATGCTATGTCTCGGAATTGCGCTTAGTTTGTTAGGTTCCCTCATGGCGGATCCTTTGCGTGACGCATTGGGCTACACGATGGCCGTAGTCCTGACAGCTTTATGCCTGCTGATCTCCGGCGGTTACCTCGGGGTAGTGGAAAACAGGGCGGGTCAGCGCCGGCTAGCGGGCATTTATCTGCTGGCCGGTGCATGGTCGATTGCCTGCTGGTTGATTTTCTGGCTGATCCAGTCAGCCCCGACGGATCTACGTTTATTAGTACTGCTTGCTGGATTGTATGGTCTCTTTTGGGGCCTGTGGTATGTGAGACTGGCTCTCCACTTCCAGGCCTATGCAAGAAAGGCGGTCGTGCTGTCTGTTCTTGCTGCAACCACATCATCCCTTGGGATCATACTCGCCACACAGTCGCAACTGAGTAAACTCAGCGCAGTGACTGCGGTTGCGTGCTACACGACGTTTATAGGAATACAGATTCTCTTAACCACCGTGTATCTTTATCGCGAGTGCGGCACAGGGGGAGAATTGCTGCCTGAGAGCAGCCCCGAAAGGAAATGAAACAGGATGGTTTGATGCCCCACAATCATTCAGGGGACAGGGCATTGCTGTTGGGTTCGAAGTGGAAGAGAAACGTCTGGGCGCGGCTGCCGACTGAATCGTCGCCGCATGCGCACACCTGAAGTGGCGCAAAACTGCGTTTTTTCAGGCACCGTGGAACGCATTGCTGGGTCAGTGGCTCTCGACCCCTCCCACTGAATGCATGGGTTTCGATGAACGGCACTCAATCTGCTTCCTGAAGCCCAGGTTTCGCGACATATCTACATGGAAGCTCCGTCCTTCATGCCACCCAATTTGCCACCCGTCTTCGTGATTTTATCGATGTAGATGCTCTTCCCGGAGGAATTCACTTTGCCGACCACCTGCACGTTATCGCTGTAATAATCCTGCACGGCATAGGGATTCTCAATCTCCCATACCTTCTTGTTGGCATCGACGAGAACCGGCCGATAACCGTCCTCGATGCATTTCTTTACGCAGCCTTCGCCGTTATCCATGTGCATGGCGCCGCACTTCGAATCGCTGATATAGCCAGTGAATGTGCGGGTTTCAGGGGTTTGGGCGGCAACAAATGCTAGGACGCAGCCAAGGGCTAGTATGGATGCCAAACGTTTCATCACCATCATCTCCATGAATCATTCGTCCCGCGAGAGACGATACCCGACAGGCACACATGATTGTATTCAGACGACTGCCACCTCGGCAAGTCATCCGTCCGGTTTATCGGAAAAATATGCTGGGCGCCCACGGGCACTGAGGCAAATCCACCTGGGCGGCCTGAGCGTCCCGTCACCGATTCCATCCCCCAGTTTCCGCAGCTTTTTCCCGGAAGCAGGGCAGCACCGTGTGGAAGGTCCGGCGATCCGTATCCGGGTTTACAAGGGTAGACTCAAAGGACGTCAAGACGACCATCGGAGCCGGGCGGGGGGGCTTTCTTCTCGCAAGTGCCAGTGGCAGCGCTGCTGCGGGAGATTGGATTTTGTGGCCGCCGCGAAGAAGGACGAACTGGGCGCGAAGGCGAAGAAGCGGTGAAAATCGATAGGCATACGGCCCATGAGAGGGAGGCGCCAGCCTCCGGCATTCTCCTGACCGGGCTAGTGCCATCGTGCATGTCGCTGCCGGCATCGTCCATGGAGCGCTCCGGCTATCGGGATCGGTACTTGCGAAGTCGGAGTGGGCTGGCCAGTCGAGCAGAACACGCTGCCAATGCGCAGCGCTGAGCTCGGGACCTGACCTTGGAAACGCCTGTGGGGTCATCGCCTATGACGGCCATCACAATGACATGTGACCGCGAGCACAGTATAATGGCGATGTAGACGTTAGAAACGGTGAGATAAACTGACTGTGTGAGATAAACTGACTGTGTTGGCCCGCAGAGCATGAGTCTCACCCAGTGAGCGGGCCTGGCAGTCGGCAAAGTGGGTTTTTTGCCATTCATGAGACCGGTTGTAGTCTTTGCTGTGGTCATGAATCCAATGCTGTAAGTCGTAAATGCTTCTAAATGAACAGGATAAGACTTCGGTGCGAGAGGAATGAGCAGCGATGAACCGGATAATCAGGCTGTTTCTTATCGACGGCCTTATCACATTAGGTATTTTGATCGCAATTCAGAGTTCAACACCGCGCGCCATGGCGATCCCGGCATTTGCGCGGAAGTACCACACCTCGTGTTCAACCTGCCACAGCAACTGGCCTCAGCTCAATGACTTTGGGCGGGCATTCAAGATCAATGGCTTCAAGTTCCCGAAGGACGACGAGGATTTTCTCAAAGAGCCACCTCTGATGCTTGGCGCCCAGGCGCAGAAGGAGGCCTTTCCGTATTCCATCTATCCAGGAGAACTTCCGATTCTCCCCATCTCCTTCCGCTATTCCGGCTACTTTACCTACACCAGCCCTCAGCCACCTGCAGTGACCGCTGCGGCTGGCTACGTTCCGTCAACGGATCTGTTTCAACCCAATACGTTCACCATCATTGCCGCGAGCAGCCTTGGCCCCTCGCTTGAGTTCTGGATCGACGATGACCTCGCCGCTGCCGGTTCGGGCGCCAATGGAGGGATGGGGGATGCTTACATCAAGGCAAACAATTTCCTCGGTTATTACCTGCATGTTCCCCAAAACGATCTGAATGTCCGCTTCGGACAGTTTGAGCTCGATCTCCCTTTTACCCAGGCGCGCACCATCAACCTGACCAGTTATGCAATTTTCGCCGAGACGGCCTATGTCAATCCCACCGGGACCGGCCCGCTTCCTGGGACAACGGCCAATCCGCTTACCTTTGCAAGTCCACAAAGGGGAGTTGAGATAGGAGGATATCCACACCGAGGGTACACCTGGTGGTCAGTCGCAATTCTGGACGGAGAGAACGCTGTGTATGGCACCGCGTCACCCACCGTAGCGCACAATTCCAAAGATGTCTATGTCAATCTTGGGCAACGCTTCGATCTTGAGCGAAATCCGGAGATACGCAAGCAAGTTCAGGCCTCTGGTCCGACCGGCGTCCATGACCATACTTCTATACGGTTCAACGCCTTCGGATACTACGGAGACAACGAGCTCAATCGAGGGGGTGCTCTGTATCCAGGGTTGCCGACGATCAACGAGCCCTTCTATCGAGCGGGTGGCGCGTTCGACTACAAGTTCCGCGGTAATTTCGAGCTCTGGGGACTTTATGAGCATGCTCGTGATTCCAATAAGGCCCTGAACGCAGGTGGCACGGACTTTGTTTCTGCCACGCCGGTAACATATTCTGGTGGCTTCCTTGAAGCCGAGTATTGGGTCTATCCATGGCTGATTGGTTTGATGCGTTATGACGGCGTGAATTCTCCTACCGATCGTTTAAATGGGATCTCACGCTATGACACGCGGAGCACCTACAGCCCTGGATTGTATATCTTGGCGCGTCCCAACATTAAGTGGGAGATGCAGTATTCTGTCAATTACCAGCAGCCTGTTCCGGGAACCGGTACATTTTATCGCTCTAACCAGTTCTTGGCCGGGGTTGATTTTACATTTTAGGGCATGGTTCACAGGAAACTGCGCAGGGTGATCCAGAGGCAGCCGAGACAGGGTGAAGCTCTGGCGGGTAACGAGGAGATGTTCATGGCGAACCGGCAAGCGACGGAATTCACCGCACGAGTGGTTGGATCTCTCGATGATCCGGCGGCCTCTGTGGCAACGCCGTTGTCTCTTGCTGCCTCGATAGGGCGCGATCAACTCGATGCCGCATTTGTTCAGACTCTTCCACAACGGGTGCGAATCATAGGCTCCGGCGGCAATCCTCCTTTCCGGCCCTTGCCTGGGAGGGCTTTTGGCGCGCGGGACGCGGATTTCGGCGCGTGTCCTTTCCGCAAGAAGACCGTCTCGCTGTCAGGCAGTCTCTGGCCGAACTCCCTGCCGAAGACTTTAGCAATCTACAAGTACAAGCCAACTCGCACACCTGCCGCCCTTTTTTTCTGGCCGCAACGCTCCTTTCCTGGCCAGAGCGCAGCCGCCGCCCATGATGCACTCGTCCCACTTCAGCAGCTTCTGCCGTCACTTCACAGCAGAAGTTCAATAGCAAACCCGCCTTAGGCATAAGTCCCTGATCCAAAATCGAACGGGCGCATGAAACGAGCTCTGATAACATGGCGCAGACAGGTTCTGAGGCAGACAACCACTTCAAGAGGAGACATGGAAATGACCAAGCTAAAGATGACAGTTCTTTCGGCCCTTGTATTACTTACCCTGGTATGTCTGGCGAGTCTTGCCTGGGCAGGGGATATAAAGGGAAAGGTCACTGCGCAAGGAATGCGTTCCCCGGAGAATATCGCTGTTTACCTCGATAGCGTGCCCGGTAAAACATTTCCTCCGCCAGCACCGCATGCAGTCATGGACCAGTCGCATCTGGCGTTTGTCCCGCATGTACTCATTGTCCTTCAGGGGACAACGGTCGACTTTAAGAATGCGGACGCGTTGGGCCACAACGTATATTGGCCAGCCATCAATCACAACCGTAAACTGGCGCACAATATGGGCACCTGGCCGCAAGGAATTTCAAAGCCATTCACCTTCACCGATCTGGGCGACGTCCCGTTGCTGTGCAACGTACATCCGGAAATGTCTGGTTACATCATTGTCGTGCCGACTCCTTATTTTGCGCAATCGGACAAAGAAGGCGACTTCACAATCAAGAATGTTCCGCCCGGCCAGTACACGATTAAGACGTGGAGCGAAGTTGCCAAACCTGCGACCCAGGCGGTGACTGTCGGGAGCGGCGTAGTGAACGTCAACCTAACCGTGACGAAATAGGGCGTTGAGCGGCGGAGGCGTCGGCATGACGGTCGTTGCAACGGTGGCAAGACAAGCGTGCGAATCGATTCGCCGCATTGACTTGCTCTTGGCAGTTGCTTTTGACAGCTTGGCGCGGCTACCGATTCGTTCATTGCTGCAACCTCCCGAGAGGGGACGTAACCATGGCTAGTTACAGGAAGTTTGTCGTGCTGTTCGCCGTTTTGATCGCAGCTGTATCTCTTGCGAGTTTTGCCCGGGCAGGAGATGTGAAAGGAAAGGTCAAGGCGCAAGATATGCGGTCGGCGGAGAACATCGTCGTTTACATCGATGACGTGCCGGGGAAGGTATTCCTCCCGCCTGTGCAGCATGCGATCCTGGACCAGGTGCAAATGGTATTTGTCCCGCACGTGCTTGTCATTGTGAAGGGGACCACCGTGAACTTCTTGAACGATGATCCAGTTCAGCACAACGTATATTGGCCGGCCATCAGTCAAGACCGCAAGCTGGCGCACAATATGGGCACATGGCCGGAAGGGATCGTAAAGTCCTTCACTTTTAGTCAGCTGGGCACGGTTCCGTTGCTGTGCAAGGTTCACTCCGAAATGTCTGGCTACATCGTTGTTGTGCCAACGCCATATTTTGCGGTAACCGACAAAGATGGCAACTTCACGATCAAAGATGTTCCTCCAGGCCAGTACACGCTTAAGACCTGGAGCGAA
>OBLU010003192.1_pt1 | contig 14874 bp, 13 predicted proteins | sample 1518681 | NCBI WGS metagenome assembly OBLU01 (sample SAMEA3539304, study PRJEB22396) | soil metagenome | biome: tundra; feature: field; material: soil | place: USA | collected 2010-05 | depth 0.15 m
AATGAGTAACAGGAACACTACATCATTGAAAGGAAAGGTAGATATAGACAGATAAATCACACTACTGAACTGCGGAATGTAGGTTGGACGACTCCCCGAACCAGAGTCCACCCACAAATTCTGCTGAGGAGGCATTTTGCATTTTTACTTATCCGAGAGGCGAATCTCGCTTAGCATGGAGTGCGTCTAAACATTAAGCTGCCTGTCCGAACGCACAGTCGCTGTGGGGGAGACTTGGTATGTGGCGCAGTCCAGGGCTGGCGTGGCAGACTTTCCATACGGAGATGAACACGATGAAATCTGCAAAGCTGTTGCTGCTGGCGGGTGATTTTGTTGAGGATTACGAAATCATGGTTCCATTCCAGGCCCTGCAAATGGTGGGGCACACCGTCGACGCAATCTGCCCTGGAAAGAAAAAAGGTGAGCAGGTGCGGACCGCGATCCACGATTTTGAGGGCGATCAGACGTATTCCGAAAAGCGTGGCCACAACTTCACGCTGAATGCGACGTTCGATGACATCAACGCGGCTGACTATGACGCCCTTGTTGTTCCTGGAGGACGTGCGCCGGAATACTTGCGCCTCAACGAAAAAGTTCTCGACATCGTGCGTTATTTTGACAAGGCAGGCAAGCCGATCGCTGCCCTCTGCCATGGCCCACAACTACTGGCTGCAGCGGGAGTGCTGAAGGGACGGAAGCTCAACTCCTACCCCGCTTGCGCGCCTGAGGTCGAGTTGGCCGGTGGCACATTCGTCAAGCTGGATTTTTCCGATGCATATGTTGATGGCAATCTTGTTACGGGCCCCGCATGGACTGCGCACCCCGCATGGTTGGCGAAGTTTCTTGAAGTTCTTGAGGCTCACCTGGCTGCCAAAGCAGCCTGATTCAGGGTTGCGTCGCGGTGACCGTCGAAGCGCGGACCTGGCGCAGTGGTAGCGCAGTTGCTTTACAAAGAGTCTGTTGAATCTCGGCGAGAATCGACAGCGCGATTGAAGCCGGTGTGTCTGCGCCCAGGTCCAATCCCATCGGTGCATGAATCTCAGGCATTGCCAGCCATCTTTCAAGGCGATCAGAATCCGCTGGCAAATGCAGAAGGCGCGCGGATTCAGCCATCAGCTCCCGCGTTCTCCTTTGCGGACCGAGCACGCCGATATAGGTCGGCATATTTTGAGGCGCCCCAGACAGGAGCGACGCCAGGATGCGCGCATCCTGTTCGTAGCTGTGTGTCATAATTACGACCGCATCTGTCGGGAGCCATGCCAGTTGCTGTGCCGCCTGATCCGGTAAGCTTTTGATCGACAGTACGCTGACGGCATCTGCCCTGACAAATCGTTCCTTCGTTGCGAGGTTCGACCGGCCGTCCGCGACTCCGACAAACCAACCGAGTCCGCGTGCCAAATGAACCAGAGGCCTGGCATCGTCGCCGGCGCCAAAAATACATAATCCTGGTCGTGCTGCACGATAGTCCACCCATATGCGCGTCTGAAGTCCTGCGATTGGAAGAGTGCGATCTATTGATGCTCCACGCGCCAAGGCGAGCTCCGCCAAGTCATCAAACGCAGTATCATCGTTCGTCGTAGGTTCGAAGGAATGTAGGGAATCGCTGTGATTTACAGTAGGCAGGAGTCCCGCATACGATCGTCGGCCTTTCTGCGGACCTTCCAATACGGTTGCGACGGCGAGCGGAGTGCGCGCATCGAAAGCCGCTTTCAGCGCGGCGATGAATGGCCCTGCGGTGTTACGACGCTCAAGCAGAATGAAAACAACTCCGCCACAGCCTGATCCGTAGGGCAGATCCCCGTCGTCGCCCAGAGTTGAATAGCGTTCGACGACCGGTCCGTCGGAGGTAAGCCACCACGCGCGCCTCGCGACCTCTGATTCAAGGCAGCCGCCACTGACCGTGCCCGCGCGCCTACCATCATCAGTTAATAACATCCGCGCCCCAGGCTTGCGATAACTGGATCCCTCAACCGCCACCACGGTGGCCAGCACGTAGTCCGCCCCGGCTTCTTCCAGCTCTCGCCATAAGGGCAGAATGTTCTCGAGGTCAGTCATGGGCTCCCATTGCCGCCTAAGCTTCGACGATCTTCGACTTTAACAAGTCTTCGATGCGAACTGGCAACTCACGGACTCGCACTCCCGTGGCGTGATAGACCGCTGCCGTGATGGCAGGGGCTACGCCGGCCAGTCCAATCTCGCCTACCCCACGCGCGCCGTACTCGCCCATCGCGGGATCAGGGTAATTAAGGAAGGTAACGTCAATCTCCGGGGAGTCCGCGCAGGTCGCCATTAGATAATCGGCCATGCTGCCGTTGATGGGTTGTCCTGTTCGCTCGTCGTAGACTGTCTCTTCGAGCAATCCCATTCCCACCCCCATCACCACTGCGCCGGAAATCTGGTTGGCCGCGGCCTTGGGATTAATGATCCGACCTCCGTCAATGACAGTGACCACTCGACTTACCCGCAGCCGCGCAATCTCCGGTTCCCACTCCACCTCAACGAATTGCGCTCCGAAAGAATGCAGAGAAACGCCCTTGGCTTTTGGGTCTTCCCATGTTGGTACAGTTTTTCCTTCGGCTCGAATCCCATTGAGTTTCGCCATGTGTAGAATGTCGGCGAAATGCGCGCCATCGGTGGCCGGCTCATCTTTGTTATGTAATCTGCCGGCTGTGAACGAGATGTTCTCCGCTGCGGCGTCTTTGAATGGCGACCCATCGGTCGATGCAGCAACTTGCTGAAGTCGCTTGATAGCGGCCTCTGCGCCGGCTGCGATGGCGTTCAAGACCGAACCCGTCACCATGGATCCTCCGGACATGGGACCATCTGGTAGGCCGCTGTCGCCGAGAATCACGTCGATGCGATCGAGCGGCACACCGGTCTTCTCATGCAACACCTGCGCAAAGATCGTATAAGTGCCGGTGCCAATATCCTGCGTTCCACAGCGCACGCATAGGCGTCCGTTAGCGCAGAACTCGACGGTTGCTGTGCAGGGCAGACGCAATGCCACCCAGCTTGCACCGGCAAGTCCCCAGCCGAGAATTTTTCCATCCCGCCGCATAGAACCGATGCCCGCTGTGCGCTTTTCCCACCCGAAGTTCTTGGCGCCGACTTCGTAGCATTCACGAAGATGACGGGAGGAAAATGGAATATTCTTATTGCTTTCATCCTTATCCGCGTCATTCAGAAGACGCAACTGCAGAGGATCCATGTTCAGTTCATCCGCCAACTCGTTCATGCCCGCCTCAAGCGCGTACAAGCCGGGGACTGCTCCAGGACCGCGCATGTACATCGGGGCGCCCACATGGCGGTGCACCAGCCCACTGGTCACTTCTAGATTCGCGACGCTGTAGAGATAAGGTGTAGCCTCACCACAGCCTTCGTCAAAATCATCAAGCTGTGACGTGACATTGAGGTAGTCGTGGCGCAGCGCCAGCAGTTTGCCCTCCTTAGTCGCTCCCAACTTGATGTGTTGCTCGGTGCGCGGTCGATAGCCGACGTTTGAGAACATCATGCGTCGCGTGAGGCTCAATTTCACAGGTCGATCGAGCTTGCGCGCCGCTACGGCAGCCATGGCGGCGTGCGGCCAGGGAAACAGTTTGCCGCCGAACCCCGACCCCAGAAAACGGGTTACCACGCGCACGTTCTCGACAGGAATACCCAATATCTGGGCCATGACTACACGATGGTTCACCACGCCTTGCGAGGTTTCGTAGAGCGTGACGTGTTCGCCGTCCCACATTACAACCGAAGCATGGAGCTCGATAGGGTTGTGTGTCTCGACAGGCGTGATATAGGTCGCGTCAATCTTTACCGGCGCCGCAGCAAATGCTGCATCCGGGTCGCCTCGTTTGGAAACGGACTTGCGCTTCCCTGAGAAATTATCGAGGCTGGCGCGGAGGTCGGCTTGACTGTTCTCATACTCCACCTTTACGGCTGCTGCCGCTGCAGTTGCCTGTTCGAACGTGTCGGCCACGGCCAATGCAACATATTGACCCCAATGCCGAACAATCTCGTCTTCAAAAGCTGAGCGCACTTCACTGTTGGTTGCATTGTCATCGCCCGGAACCGTGCGATACAGGGGACCGATGTTGCCGTGATGAAGAATGAGCAATACACCCGGCAACTGCTCCGCTGCTGTCGTATCCAGGGAGCGAATGCGACCACTGGCAATGGTTGCGGTCACTGGCACTGCGTAAGCTATTCGTTCAAATTTAAAGTCGGCTGCGTACTCGGCCGCGCCCGTGGTTTTCAGTGGTCCATCAACGCGGGGTGTGGCGGTGCCGATGATTGAAGCTAATGTCGTGCTCATGCGTGCCTTTCCGTACTATCTCCTGCCAAAAATCCCTGCTAGGGTGAGCCAGTCTCGCTCACGGCGTCCAATCAAACCAGGTCCGTCTCTCCGGTGCCCGCAGCTTAGTTGGAACCGACGATCCTCATGCTTCACGGAAAGTCGATTTCAAAAGGTCCTCAATTCGAACGGGTAACTCGCGCACGCGCACGCCGGTAGCGTGATGCACGGCTGCGGTAATTGCGGGAGCAACACCCGCCATACCGATTTCCCCAATGCCTCGCGCTCCATACTCGTTCACGATCAGGTCGGGGTAGTCGAGAAATGTCACATCGAGCTCGGGCAGATCGGCACATGTCGGTACTAAGTAGTCAGCGAAATTGCCATTGATTGGTTGCCCGCTTCGATGTTCGTAGCGCGTTTCTTCGAGGAGAGTCATGCCCACGCCCATCACTGCCGCACCGAGGATCTGGTTGGCGCCGGCTTTCTGATTGATGATGCGTCCACAATCGAAAATTGAGAAAATGCGGCTCACTCGCAAGCGCGCAATCTCAGGCTCCCACTCGACCTCGGCAAAGTGCGCCCCGAATGAGTGCATTGAATAGGCCTTAGCTTTCGGGTCTTCGAAAGAAGGAAAGGTCCGGCCCGTTGCGGTGATTCCGCTGAGTCTCGCTAAAGTGATGAGTTCTTCGAACGGAACTCCGCCTGCTGGCGGACGCGCGCTGGGTGTGTCATCCGGATCGAACGCGACTCCGTGAAGCCCCGCTTGCTCCTGGCCCTTAGTCTGAATACGGCCGCCGCTCAGCGTGAGGGTATCCGGCTTGGCACCAAAGAATGGCGAGTTCGGTGTGAGTGTTGCGATATTCAACAGTCGAGTTACCGCGGAATTAACTGCATTCGTTGCTGCGGGCAGGATGGCGCTGGTGGCCATCGACCCTCCTGAAGTTGGTCCGTCGGGTAGCGAGCTGTCGCCTAAAAAGACATCGATTCGATCCAGCGGGACGCCCGTCTTGGCGTGCATCACCTGCGCAAATACGGTGTAAGTGCCGGTACCGATGTCTTGAGTCGCACAACGAACACAGATGCGTCCATTGGGGCATAGCTCAACAGTCGCGGTGCAGGGAATTCGTGCCGCTCCCCACGATGCACCTGCCAGCCCCCAGCCGATAATCTTGCCGTTCTTCCGCATCGATCCTGGTTCTGGAGTGCGCTGTTTCCACCCGATTTTTTCCGCACCAGTGGTGAAGCACTCTTTCAAGTGGCGCGAAGAGAATGGAAGATTGGTTCCCTCATCGCGCTCGGCGTCATTTTTGATGTGCAACTCGAGCGGGTCCATCTTCAGCTTGACCGCGAGCTCGTCCATGGCCGATTCCAGCGCGAACAATCCGGGGACCGCGCCTGGTCCGCGCATCGGTGTGGGCGTACCTACGTTGCGTCGTGCCAGCCCGCTGGTCACCTCAAGATTCGGACAACTGTAGATGAAAGGGGTCTGCTCGCCGCACCGCTCAACAATGTCGTCGAGGATCGACGTGTGGTTCAGAAAGTCATGGCGAATCGCGGTCAGCTTGCCATCAGCAGTGGCGCCTAGGCGAATGCGCTGCTCCGTCAGTGGGCGATGACCGACGTTGGAAAACATCATGCGGCGGTCAACGCTAAGCTTGACGGGTCGACCGAGTTTGCGTGCGGCCGCTGCGGCCATCGTTGATTGGGGCCACGGAAATAGCTTGCCACCAAAACCCGAACCAATAAATCGCGAGATGACGCGCACGTTTTCGCGTGGAACCCCCAAGACCTCAGCCATCACGATGCGATGATTCACGACGCCTTGCGAGCTTTCATATAGCGTGACGCTTTCGCCGCTCCATACCGCAACGGTCCCATGCATTTCCATCGGATTGTGCGTCTCAACGGGCGTGATATAGGTTTCGTCCAGCACCACGGCCGCTTCCTTTAGCGCTTTGTCGGGATCGCCCCGCTTCCAGCTGCTCTGCCGTTTGCCTGTGAAGCCTGTTTCGAGATCCGTGCGGACATTCGGCGTGTCCACGTCATACTCTACGCGCACAGCTTCGGCCGCAGCGTTTGCCTGTTCCAGAGTTTCGGCGACAACCACTGCGACGTACTGACCCCAGTAGTAAATTTTGTCGTCTTCAAAAGGAGGGCGAGCTTCGCTCATGGTCGCCTCATCTTGATGCGGAAACAGGCGATATACCTTATCCATATTGCCGTGATGGAACACCAGCAGAACGCCGGGCATGCGCTCAGCCGCAGAAGCATCGAGCTTGCGAATCCGTCCGCTAGCCACGGTGCTCTGAACAGCAACCGCGTGCGCCAGTCCAGGAAAATCATGATCGACCGCATAGCGCGCGGTTCCCGTCGTCTTGAGGGGGCCGTCTATACGTGGCACTTGCGCGCCGATAATACCGGCAGCGTGGGGAAGATTCGCCGTCTCCATTCGAGTTACCTCCCTATCTATCAGGACTTAAAGTGTCTAACTGACTCGTGCGTTTTTGCAGCTCGGATTCGTCATGAACGATCGCTGCGTTCAACGACATTCGCCTATTGGCAATTCGAGTGAAACTTGCTTCGCCCGACCGCCAATTACGCCGTCGCCATTTTCAGCGAACGCACCACGCAGCGCTTAGCCAGCTCAACCTTGAATCCGTTATCGGTGCGGGGATGTGCCGCTGCTAGTGCTGCCTCTGCGGCTGCACGAAAATGCGCCGCATCTACCGACTTTCCGTTCAATGCAGCTTCTGCTTCGTGGGAGCGCCAAGGCTTGGTCCCGACTCCACCCAGGGCCACGCGGATATAGCGAATGTGGCCGCCTTCGACCTTCGCTACCACCGCAGCCGATGCCAGCGCAAACTCGTAACTGGCACGGTCGCGGAGTTTTAAATAAACGCCGTGCGCGCCTTCGACAGGCTTGGGCAGGTCTACATGTGTGACCAACTCGCCGGTCTCAAGCGCATTCTCGATATGTGGCGTATCTCCCGGCAGTTTATGGAATTCGGAAAAGGGGAGGATGCGTTTGCCCTTGGGCCCATCCACGCCTATGGTCGCTTCGAGCGCGGCCATAGCCACACACATATCCGATGGATGAGTAGCAATGCAATGCTCGCTGGTTCCCAATACAGCGTGCATGCGGTTATAACCTTCAAGAGCCGCACAACCTGTGCCCGGTGTGCGCTTATTACACCCGTAACCGCCTGGCGTTCCGGCATTTGGCTCGCGGAAATAGGCGCATCGCGTGCGCTGTAGCAGGTTGCCACCGGTTGTTGCCATGTTGCGCAATTGAGGTGAAGCGCCAGAAAGCAACGCCTGCGACAACACCGCGTAAGACTTCTGCACTTCGGGATGCCACGCCAGGTCGGAGTTGCGCACGAGTGCGCCGATTCGGAGGCCCCCGTTAGGCAGGACTTCGATCTTGTCGAGCGGCAACAGGTTGATATCGACCAGTCCCTTGGGCTGTTCGACACTCAACTTCATCAAGTCGACGAGGGTTGTGCCGCCGGCAATAAATTTAGTCCCGCTCGCGCTTGCCAACGCCTTGTCGATGCTCGTGGCTTTGACGTATTGAAAAGTCTGCATGATCTCCTCCGTCAGGCCTGCGCCCTTACGTGGCGCACAGCAGCAACAATGTTGGTGTAGGCGCCGCAGCGGCAAATGTTGCCTGCCATGGCATGCTTGATGTCTTCGTCGCTGGGGCCGATCGGCTCCTTCAGCAGAGCAACGGCGCTCATGATCTGGCCGCTGGTACAGTAACCACATTGATAGCCATCATGTTCAACAAAAGCAGCTTGCATCGCATGCAGGTTTCCGGGCTGACCGATCCCCTCGATGGTGGTAATTTCGTCGCCCTCATGCATTACGGCAAATGACAGGCAGCTATTTACGCGTCGTCCGTTCACGTGCACCGTGCAGGCTCCGCACTGACCGTGGTCACACCCTTTTTTGGTCCCCGTAAGTTGGATCCGTTCGCGGAGTGTATCTAGCAAGGTCGCTCGCGTGTCCAACCCTCGAAGTGCGTAGTCCTTGCCGTTCACACGTAAGTTCACGGACGCTGTTCCGGCGGCATCGACTGCATCGTCAACCTCGGGGGTCACCGCAGGAGCGGCTTGCACCAGTGGAGCGGCGCCAGCCAGCAAACCGGTGGCTCCGAGTCCGGATAAAAAGGAACGCCGGCTGAAGCGGCCGCCTTTGGCTGGCTCCGCATTCAAAGGTTCAAGGTCAAGAGAGTGTTGGTCCGGCGCGAGCTCGGATTTCAGTTTGTCGGGTGAATGGGAGCGCAGGTGCTTGAATCGCAGGTCGGATGATTCTGCCACAGGAACCTCCTCGGGACAGGTTCGTACCAATGCTTGGAAAACAGGAAGATCGCCGCGGGAATACAGCGCGGGCGGAAAGTCTGGGAAGCTACTCGCGCTTGATTTCGTGCGCCGTCCGTTTCGCTATCGTAACTGATTTAGTCCACGTCCGTGAACGCTTCGCGAACCAGGGTTTGTAAGTCTAAATTCGTCTCATTTCAATACAGTTCGCTGTCCCGCCATCCGCTCAAATCGCAGTCTCCGTCTGCGCCGGCTCAACGGTTCAACATCTGCATCATTTGTGGCGCGTAGCGACTGCCCGCAGCCACATCTGGCGGGAACTCCTTTTGAAGTGTCTCGACCAGGTCTTGCGGCAACTCAACATCAACGGCGCGAGCATTTTCTTCGAGATACTTTCTCCGTTTGGTCCCTGGAATCGGCACGATGTCGTTGCCTTGGGACAGGACCCAGGCCAAGGCCAGTTGGCTCGATGTCAAACCGACTGCGTCCGCAAGGTCTTTTACCTTTTCAACCAACTTCAGGTTGCGGTCGAAGTTCTCACCCTGAAAACGGGGGCTGTTACGTCGAAAATCTCCCGCCTCAAAGTCGTCGGGACTCTTGAAAGCGCCCGTCAAGAAGCCGCGCCCCAAAGGACTGTACGCTACGAAACCGATCCGTAGTCGCCTACAAGCAGGCAAAATTTCGGGTTCAGGGTCACGGCTCCACAGGGAATACTCTGTTTGAAGTGCTGTAACCGGGTGGATTTTCTGTGCGCGGTCCAGGGTTGCAGGTGCCGCTTCAGAGAGGCCGAGGTACCGCACCTTGCCCTCTTCAACCAGACGCGCCATCGCGCCAACCGTCTCTTCAATCGGCGTGTTGGGATCGATGCGATGCTGGTAGTAGAGATCGATCGTTTCAATCCCCAGCCGCTTCAAACTGCTGTCGACCGAATTGCGAACATACGCTGGGCTGCCATCCACTCCGCGCTTTTCGGGATTCGCCGGATCGCGGACTATCCCAAACTTGGTCGCTAAAAAGACCTTGTCGCGGTGCCCCTTGATTGCCTTGCCGACCAGCTCTTCGTTGGTGTGCGGACCATAAACATCCGACGTATCGAGGAAGTTAATGCCGAGTTCCAGCGCCCGGTGTATGGTCGCCAGCGATTCCTTTTCATCGCCGCTGCCATAGAACTCACTCATCCCCATGCAGCCTAGTCCAATGGCCGAGACCTCAGGTCCGTCCGCACCCAATCGACGTGTCTTCATACAACCTACCCTTGCACATTTAGCTTACGAGACTAATGAACAGTCTACTTCCGGTTCGGCTAACGCAGGATTGTCAATGCGAATGCGTTGTTCGATCATGCGATAGTTGGCGATTTTATGAGTCAACAGCGCATGCGCTTGCTGCAAAGCGACGATCTGTTCGGCAATCCCGGCCTGATGATCCTCAAGGATCTTGCGCCGCTCCAGCGAAGTCGCATCGCCAAGCTCACGCAACTGCGCGTAGCGCTGCATCTCGCGAATCGGCATATTCGTGGCTCGCATGCAGTGGAGAAAGTGCAGCCAAGCTTCGTCTGCATCGGAATAGCGGCGGTGACCATTGCGTGCCCGTCCCACCGGTTGAATCAGTCCCACTCGCTCGTAATAACGCAGCGTGTGCGCGGTCATACCGCATCGATCAGCCATGCTCCGTATGGTGTAACCTAAATCCCGCATACCATCAACCTACAACTTCAAGCGCGCTCCAAGTCAAGGGAATTAAACGTTGCAATTTTGGAGGAAATAATAAAATAAATCTTTTATTATCAATCATTTAATAGCGAATATATCTATTCGGAAACGGAATTGCTTAAGAATTCTTAACATTTCTGCTACGGACCTTCAAAGCCTGTATGCATAGCGTCAGCGATTACGATTTCATGTGTCTGGCGGGAGGTAAATCGGCGACTTACCCGCTTCTGAACCGCATCATTCGTCTCAGTCCCGTATCATCAGCAACGATAGACGAATCATGAATTCCATTCAGGCACACGATAACAAAATGGATAGGTCCCATTACGAGCCAATGTTGGCTGTCGCATTAGAGGAAGCTCGCGCAGGTTATGCGGAAGGTGGAATTCCAATTGGCGCGGCATTGTTTACAAACACCGGGGAGTTGGTGAGCCGTGGGCATAACCGACGAGTGCAGCAAGGCGATCCGAGTATGCACGGGGAAACGGACGCCTTTCGTCGTGCCGGACGACAGCGGAGTTATCGCAGTCTGATCATGGTCACAACCTTGGCGCCGTGCTGGTATTGCAGCGGACTGGTTCGCCAGTTTCATATCAGGACCTTGGTGGTTGGGGAGAGTAGGACTTTTGCAGGCGGTCTCGATTGGCTTCGCGAAAACGGTGTGAATATCATCGACCTTGATAGCCGCGAATGTCGGGAGCTCCTGCATTCCTTCATTACGGAACATCCGGAAGTTTGGAACGAAGACATCGGGGAAGAATAGATCAGCAGCTTGATCGTCTTCTGCGATTTCTAACTCGAACACCTGTAGGAAACATTATTCGTCCCGGAGGAATCATGCAGCGTCGCCAGTTTCTTGCCGCTTCTCTCGCCACTTCCGCTCTCGCCGCCACCAGGTCAGGTGAGGCTCAGACTCCCGCGGCCCGCAGCCGTGAGTTCTATCAGATTCGGCGCTATCAACTGCAATCGGGGCCGCAAACCAGCATCACGGAAAAGTACATTGCCGAGGCTTTTATCCCTGCTGTCACGCGACGCGGCATGGGCCCAGTGGGAGCGTTTCGCCTTGAATTCGGACCCGAAACGCCGGCGTTCTATGTCTTGATTCCCGCACCTTCAGCCGATGCATTGGCTGAATTGGATCTCCAACTCGGCCAGGATACGGAGTTTCTCAAGGCCGCCGATGCTTTCTGGAGCGCGCCTGCTAGTTCTTCCGCGTTTCAGCGAGTCGAGTATTCCTTACTGGCGGCCTTTACAGGATGGCCTCGGATCACGCCGCCTCCGGCCGCCGCAAATAAGGGTAAGCGCATCTTTCAGCTTCGCACCTATGAGAGCCCCAGTTATCGCGATCACGTTCGCAAGGTCGAAATGTTTAATGCGGGTGAATTCGATATTTTTACGGCGTCTGGCTTCCACAACGTGTTCTTTGGGGACACGCTGATTGGAACTCGCATGCCTTGTCTCACCTACATGCTGAGCATGACGGATTCTGCAGAAATGGACAAATTCTGGGAGGCTTTCCGAAATGATCCGAATTGGAAGAAGCTTTCTAACGATCCGAAATATGCTTTCGAGCCAATCGTAAACACAATCAGCAACTTAGTCTTGAGTCCGCTGTCGTCCTCTCAAATCTAAAGGATTCTGAGCCCGCCGAGATTCGCCGTTCTTCGCGGGCTCAGAATCGTCTTGGATCCAGGCTGGACGAATGACGCGAACAGTCGAAGGCTTCTCTCCGCGCTTGCTTTCATTGCGCAAACTTCAGGGCGTAGGCGGTGGTTGGATCAAAATCGCCATGCAAAATGCCAAGCGTTTTTAGCTGCTCATACTCACCTTGCCATCTACCCGGATCCATCCGTCCCGTCTGCACATCTCCTAAAACAAAACCTCCGTCGCGCAGCGCTTGCGCTGTATACGCTTCCTGCGCCGGATTGAGGGCGGGATTGAGAGTTAGCAGGTGTGCATTCGTTGGGCCGGGATTGCGCAGATACTCCTCCCACCCGCGAATGCTGGCTTTCACGAACTTGGCGACCACGTCGGGATGCTGTGTGACAAAATCGCGGGACGCGAACTGTACCCGATATGGATCGTAGCCCGATGAACTGATGAGCAGGGTCCGCACTTTGGCGCCCGCCTGCTTGGCGAAGAATGGTTCGCTGGTGATGAAGATTTGTTGCACGTAATTCGGATCAGCCAGAAAGTTCGCCACCGACAGAGTAGATGGAATTTGTCGGGTCTGGCGCAAGTTGTAGCGTTTGGTTACGTATTTCAGCCATGTGGCGCCCGTCTGCGCGGCAATGGTATGACCTTCCAGATCCCTAAAATCGCGAATAGGCGATTCGTTATGAACCATGATGGCTTGAGGGTCGTGCTGCATCGTTGCGGAAACAGCCACGAGAGGCAGCCCGTTTGAGTTCCATTCCAGAACTTGATCGCTGGATCCAAGCCCGATGTCCGCCTTGCCGCCGGCTACCTGCTGTGCCACGCTTCCATACTGCGGCAGAGGAAGAATGGTGACATCAAGCCCTTCCACCTTGTAATACCCGAGCATTTGGGCGGTGAAAAAGCCGCCCTGTTCCGGCTGCGGATACCAGTCCAACTGCAGTCTTACCGGCGTAAGCCCGCTGCTCGTGCCGCTCTGATTGCCATGGCAGCCTGCCAAAACCAGAGTCAGCGCGAGCGCGAATACAACGGTTGCGAGGCAACGCATCATGTTCAAACGGGAACCTGAATTCATATGAACGAATCTCCCTCGAGAGTTCTTGACGAGCGATGCTTTCAGTTAAACATGCGGAATGGTCGCTATTGTGTCTGAGACATCGAGGCCTTGCGATGCGCTCCAAGGAGGGCCGCAAGCTGCAAAAGAGATTCGTCGCTTTCGCGTGCTGAGGCGAGTTGCATTCCTCCCTTTTGGCAGGGAATCGTAACGGCTGGAACCCCCGCCAGGCTGAACGGAGTGGTGTAGCGCAAGAGTCTTCCACGAGTTTCGCTATGGTCCGCACCTGCAGCGAGCCCGGCCACGGGAGCCGCGGGCAGCAAAATCAGTTCATATTTAGCGAAGAGGTTGTCCATGCGATCGCGAAACTCCGCGTGACGTTGGCGAAGCGTGCCAATTTCGTTGGGAGTGATCTTGGCGCCCCACTCCAGACGCTCTCGAATTGACGTCTCGAAATGCTCGAAATGACCGCGATGTAGCTCTGCCGCTTCCCAGGCCTGGATCGGCGCAAAAATATCTTTCGAGTCACTCCACCAGCCAGTGTCAATCGTCTCGCTTTGCAATCCCAGGGTCTCGAGCTCGCTAATGATCTTCTGATAATTTGCCGTAACTTCCGATTCGCAATCGTGAAGAAAATCATCGCCCACAACTCCGAATCGCGTAAAGACCCGCACAGTATGGGTCTCGCTCGCCGCGAACACCTCGGCCAGCAGGGGTGCTTCTTCGAGGTCTCGGAAGAGCCAGCCCATGGTATCGAAAGACTGAGCCAGGTGAGCCCCCCCACGCCAGTTGCCACGCCCCAGCGACGCGCGATAGCCGGCAAGTCCGCACAGCGCCGCGGGCACGCGGATTGAACCACCCGTATCTGTGCCGATTGCGGCCACGGCCGATCTCTCGAGGACGCTGGCCGCAGCGCCACTGGAGGATCCGCCTGTCAGGGAACCGGTGTTGCCCGGTTGCAGGCAATCACCAAATTCCGGATTTTCGCCCGTGATTCCATAGGCCAACGGATGAAGATGAGTCTTGCCGACGATCACGGCTCCGGCGCCGCGAAGCTTCTCTACTAGCCAGGAATCTCTCTTGGCCGTCCGATTGAGTTCACGATAGAAATTCGTGCCACAGCTCGTTGGGGCACCGGCCAAATCGAAGCAATCTTTCACAGAAACCGGCAAGCCCCACAGAGTTCCTCGTCCGTCGCCAAACGCGCCACCCTCGCTCGCCGGCATCGTTCCAACACGAGCAGCTTCATCGGATGTCCAGGCTACGTCTTGCCATAGGAAGGTATTATGGCTCGCGTTCTGATTGGCGTTTGCGAGTGCCGCCTTCGCCAGGCGAGAAGGAGTTGTGATGCCATTGGCAAGGGCGCTGCGTGCTGCCCGAATCGAACCGAGAGGGTCAGTCATACGCCGATTGTAGTGAAGGACACTCCTGAGCGAAAATCCGGAATCGAAAACCTGCATTTCCAATGTTTCATCTGCGGTGGCTCATGCTAAGTTCGAGTATGGGACTTCAAGCCATTCACACGCGAAGCCCTAATAGGGGTAAGCCGGCAACACCGGCGAAGGTCCCCATCCCCACGAATTCATCTGCGGATCGTGAACAGATGGCCGCTCTCGTGGCATTCACTCTCCGTTCCATGCTCACGGATAATCCGCGCCCTTTTGGTGCTTCTGTTGTGCACACGAAGTCAGGCAAGCTGCTATTGCGCGCGCTCAACGCAGTCAAGCAACAATGCGATCCCAGCGCACACGCCGAGGTTCGAGCCATTCGCCTGGCGACTTCCCGTCTTAGTACTACAGTTGTATTTCACTCAATTCCTGGAAAACGGACGAAGGCCCGGGC
>OBLU010003193.1_pt1 | contig 14873 bp, 10 predicted proteins | sample 1518681 | NCBI WGS metagenome assembly OBLU01 (sample SAMEA3539304, study PRJEB22396) | soil metagenome | biome: tundra; feature: field; material: soil | place: USA | collected 2010-05 | depth 0.15 m
ATATAGGTCGTCAAGTGAGCGTGTGGTCGTCTCCAGGTGCCGACTATCCTGAGATCGGCCCTTTTTCGCCGCACGAGGATTATCCGGAGCGTCCGTCGTCTGTAACGGGGACGACCCCAAATCCGGTTTACGACGCTGTCCGGAACTGCCTGCGGTTGACAGGTCTGGATAAGGTGAACTGCGGTACGCGTCTCTGGAACCCGCTCCAGGCACTCATCCGGCCGGGGGAGACGGTTCTCCTAAAACCCAACTTCGTAAAAGAGTATCACCCCCGCGATCCTAATGGATGGCGCTACGTCGTCACACACGGTAGTGTCATTCGCGCAATTTCGGACTACGTGTGGAAGGCCCTTGAAGGAAAAGGCAAAGTCCGGGTGGCGGACGCACCTCAAACAGACTCTTCGTTTCGCGCACTTAGCGAGGTGCTTCAACTGGACGCGATACGCGATTTCTATCGGGGGCTCGGGCTGGATTTCGATTTCGTCGACCTGCGCAAGGAGGAATGGGAAAACCAGGGGGGCGTGATCGTCAGCCGGAGATCCCTTGCCGGCGATCCGGAAGGTTACGTCAAATGCGATTTGGCCGACAGCAGTGAATTCGTAGATCACCAGGGCAGCGGCCGCTATTATGGAGCGGACTACGACGACGGGGAAGTAAACCGCCATCACTCCGGAGGTCGCCATGAGTATCTCCTGTCGGGGTCGGCAATTAAGGCCGACGTGGTTGTCAGCATCCCCAAATTGAAGACTCACAAAAAAGCGGGGATCACGGTCAGTCTTAAGAACCTTGTTGGAATTAACGGCGATAAGAACTGGCTTCCCCACCACACCGAAGCCGGAAAATCCTTCCGTGGAGATGAATCCCCGGATTACGGCTGGAAGCACATGATCGAACGGCGTGCGGTGCGGCGGCTGCGGGCGCTATCGCTAAGTCTCCCAGGCCTCGGGCCGTGGCTTCACCAGCAAGCCCGCCGAACAGGGAAACAGGTCTTTGGCGATACCGAGGAGGTCATTCGGAGTGGCAACTGGTGGGGGAATGACACGACCTGGCGGATGTGTCTCGACCTGAACAAAATTCTCCTCTATGGCAATCCCGACGGGACATTGCGGGAGCCGGTAGCCTCGGCTAGAAAGCGCCATTTTGTCTTGGTCGACGGCATTATTGCCGGACAAGGCCGAGGGCCCATGAACCCGGATCCTGTTCCCGCCGGCGTGATTGCATTCGGCGTGAACCCGGCCAGCGTGGATGCCGCCTGTGCCTGTCTCATGGGGCTCGATGCGGACCGCATCCCGATTGTGCGCCAAGCCTTCAAATGCCGGCACTTCTCAATCGCGGAGTGGGACTGGCGCGACGTGCGCGTAGTGAGCAACAAGTCTGAGTGGAACAGCCTGCTGCCTGACATCCCTTATCACGCTACCTTTCATTTCGAGCCGCATTTCGGCTGGAAGGGACACGTCGAAACAAAAGTGGGTCAAGCCATGGCGAATGCCTGCCCCTAAATATCTTTCACCCGCCCCCTGAGCAGTCCAACGTACACATGCTAATCGCGAAAAGTAAACGTCTGAGGCAGATAGTCGGCCTGGCCGAGACAATGTCCGTCCTTTCATTCCGGCTGTGGCTGAGCCGTCCTGCTGCCATACGAACTTGGCCAGGTCTCTGTTATCGTCAATTCGTCTCTCTGGCCAAGAAAGATCTGTGGCAAAGCCGTGAGTTAGAGGAACTGTTTCCCGATATCCAGTCGATGGACGTAAGAATACCCTTCAGCCCGGGACGAGGGATCATCACCGACCCAGACGAGTTGGTGAGCGTTGCAGTGATCACGAAAGCTAGAAAACCACAGCGCATGTTTGAAATCGGCACTTTTCGCGGAAGAACAACCAGGATACTGGCGATGAACTCTGGTGCCAGCGCTGTCGTTTACACGCTGGACCTGCCGCCAAACGAGCGCGACCAGTTTCGCCAGTGTGTATCCGATGCGGACAATGCCATAATCGCAAACAGTGAGACAGGGGCCGACTATCGAGGTACACCGGAGGAGGCGAAGATCAAGCAATTGTTCGGCAACTCTATGGAATTTGATTTTTCGCCCTTCGAAAATCAAATGGACATGGTCATCGTAGACGGAGCTCATCACTACGAGGCGGCTAAGAAAGACAGTGTCAATGCGATTCGTATGGTATCCAAGGGTGGCTGGGTGTTGTGGCATGACTTTGCAAATTATGGCGATTATGCTGATGTAACGCGCGCTGTTCTGGATACCGTGCCTTCTAACGAGGTTATTCAAATTGGCCGTACACAGTACGCAGCCTGGGTTAAGCCTTAGCTCTGAACTTCCGCTTGGCCGAGCAACACAGCCGGTGTGCCGATGACGTTGACGCAAGATCTCTACAGCCGCTTTCCGACAAGCCTCCAGAACCTGGCTTGCAACCTGGAAGGCTGGCGGATCCAGCGGCGGCGGTATAGCCCAAGGTTTTTCCAGACCCTGCGCGAGGTCGAATCGCGCGGTAAGTGGAGCCGTGAGCGGTGTCAGCAGTTCCGCGATCAACGTCTGGCATCGTTTCTGCGCGATGTGGCGGTCAAGGCGCCCTTCTACGAACGCCGGTTTCGAGAAGCCGGGTGCGACCCTGCTCGCATCCAGCGCCTGAACGACTTGTCCTGTCTCCCGATCCTGACCAAGCGCGAAGTGCAGGACCACCAGGAGGAACTGACACCCCAGTGCTTATCGCTCGGCCCCAGCATTGTCGCTCACACTAGCGGAACCACGGGGGGCGGTCTTAAATTCATCACGACACTCGATGCAGAACGCGAACAATGGGCCGTTTGGTGGCGCTATCGCCGCTGGCACGGGATTGACATAAGGACGTGGTGTGGGTACTTCGCCGGCAGGTCGGTGGTGCCGGTCTCTCAAGACGGTCCCCCCTTCTGGCACGTAAACTACCCGGGCCGGCAGGTCATGTTCAGCGGCTACCATATGAGTCCGGCGAATCTCCCGGCTTATGTCGACGAACTGCGGCGACGCAAACTGCCTTGGTTGCATGGTTACCCATCGCTGCTGGTTCTCCTCGCCGCGCACTTACTGGACACGCGAACCGACCTCGGCTACTCGGTGCGCTGGATTACAACCGGAGCGGAGAACCTGTTGCCACAACAGGCCCAGATGATACACCAGGCCCTTGGCACGAAACCGCAGCAGCATTATGGGATGGCGGAAGGAGTGGCCAACATTTCTGAGTGCGAACTGGGGCGGCTTCACGTAGACGAAGACTTTGCCGCCGTTGAGTTCCTTCCCACCAGCGATGGCCAGAGCCACCGCGTCGTGGGAACGAATTTCTCGAACCGGGCGACCCCATTAGTGCGCTATGACGTTGGCGACGTCGTCACGTTGCTCGATGAAACCTGCCCTTGCAGCCGCCCTGGGCGCTTGGTGGAGCGCGTGGATGGGCGGCAGGAAGACTACGTGATGCTGCGCAACGGCGTTCGCGTTGGACGTATGGATCACATCTTCAAGGACTTGGTGCGTATCCGTGAGGCGCAGATCTATCAAGTGAGGCCAGGCGAGTTGGTTTACCGCATTGTGCGGCGCAACGGTTACGGGCCCGACGATGAGGAACGCTTGTTGAACGAGACGCGCCGCCGGCTTGGAGATGCAGCTTCCATTCAAATCGAATATGTTGACAGCATCGGACGCACTTCCTCCGGCAAACTCCGCTTCGTTGTCTCGGAAATCCGGGAAGGCCAGTTAGAAACTCCTGCCTTGGCGCACGTCCAGGGTGACCACTCTAGATGAAGCAAGTGCTCGAGGATCTAAACCGGGGGCAACCGAGCCTGGACGATGTTCCCTGCCCCCACGCCGCTCCGGGCTCGATCCTCATTCGCACCAGCGCCAGTCTGATTTCTTCCGGAACTGAACGGATGCTGCTCGAATTCGGCCGCGCCAACTGGATCGACAAGGCCCGGCAGCAACCCGAAAAAGTTCGTATGGTGCTCGACAAGGTCAGGACCGACGGTCTACAGGCTACTATCGAATCCGTCCGCGCGAAACTCGATCAGCACATCGCCCTCGGCTACTCCAACGCCGGAGTCGTTCGAGAAGTGGGCGACCGAGTCACCGGCTTCCAACCTGGCGACCGCGTCGTCAGCAATGGTCCCCACGCAGAAGTTGTCGGCGTCCCCAAAAACCTATGCGCTAAGATACCGGACGGAGTTACAGACGATACCGCGGCCTTAACTGTCGTCGCTGCCATAGCTCTTCAGGGCGTCCGTCTCGCCGCGCCTACACTCGGCGAGACAATCGTCGTCAGCGGCCTCGGTTTGATCGGTCTCATCACCGTCCAACTCCTGCGCGCTCACGGCTGCCGCGTTATCGGAATCGATTTCGACGCCCGCAAACTGGCGATCGCTCAGTCGTTCGGCGCCGAGACCGTGGACCTCTCTGCCGGCCAGGATCCCGTCGCCGCGGCGGAACGATTCTCCCGAGGCCGGGGCGTGGATGGCGTCATCATTGCCGCGGCTACGAAAAGTAATGAGCCGGTGCATCAGGCTGCGCTCATGTGCCGCAAACGGGGCCGCATCGTCCTCGTCGGAGTTACCGGTCTCGAACTGTCCCGCGACGACTTCTATAAGAAAGAACTCAGCTTTCAGGTTTCCTGTTCGTACGGGCCGGGGCGCTATGACCCGGCATACGAGCAGGGCGGGCATGACTACCCGTACGCCCACGTCCGATGGACCGCCCAGCGCAACTTCGAAGCCGTGCTGGACATGATGGCCGATGGCCGGCTGCGAGTCGAGCCGCTGATCACTCACAAGTTCCCATTCGATCGTTTCCAGGATGCCTACAAGTTACTTGAAGGCGACGAGTTCCATCTAGGCATCCTTTTGCAGTACCCGCCGGACAAGGCCGGCGAAGAACGCTTCGCGCGCCAAGTGATCCTGCGCTCGGCTGCGCCCACCGGCTCTTCTCCAAACGTCTCCATCGGTTTCATCGGCGCCGGCGGTTACGCGACCAAGATCCTCATCCCGGCCTTTCAGAAGACCGGCGCCCGCTTGGCCTCGATTGCATCGAGCGGCGGGCTTAGCGCGGCGCATGCCGGCCGTAAGTTCGCGTTCGAAGCGGCTACCACCGATCTCGAATCGATCCTAGCCAATCCGGCCATCGACACCGTGGCCATCGCGACGCGTCACGACAGCCACGCCGCGCTTGTCTGCCGTGCCTTGAAAGCCGGCAAAAACGTGTTTGTCGAGAAGCCGCTCGCGCTCAACCAGGAACAGAGCGCCGAGGTCGAAGCGACCTGGCTTGCTCTGCCTGAGCCTCGTCTGCTGATGGTCGGGTTTAATCGGCGATTTGCTCCCCATGTGACCCGCATCCGCGAGCTTCTCCAGAGCGTGAAAGAGCCGAAAGCGTTCGTCTACACGGTCAATGCCGGTGCCATCCCCGGCGACCATTGGACCCAGGACCCTGAACTGGGAGGCGGGCGCATCCTCGGTGAGGCATGCCATTTCATCGATCTCGTGCGATTCCTGGCCGGCTGCCCTTCCAAGAGCGTTCAGACGGCGCGTCAGTCCTCGGATACCGTCACCATTACCATTACATATGAAGACGACTCGATAGCCACGATTCACTATTTCGCCAAGGGTCACAAGTCATTCCCCAAAGAGCGTCTCGAGGTATTCGCCGGCGGTCGTGTCTTGGTTCTTGACAATTTCCGAAACCTGCAAGGTTATGGCTGGCCGGGTTTCAAGAGCATGAAGCTCTGGCGGCAAAATAAAGGCGCTGTGGAGATGGCCGCTGCGTTTGTCAGTGCTCTCCGCGGCGGTGCTGAGTCGCCGATCCCATTTGACGAACTGATCGAAGTTTCCCGCACTACCCTCGAAGCTGCCTTACTCTAGGCCGATGATGTCGCGCGTGCTCCGCACACTCCGGTATCTCAAACCCGTCCAGGTCTACGGGCGGGTATATCGCCCCAAGCCCCGCGTGGTTGCCTCCGGCTCAACGCCCGAAAGACGCGCGCTTGCAGGAGCATGGACACCGGGACCCGCCCGCGAAAATCCGCGGACCGGCCCGAATCAGTTCCGCTTCCTGAATGAGGAGCGCCGCATCGAGACATGGAACGACGCCGGTATTCCGAAGCTCTGGTTGTATAACCTCCACTACTTCGAGAGCCCCACCGCCGACCTGATTCAAAAGTGGATCGCCGAGAACCCCATCGGGCAAAGCAACGGCTGGGAGCCGTATCCCCTCTCACTCCGCATTTGCAATTGGATCAAGTGGCATCTCTCCGGTAATGCACTGAACGAATCGGGCCTCCGGAATCTTACTCTACAGGCCTCTTACCTGTCCCGTAGCGTCGAATACCACTTACTCGCTAATCACCTCTTGACGAATGCCAAAGCTCTCGTCTTTGCCGGGGCCTTCTTCACCGGTCGGTTTGCGGACGAATGGCTGGCTTCTGGCCTTCGGATACTCGCCGCTCAACTGCCGGAACAGATTCTAGACGATGGAGCTCACTTCGAGCGCAGCCCGATGTATCACAGCCTCATCCTGGAAGGCATTCTGGATTTGGTCAATTTGGGCCGTGCCTATCCAGGTCTGCTTCCTGACTGGAGCGGGCTCGCCGGTCGCATGCTGGGCTGGCTGCAACAGATGTCCCACCCCGACCACGGAGTAGCGTTCTTCAACGACACGACCTTCGGCATAGCGCCGGACCCACATAGCTTGCTGGATTATGCCGCACGTCTGGCTATCCGTCCAGAAATACGCCCGCTTAGCGAAAGCGGATACATCCACCTGGAAAATGATAGAGCCGTAGTTCTCTTCGACGCGGCCCCCATCGGGCCAGATTACCAGCCGGGTCACGCTCACGCTGACACGCTCTCTTTCGAACTTTCGGTGAATGGATCCCGGTCTATCGTCAACTCTGGCATCTCGACTTACGAAAACAACGCCGACCGCCACGCTCAGCGGGGCACCGCCGCCCACAACACGATCCGCGTCGACGGCGAGGATTCCAGCGAAGTCTGGGGCGCCTTCCGGGTAGCCCGCCGCGCGCGCCCGCTGAACGTCAAAACCGACCAACGAACCTTCGCCGAAGCAGCCCACAATGGCTACTCCCGTCTCAAGGATCCGGTGATCCACGTGCGGCGTCTCGACCTTAGCGCTACAGAACTTCGAATTACCGACACTCTACAAGCGAAGCGTGAACACCGGGCCGAGATTTACTTTCATCTGCACCCGCAATCGGAACCCAAAATCCAATTGGATCCGAATCTGACGCGTGCCGAAGAATCGACGCTTTGGTACCCCGAATTTAATAAGAGCCAATCAAACACTACGATTGTGGGCCGCTGGGCCGGTAAGTGCCCTGTCCAATTCACCACGCTTATAGAACTCTGACCAGCCCCCACTGATCCCTCAGATGAAATACATTCTTGTCGCCGGTGCTCGCCCGAACTTTATGAAGATCGCGCCCCTGATGGACGCGTTCGCTCGCCGCAAGACCGCCGGGAATGGCTTTTCGGTCTGCCTCGTACACACCGGCCAGCACTACGACCGCAAAATGTCGGAAGATTTCTTCGCCGATCTCGGAATCCCTGAGCCCGACATCAACCTCGCCGTGGGCTCGGGCACACACGCCGAACAGACCGCGCGAGTGATGGTCGCATTCGAGCAGGTCTGCCAGAGCGAGAGCCCCGACTGGGTTATCGTTGTCGGCGACGTGAATTCGACGCTGGCTTGTTCCATTACCGCAAAGAAACTCGGAATTCGCGTAGCCCATGTGGAAGCCGGACTGCGCTCCCGCGACATGTCGATGCCGGAAGAGATCAACCGTCTTTGCACCGACGCCATTTCCGATGCCCTCTTCACCACCGATGAGCTTGCCAGCGACAATCTGCGGCGCGAGGGAGTTCCCGAAAGCCGCGTTCACTTCGTGGGCAATACCATGATCGACACTCTGCTTCGGTGCATTGACCGGGCTCGCACCCGTCCGCTTCCACCCGGCTTGGAGGCTAAGGGCTACGCCGTCCTTACTCTGCATCGGCCTCAAAATGTCGACGACCCTCGGGTGCTGGCCGGTATTCTCGGCGCAGTGGGTGTGGTGGCGGACCGCATGCCGGTCGTGTTTCCAGTACATCCCAGAACTGCCAAGAACCTCGATTCGCTCAGGCTGCATCCTAACCTGCGAATTGCCGAGCCGTTCAGTTATCTGCCGTTCTTGGGTTTGGTGGCCAGTTCCCGAATGGTGCTCACAGATAGCGGCGGGATTCAGGAAGAAACCACCGTGCTGGGCGTTCCCTGCCTGACAATGCGTCCTAACACGGAACGCCCGATCACTTGTGAGGTGGGCACGAACGTCCTGACTGGCAACGACCCCGATCGCATTCGTAACGCGGCCCAATCCATCCTTGCAAACGGGATGCGGCAAAGCCGAATTCCAGACAAATGGGACGGTCATGCCGCGGAGAGGATCGTGGAGGTTCTTTTGAATGAACATCCTATTTTTGGCTGACAACTTTCCTCCCGAGCGAAATGCGATGGCAGCGCGAGTCTCTGAGCGCGCATGCTACTGGGTGCGATGGGGATATCGCGTAACGGTGCTCACCTGCGCCCCGAATTTCCCCGAAGGCAAGGTGTTCGAAGGCTACCGCAACCGATGGCATCAGGTAGAAGAGATGTCCGGCATTCGGGTAGTCCGAGTAAAGACTTACATCGCGCCGAACGCCGGTAAGTATAGGCGGATCGTGGATACCCTTTCCTACATGTTCTCTGCGTTTGTGGCGGGACTGTTTGAAGGGCGTCCGGATGTAGTCGTGGCCACGTCCCCCCAATTCTTCGGAGCTTTGGGTGGTTGTGCCTTGGCTGCCGTGAGGCGGGTTCCGTTCGTGCTTGAACTCTCGGATCTCTGGCCGGATTCGGTGGTGGCTGTCGGTGCCATGAAGCACAGTTTCGCCTTGCGCCTGCTAGAGCGGATCGAGTTGTGGATGTACCGCCGGGCAGTGCGCATTGTAGCGCTGACCAGGGCTTTCAAGGAAAACCTGGAGCGCCGCGGCATCGATGGCGGCAAGATCGGTGTGGTGATCAACGGCGTCGAGTTAAGCAGGTATGCGCCTCGCGAAAAGGACCTCCAGTTGGCGAAGCGTTGGGGCCTTGACGGGCAATGTTTCGTGGTGGGTTACATCGGCACACATGGGATGGCGCATGCGTTGGACAATGTGCTCGACGCGGCGGCCCTTGACGGCGACTCGGACATACGATTCTTGTTTGTCGGAGGTGGTGCGGAACAGAAGCGGCTGGTTGCCAAAGCACAGCGCCTAGGCCTGCAGAACGTCGTCTTCGTACCTGCCCAGCCGAAGGAAACGATGCCGGCCTATTGGAGCCTTTGCGACGTAGCCCTGGTGCACCTCAAGGACACGTTGCTGTTCGAGACTGTTATTCCTTCCAAGATCTTTGAGGCCATGGGGATGGGTCTACCCATCTTGCTTGCGGCGCCCAAGGGCGAGGCCAGCGAAATCCTGAAAGAGAGCGGAGCCGGTCTTTGGGTGGCGCCGGAGCAGCCGAAAGAACTACTGGAGGCGGTCCGGCTTCTGCACAGCAACCTTGAGTTGTGTCACTCCCTTGCCGGCCGGAGCCGGGAGGCTGCATTTAATTACACGCGGGAGCGGCAGGCGCGGGACATGCTGGCGATCTTGGATGAGGCCGCCAATCCTATGGCTGAGGGAAAGGTGGCTTCGGCTGCTACTAGATAGATTCCATCCCGCTGGCTGCGCGGCGTAGTGAATAACCTCGCGATCTCCATAAGAAATGACTAAGGTTCTGGTAACAGGCGCTGACGGCTTTGTAGGCAAGATACTCTGCCGCAGACTATTGCAATACGGGTCGGTTCCGCGCGCCGGCCTTCTGACTCAGGCGTTGTGGCCTGCCCTTCAGGCAGCCATCCCGGCACTCAGTGAGTGTGCTGTAATTGGCGATCTCGGCGCCAATCCGAATCTTAAGGCTGCACTTGAGAATGTGGACGTGGTTGTCCACCTGGCCGCCCGCGTTCATATTATGCACGACGATGCTGGCGATCTCCTGAAGGAGTTCCGGCGGGTCAATGTGGGCGGCACCGAAGTGCTGGCCCGCGCTGCTGCGGAACTGGGTGTGCGCCGCCTAGTATTCGTCAGTTCGGTGAAGGTGAACGGCGAGTCGACCCACGGGAAGCCTTTTACGGAAGGAGATCCGCCTGATCCTCAGGATCCCTACGCCGTCTCGAAGATGGAGGCCGAAGCTGCGTTGCGGTCCGTTGCCGCGCTGACTGGGCTGGAGGTCGTGATTGTGCGGCCACCGTTGGTGTATGGTCCTGGAGTGCGTGCGAATTTCTTGCAATTGATGAAGATGGTGGGGCGAGGGGTGCCGCTGCCGCTCCCGGATACAAAGAACCGGCGGAGTTTGATCGGCGTCGAGAATCTTGCGGACCTTCTGGCACAGTGTGTGAGCCATCCTCACGCCGCCAATCAGACGTTTATGGCCAGTGATGGCGAGGATGTATCGACGCGAGAGCTGATTATCAGACTGGCCCGGGGACTCGGTCGCTCAGCCCGATTCCTGCAGGTCCCCGAGTCCGCGCTACGGTTTGCCGCGCGCCTTGTTGGGAAAGAGGCGACCGCCGACAGGCTGTTGGGGTCGCTCGTGATCGACTCTGAAAAGGCACGGCAAACGTTGGCGTGGAAACCCCCAGTCACGCTCGATAACGGGCTGGCGGCTACTGCCCGATGGTATTTGGAATCGTCGCAGGGATTAGTGTAGCGGAGACCGAACTGTGGCCATAATTATTGTCACTCTTGTCGCTGCCGCGCTATTAACAGGTTTGGCGCGGCAATATCTTCTTACCCGAAGAGTCTTGGATATTCCTAATGGGCGTAGTTTGCACTTCGTGCCGATACCGCGCGGAGGCGGAGTCAGCATTGTTGTGGTGTTTCTCCTGGCGGTTCTGCTCTTCGTGCAAAGAGGCATTTTATCCAACGGACTCGGTTGGGCACTTATCGGGGGAGGACTGGCGGTGGCTGTCGCGGGCTTTCTGGATGACCATTTCCAGGTATCGGCCGGGTACCGCCTGTTGATTCACTTCGCGGCTGGTGGATGGGCTCTATGGCAGATCCATGGGGCGGGACCCCTGCATCTGGGTTGGACCGTCTGGGATTGGAGTTGGCTTGGCCAGTTTGCTGCGCTCGTGGGCGTGGTCTGGATGATTAACCTTTACAACTTCATGGATGGGATAGACGGCATTGCCGGTGTGGAAGCTGTTTGCGCCAGCGGGCTGGGCGGCCTGCTGCTGGTGTGGAGTGGACTTGGAGGTCTTGCGGCAGGCGCACTGGCTCTTACGGGCGCAAGCGCAGGCTTTCTGGTGTGGAACTGGCCACCCGCCAAGATCTTCATGGGTGACGTGGGTAGTGGATTCTTGGGATTTGTATTCGGTATTCTAGTCATTGCGAGTGCCAAAGAACAGCCGTGGCTGCTGTGGCCCTGGCTGATTCTGCTTTCCGTTTTTATAGTCGACACCTTAGTGACCCTGGTGCGCCGCCTGATCGCCGGAGTGCGATGGTACGAGGCGCATTGCAGTCACGCATTTCAACACGCCGCTCGGCGTTGGGGCAGCCATTCGAAAGTGACAGTGACAGTTGCCGTAATCAACATCGCTTGGCTGTTCCCGCTCGCGTGGGGAGCGTGTGTTTGGCCCGCGGTCGCACCTCTGTTTGCCGTGGTTGCCCTGGCTCCGTTGGTCTACACGGCCTTTCGCTATGACGCCGGGAAGGCCCCATCCGTTGCGGAAGTCGGCTGTTCCGAACCTGAAGTCGGTGTGGCCGCCGACTCGGAGGCCTAAAATGACATCGTCTACTACGTCGTTCGCAGATATGCTGCCTCGCTGGGCGGCCCGTACCCGGATTTTCTCGCGCTTCTCGCAGTTCGCCTTATTTATAATCGCCGGTGTCGGCGCGTTCCTTCTTCGATTCGAATTCATTATCCCCGCACCCTACCTCCGCAACCTTTTCTTTGCCGTGGCTACCTGGGCCGTGGTGAAGTCGCTGGTTTTTCACTTTCACGGTCTCCATCGCGGATGGTGGCGCTTCATTTCTACTCCCGACCTTACCCGCATTGCCGCCGCCAACATCGCCGGCTCTCTGATCGGCGGTCTGATCATTCGATTGTTTGGCCCCCCAGGTTTGCCGCGATCTCTTTACTTCCTCGACTTCCTGCTTTGTCTCGTGGCGACCAGTGGAATCCGCGTCGCGGTGCGTGTCCTCTACGAGATGACTTCTCGCAGCGGTGTCAAACCGACCCAACGAACCCTGATCTACGGTGGGGGTGCCGCCGGCGTTATGCTCCTGCGCGAATCCCGCTCGAATCCTAGTCTAAACTTGTCCATCGTGGGCTTCATCGATGACGACCTCACTAAGTCGCACATACGCATTCAGGGAGTGCCGGTCCTCGGCCCAGGAGCGAACTTAGCTTCGCTGGCCGCCAAGTACGACATCCAACTGGTTCTGATCGCCCTTCCATCGGCCACCGGTCCTGAGATGATGCAGATCCTCCATCTATGTCAGGAGGCCGGCGTCCAGTTCCGGACCGTACCGTCCATGGCTCAGATTGTCGAAGGATCGTCCCTCGTCACGCAAATCCGCGATGTGGCTGTCGAAGACTTGCTGGGCCGCAACCCCGTGCATCTCGAAGAGGGCCAGATCAAAGGTAAGCTCGAAGGCAAGGTCGTACTGGTCACCGGTGCGGCCGGGTCCATCGGCTCTGAACTCTGCCGCCAGATTGCACGCTTTCACCCGGCCGGGATCGTGGGATACGAAATCGCCGAGTCATTCCTGTTCGAAATCGATCGCGAGATGCGTCTGTCTTTCCCGCAGGTGCCCTTCTACCCGGAGATTGGGAGCATACAGAATCGCACTCGCCTTGATGAGGTTTTCCGTCAATACTCGCCATCGGTCGTCTATCACGCGGCAGCCTATAAGCACGTCCCCCTGATGGAGACACACGTCTTCGAGGCGATCGAGAACAACGTCTTCGGGACGTACAACGTGGCCACCGCGGCGGCGGAGCACGAAGTCGAAGACTTCGTCATGATCTCCTCCGATAAGGCGGTTCGGCCGACCAACATAATGGGCACCACCAAACGCATCGCCGAGCTGATCCTTTTGGCCCTCCAAGGCGAACGCACCAAGTACGTCGCCGTACGCTTCGGTAACGTGCTCGGTTCCAATGGCAGCGTGATTCCCATCTTTAAGAAGCAGATCGCGGCGGGCGGTCCGGTGACCGTGACACACCCGGACATGCGGCGCTTCTTCATGACCATTCCAGAGGCGTGCCAGTTAGTCCTCCAAGCCTCTGTGATCGCGGAAGGCGGCCAGATTTGCGTCCTCAACATGGGCGAGCCGGTGAAGATCGTGGATCTCGCTAGAGATCTGATTCTCCTCTCGGGTCTGAGACCGGACGAAGACATCAAGATCGAATTCAGCGGCACGCGCCCCGGCGAAAAGCTTTACGAAGAGCTGAGCACTATGCTTGAAAATACAGCGCCCACCACCCATGAGAAGATCCGTATTTTCGTAGGTAGCGGTGTTCCGGAAGACGAAATGGCCAGGTGGTTAGGGGACGTTCGGGAAATCTGCGAGAAGCGTGATCTGGGTGAACTGATTCTGATGCTAAAGGAAATCGTGCCGGATTACAGTCCCAGTTCGCATCTGCTAAGAAGAATTGTGGAACCCCGCAGGAGGGTGCTGGCTACCTCTGGGGCGTAGATATCTTGTGGGGCAGCCAACCTTGGCTGCAGCCGGCTTTCAGAGAATCTGAGCTAGTCTGTCAAGAGGTCACCCCAACAATTTTCCAAAATCCTGATACGGATTTGAACTGGAGTTCCACAGGCCGACCGAAGAGGCTCTGGGAGGGCCGCGGCCGCCGGGGAAGTGACCGGCTTGCGCTTCTGCGCCGGCCTCTTCGGGGCGGGCACCCGGTCAGCGCCGCGCCGGGTCTGCTGAGCCTGCTTATAAATCTGCTCATCGTAAGGCTTGCCCGATTTCCAGCAGGCGTACAGGATGCGGATCCGTTTGAAGGCCAGGTAGCGCACGGCGGCGTGATGATTGTTGCCCGCGACGAGCTTGGCTTGATAGAACTCTTTGGCCCAGGCGCAACGCGTGATGGATATCCCGGCGTACTCGCGGAAGGTCTGCCGCAGAAATTTCGGACCCGTCCAGCGGAAATGAATCCGGGCCTGCCCGCTGCTGGCGATTTTGACGGGCGCGATGCCGCTGAGCGACAGCAGATCATGGACGCTCGGATAGCGCTCCCGCTGCGCGCCGAAAGCCGCCAGCAGGCGCGGTGCCATGACAGGTCCGGCACCTGGAAAAGGGCTGAAGATCTCATGATCCGGATATCCTGTAAACACCGTCTCGGTGATCTGCTCCAGCTTCGCAATGCCATCGCGCAAAACCGCCACCACCCCCAGCAGCACCTGCACCATCAGAACCGCCGGCTCGATGACCGCGGCATCCTCCACCAGCGGCCGGGCCTGCGCCATCTGCGCCAGGCGCTTCTCGATCCGCTCCGCCGAACGCGAACCGTGCTCGTGGAAGAATTTCCGCAGGACCTCCGGGGTTTCCTGCTGCAACTGCCGCAGGGTGGGCCAGCGTTGCAGAAAGGCCGCCACGATCGGTGTGCCCACCTCATCGAACCAACCTAAGACCTGCGGGAAATACAGCTTCAGCAGTACAGCGCGAGAAAGTCGCTGGCTGGTAGTTCTGGGTACGCTCAATGAGTATCAGGCGCGGTTGTTCGTGGCCGATACAGCGCTGGATCAAGGACGAGGGGGAATTAGCCGCTTATCGGAGTTGACGGGGAT
>OBLU010003194.1_pt1 | contig 14869 bp, 10 predicted proteins | sample 1518681 | NCBI WGS metagenome assembly OBLU01 (sample SAMEA3539304, study PRJEB22396) | soil metagenome | biome: tundra; feature: field; material: soil | place: USA | collected 2010-05 | depth 0.15 m
CTGGGTGATTTTGAGTGCCTCGGTAATCTTCACAAAATCTTCACCTTGCCGGACAAAATGGCGGTCTTGCAGACTGGCACACTGATAGTAGCAAGCTAACCGCCGGAAATTTATCTAGATGACTATATGCAATCGACTACGGCGCATGCAAGGAGCGCAGGTGGTTGATAGCGTCTTATCTCAAATCAATCTGTGCGGTCCATCTGTCACGGCATTTGTAACCGTGGCCTGGTTGCAATCGCACGGACGGATCACTGGATGGCCCTGATTATAGTAGCTAGCTGTTCCGCCTGGTATTCAGCGTTGAAGTTGTTCCGGAACCAGGGGCTGCAGGGTGTCGGCGCAGTGGGCAGCCGCAGGAAGGCCAAGAGTTTGCGATCGACAGCCTCCATCTCGTCATCGGCGTAGATGCACATGTAGGGCACTCCGGCCTTTTCGAGTATCTGCTCCACCGCGGACCGTTGCGGCACCAGTGCCAGAATAGGCCGACCGATGCAAATATATTCGAAGAGCTTGCCGGGTATCTGAATATTGCTCTGCGGCTGGATCAGCAACAACCCGTCAGCTTCCTCCATCAGCCGCTGCGATTCTCTTTTTGGCACCGCCGGCCGCAACTCCAACCATCCATCCCGCTCGGCTTCGTCGTAGAGCGCTGCATCCAATCCCGCTTTTGCATCCACCGCCCCCAGCAGGAGAATGCTGACAGAAGAAGCCTCAGTCACCCCTCTCTTGCGCAGTCGTGAAAGCGATTCAATGAAAAGGTCCGGATTCCTTCCATGATAAAGCGCTCCGGCGTGAACGATCACTTTCTGCTTGCGCGGCGGCAACTCCCGTGCGGTAGGCGCGTCGTCGGGATCGAAGCCATTGCAGATCACATGCAATTTCCCCTGAGCATCCGGATAACGATTACGCCATACCATGGCTGCTCCTTCCGCATTTGCCACCACTGCCCTGGCCGTACGGAATACGAACGACTCCAGACAGTGATTCCAGAAACGCGCATACCGCGGCAGAGGGCCCACCCCCACACCGACGCCAATGGGATCCCGGAAATCGGCTATCCAGGGAATCCTCTCTCGCAACCGTACGATGAGGCCGCCGAAAAGAACGCCAAGAGGCGGGTATGTGGAGAATAGGACGAATCTATGCTGAGGGTGGTCGTGCACGAGCGCGCGGCAGTGCGCAGCAACTTCAACCGACCACATGATGCCAATATGACCAGGGAACATGAGTTTACGAATCAGCAATTCTACCCATGCCTTAAAGGAAAGCCGCTGCTTGGTCCATCCCTCCCAGATGGGACGCAAGTGATCAGGTACATACACAACATCGGCAGGACATTCCTCTTCCGGTTCAGTCGCGGTGATGACATGGCACACATACCCCATTTGCTTGAGGTACTTATAAAAGCGAAATGGCCGAAATCCGCCGATCTCCTGCGCGGGAGGAAAATGATAGGCGATCAGAATGACATGGGGCTTTGCCTTTTGCATGTTCGAGCCAACTGTCATGTAAGCGGATTTCCCGAAATCAGAACGAGCGGCTCAGAACGAAACATGGCCGTCTTCAGTTCTGGCGAACTACCGGCGAAAAACAACCGAATGTTGCTGACTAATCGCGCCCGAATGCCTCAGTACCAACACAGCTAGCTACAGCTTACGCGCAGAAACCAGATATACCGACGCTAGGCAACGCAGCAGCGGGATTGAGCACAAAGGCTCCAATGCCGCCGCCACGCGGACATTGAGGGTTGGAATACGATTTAGAGGAAAAATGAAAAAGTTTGAATAATGATCCTGCCCCGGCTCAAATGCGTGATGTCGTAGGAGCGCCCGAAAGCTCCACGGCACGCATAGGTTTCGCTGAAAAGCAGACTTGATCGGTGCAGGCGTAGAACCCCGGCGCGTCAGCCGCTTGGCGGTCCGCCACAGCGGTGCAATTGAAACGCTTGCCAAGCGCTCGCCAAGTTCACACTGACTGATCCGGCTCGGAATGGCAAATATTGCTAAACCACCCGGTCGCAGTACACGATGAATCTCCTGCACTGCTGCGTGGTAATTTGGCAGGAACTCAAACACACCAAGACAGATGACATGGTCCATGGACTGGGTCAGGAAGGGAAGCCGGTCTGTGTCTGCTAGGCAGAAGGTCACCTGGGGGTCGCTGGCGAAGCGGTGGCGTGCAAATTCCAGCATACGTGGCGAAATATCAATACCAACAACCGAGAAACCGCGGGCTCGCAATTCAGGAATCTCCCCACCTGCCGCACAACCGATGTCCAGGATCCGCCCACTCTCCCCAGCGAGCATCGAAATTACGATCGCCAGCTGCGCCCGAAAGTAAGGGGTGCGTTCGCGCTCAGTGGCATAGTGGTCTGCCCATTGCTCGAATATCTCGCACACTTGACGCTTCCCGTCCGTTAATTGCGCTGGTTGCTGCATCTAGATACCGTCAAAGTCTCCAACCACGAGTTGCCATCCACTCGATGGCAGATGGCCCATAGTGAGGCCCTTATCCAAGAAGCGCATGGCCACGTGTAGGTGGGGCTTGTAGGTCAAAGGGCAGGCGCGCCGTAAAAGCCGCGCGCCCGCACACATTGCACCAGTTTGGAGTGTCCAGGTGTGTACCGAGTGCACGCCGTCGGCAAGCATCGCGTCCATAGCAGTCCTCAGCAACGCAGCCGCCGCTTGCATATCCCCCGGTTCGGTAAACAAGTCTACGATGTGACCAATGCGTTCGGCGGGGCTGACAAGGCTTACGAGGTATCCGGCAGTGCAGTCTCCTCGGTGCGCGATCCACAATTGGTACCGGGTCGGACAATTCACGTAACGCCAGTTCAAGTACTTGTTATCTCTCACTAAAGCGAACGAGTATCCTCGTCGAACACGTTCCCAGAACTCGTCCATCTCAGCCGCAAACCCGACCAGCGGTTGAACGCTTACCGAACCGTCAGCGGAAGGCAGAACTAACCGACGGGCAATCCAATCCACCCCGAGAATACGGCACACTGTGGGCGATAGACCAAGCTTGCGGTAAATCAGGCCGCTTGGAGCGACGTAGCGTCGTGCATCGACCTTTTGTGCTTCAACGAACGATAGGGCCTTCGTTAGGACTGGGAAAGAGATCTCGTTTGGGCGCACATATACGAATCCGGCCCCGCGTTTCGCCGCCTCGCTGCACACCAACTGAATCAGGCTCGAGAAAAGCCCTTGCTTGCGGTACTGGCTGTCGGTTATGAAATCTCCCAACTCGAACGCCAAGACACTCTGACAGTTCACCTCAATCCGTTTCGGGGTGCCAGCCACTACACTTATGATCCGGTCTCCCTTTACAGCCACGCCAACTGCGGCGTCACCGACTGGATTGGAAAAGTATTTCCAGCGGCAGAAATCAGCCGCAGTTTTCCCGGGAAAGCGTTCCGGAAAAAAAGGTCCGGCAACGTGCGGTAGCAGACGCCCGATCTCCTCTAAGTCTTCGGGACGCGCTAGCCGCATTTCCACGCCTGTGTCGATAGCCATCAATCCTTTTTTCTAGCACAAGCGGTAGGCTTGTTCCATTGAAATTCCAAGGCCGCAGGCGATGCCGCTTTCCCATCCAAATAACGGATGGAGTGGGTGGTGCCCGTTGCCTGCCCGCTGGCAATAGCGCTCGATTAGCGCGCAGAGCGATCCACGGCACCCCTTGCTCACCGACAATCGCCCTGCTACAAGTCCAACGTCTTTCGCCGCCTCTGCCAACGGCGCCGCCTCAAGCACATCCCTACCAGATTCTACAGCCAGCTATGTGCGAAACGCTGCCACATGGTTCTGGAATTGATAAAAGGGCAATTCGGCGCCGCAGGAAATTCGTCTCAACAGGAACGGATCGTCACCCTTAAACACCTGCCCCCGGATAGTGGTTACTGAGGTTTCATAACCGGCGTCCCGCACGATTTTGACGATGGATGGCGAGAAATCTTGGGGTTGCCCGTTGGGATACGCAAAATGCAGCACCGGCTTGTCCAGTTCGGCCTCGATTTTGTTTTTTGATCCGACAATTTCTTCGTATAACTGTGCCTGCTCCTCCACTTGAGTAAGGATCGGGTGAGTTACGGAGTGAGCTCCAAATTCGACTTTGTCGCGGGCCATGAGTCTGACCTCGTCCCAGCTCAAAGCTACCCATTCCTGTGGGGCTTCGTCTGGCACCTGAACTCCCAGAGACAACTCCAGATTCCTCAAGCAGAGGGAAAAGTACTTGTCCGGAACAACTTTCATCAGCTCCATGTATTGCTCCGCCAACCCTAGTCGCCGATCCCTGCTGCCGAGCGCCATTGGATTATGAGCCGTCTGTCGGGGTCCTGACGCCATGCCTTCTGCAGAAGGTGGATTCGGAAGATCTACTTCTTGCCGTCGGGAGTTGAGGAACGCGTACGCCACACGATCAAACCAGAGCCACCCGCGAGTGTCCAACGGGCGTGTCGTAAGATATACGGTTACTGGGAAATCGAACTTGGCAAAGACCGGATAGGCGTAATGATAAAAACTACCGTGTCCGTCGTCTACCGTAATCACTACAGACCAATCCGGCAAAGGATCGCCATTGCGCAGGAGTTGAGACAAACGCCCTAAGGAAATCACCTGGTAATATTTCCGAAGATACCTGCACTGGCTTTCCAGCATTGCCAGGTCTGCCGGGAACTTGTGGTACATCAGAATCGTCACGCCCTTTCGGCGCAGCCACCGAACCGCCTGTATCCCGCCGCAACCATGAAAGAGCTGACGAGAAATCTGCCGATACCACATTTGGGAGTCTCCCATACTGCTTTTATTCAAGCTGGCGCACATTGTAAACTCATCGCGAACCGACGGTCATGCCAAGACGGCGATAACGCCGCTCCGGCCACTCCGAGCTGCACCGAAGGGCCCATTTCTTGGAACCGCATCTGGGTTGCCTATGATCCTTCGGAGCGTCAGAAATGGCAGAACATTGAATGCCTTACTTAATTAGTCAGTCGCAGGGTCGGGTACAATGACGCAGGAAGCCAACACAGGCTCTTCAGTGCATCCGTTTGTGACAACTCCACCAATACCAATTCGGCTGGCAATTGTTGCCGGCGCCCGTCCCAATTTTATGAAGATTGCGCCCTTGATGAAGGCGCTTTCGCACCATGCCGAGTTCCAACTGTCGCTGATCCACACCGGCCAGCACTACGACGACAATATGTCGGGCCAGTTTTTCCGTGAGCTTGGGATTGCCGACCCCCAGTACTGGCTGGATGTCGGCTCCGGCAGCCATGCCCAGCAGACGGCGGAGATCATGAAGCGGATTGAGCCCGTGTTCGAGCAGTTCCACCCTACGGCGGTGATTGTGGTGGGGGACGTGAACTCGACCGCTGCAGCAGCCCTGGTGGCGAAGAAACTGGGGATCGACGTGGTTCACGTAGAGGCCGGATTACGGAGCTTCGATCGCTCCATGCCGGAGGAGATCAATCGCATTGTTACCGATTCCATTGCTGACGTTTTCCTGGTTACGGAGGAGAGCGGACGCAGCAACCTTTTGCGGGAAGGGATTGCTCCCGAGCGGATTCACCTGGTCGGCAATCTGATGATCGACTCGCTGCACCAGCATCTGGAGCGCGCCCGCGCCTCCGATATCGCCGATAGACTCGGTGTCCGAGGTAAGCCCTACGGATTGGTTACGCTTCACCGGCCGGGAAATGTTGACGATGTCGATAGCCTGAGCGAGATCCTGGGGGCGTTGCACGTGATCGCGGAGTCCCTGCCCCTGCTCTGGCCGATGCATCCTCGTACCAGATCGCGGCTGCACAGCAGCGGAATCGAGCTTTCCTCCGGCATTCGGGTCTTAGAACCGCTAGGCTACCTGGATTTCTTGTCCCTCGAAGCAGATAGCTCGATCGTACTTACCGATTCGGGCGGGATCCAGGAGGAAACGACCGCCCTGGGAGTGAACTGTCTTACCCTACGCGACAACACGGAGCGTCCAGCGACGATCCAGTTTGGCACCAACCGCTTGGCCGGCACACGCAAAGCTTCTATTTTGAGCGCTTGGGAGGAAGTCCAAAGGTCCTCGCGGGTAAACCAGATTCCTCCACTGTGGGATGGGCAAGCGGGGCCCCGCTGCTGTGAGGTTCTTCGCCGGTTATATTTGAGCAACATTCCTACCTCGAAAACCGGCACTGATCTCGCGGCTGCGTCATCCTGATCTGCTAAGGCCAGCTTCCCGGGCAGAGATAGTGCCCCAGTTCCGTGCGCACGTTTGATATGCTCTTAAGACTCGACCGTTCTGCTGCAACGATTGCCCGGACCTGGCGCCTCGGTAGGATTGGGAACGAGCAAGGGACCCCGGCCATGTTGGAATGCGACCATGCGACGAAGTGAAACTGGATCTTCCCTCAGCCAGTCTCTGCTAGGCCGGCTCACCAAGAGCTCCCATATTCCAGCCCTGGATGCATTGCGCGGATCGGCTGCGTGGTTAGTGGTCGTCGGCCACACCTTTGGTCCGCCCAGCTTGGGACGGATGGCGGTTGCGGTTTTCTTCGTGCTCAGCGGCTTCTTGATTACCTGGCTGCTGGTGCGGGAGTCGGATGCGAGTGGCGCCATCTCTCTGCGGAATTTCTACATTCGACGCACGCTCCGTATTTTCCCTGCCTTCTATGTCTTCTGGATCATTTGCATTGTAGCCGCACTCGCCCGCGGGAGCAGAGTTTACTGGCCGGAGGCATTGTCCTCTTTCTTCTACATGGGCGACTATTACAACGCCCTCCATTCGATGCACGTCAATAACATCATGGGCGTGACCTGGTCCCTGGGTGTAGAGGAGAAGTTTTATCTGCTCTGGCCCTTCATCTTTGCTGCCTTCCACCGGAATCCTGCAAAGCTGTTCAAGTTCGCCATTGGCAGCATTGGGCTCATTTGGCTGTACAGGATCATAGCCAACCTGGCTTTTGCGCTGCCCCCTGATTACTTGCGCTACGCTTTTGACTCGCGCTTCGATAATATCCTCTACGGTTGTACCTTGGCCCTCGCGCTCAAACTGGTAAAGCTGGAGCCTCTCCTCAAAAGCGTCAATCGTTTCAAACTCTTGCCTTTTGTCCTGGGCGCCGTCCTGCTTGCTTTAGCGGTATTCGAGGCGCGCTCTTCTTCGACCTATGATTATGTCTTTGGGATGACGCTGGACTCAGCCATCATCGTGATGATGATGATTCAACTGGTGTTCCTAGGCGCCGTGAAAGGCTGGCGGTGGCTTGATCATCCGGTGCTGCGGCTGTTTGGCCAGATCTCTTACTCCCTTTACCTGTATCACATTGTGGTAATTGCCTTGGTGGACCACTTCCTTCCGCACCTGCGAATGCGCTGGTCCTATCCGATCATCTACCTCGGCTCGGCCGCCGTGGCTTACATTTCATATCGGGTGATTGAGCGGCCGTTCCTCCGGTTGAAGGATCGGTTTACGGTCACGCCAGAGGCGCCTCGGAGGTCCTCGGAGGGGCTCCGCCGAGCCTAGCCGGGCCCGGGTGGCGGGAAATCCAGATTTCACGGCACGAGGTTCGGATTTCGAACGCCCGGAGCATGCGTCAGGGGTTCCTCCAGCAATCGGCGATCTCCAATTTCCGCTTCTCCACTCCCGATTTGACCCAACGACTCTGACAAGTGGTTTAGTTCAGCTCCGCTATTTTTTCTCTTCCGGGCGCCAACGCGCCAGGTTCCGCATGGCGCTCTGAGGTTTGCAAACTGCCGGAGAGGATAGCTCCCCCCGAGAGCTGGAGTCCTGTGGTTCAGACGGAGTTGCAGTCGTAGGCCGGTCTGACCTCTGCAGCGTCAATGTTATCGGCTGCATCTTACGGCGCCAAAATACTCACAAGACATTGTGACCAGAGTAAGCATTCCAGAACCGGTTACTTTCGTGCGGACCTCCGACTTATCGCGAAGCCCCAATACGCCGATAGCTACTTCTAAAGGCCCAAAAGTGGGCTGCATAGCTCATTTACTTGTTCGTGGGGGAGATTTTCATGAGAACTGTCATACGCTGGTTATGCACTTTTGCTGTCCGTCAGCAGGTGCTGATGCCTACATTGCTGTACATCATCATTGCAGGCGTGTTCTCCGCGCCGCTGTTTGCCACGGTTAATTCTGGTGAGATCATTCCGAGTAGCGTCTCCGCGACTCGTAGCAGTACTTTCGATCCCATCAATGGCTACTCGGTTACCTTCCGATGGACGACTGTCCATCGGAGCAACTCGATTGTTGTGATCGAAAACTCTGATGACTACCGGGGAAGTACTAATTATTCCAGCCGCCAAATTGTGCAGAACGACTACGTAACCAACCACACGGTGGTAGTCGATCACTTCCCGGCGTACAGCTACTCCGGTACCTGGGGCTATTATGTTGCTTCGCGGCAGCAGGGCGCAGCGATTTGGCGGCAGTCGGACGGAGCTATTTGGCGGCAGCCCGGCGGGATTGGTTCGCCGCAGCCGAGCGGGACTTGGGCGACATATCCGGGGCCGGCTACGCCTGCTTGCAACTCTTTACATATTCCCGGATGTGGCGGCTCGTATCTTACATTCAACCTGCCCACTGCCCCCACCAACCCGAATGGCACTCTGGTATTTACCCTGTGGCCTATCGGGGGCCAGAACGTCTATCAAGGCGATCCTGCGGAGTCGCCAGCGTGCACCCCCACCGAGAAAAACTCGCGGGAATGCAATGACCTGTACATAGCCCTGCAAGCCAATCTGATGAGCGGACCGTCCGACCGTACGGTGCAGATGCAGAATGCGGTAATCAGCAATACGGACACGGGGCGACGAGTCACGGACAACAGCATCACGGCACAATATCTCTGCAACCTTGGTGCCCCCTCCAATCCTCCTCCCCCGGGCTGGGATGGAGCCTATAACCTGACCAACAACTCCTGTTATAACGCAACTCTCTACAGTACAAATACGACGTTGCGATTGCGAGTGAATTCCCGGGCTGTTCCTGGTCATTATCAGGCCACGGCACGGTTTCAGGCGCAGTACGGGGGAGTCAACTACGGTAATCCGGTTGCGGTGACCTACAACTTCATGGTTCTGCCGAAGGCTTCCTTCACGCCCACGCCGCCGGGTTCGTTCCCCGAGATTGCGGGACTCGCGACCTGGCAGAGCAATATGGTTAACCCGACCCCTTACCCGGGACACGGGGGAACGCCATATCGATCGGGGGAGTTTTGGTGTACTGACAACAAGAAGATCAATCCGTGGTGGAGCCTGGACAACGGAAACTTCGCGGGCTACTTCGACTTGCCTTCAAGCATTTTTTTCGAGGCATGGAACTATGATGGCGGACGTGTCTATCAACAGATCGCAGACTATGATTACAACGTTCTGGGAATGCCGGGATATCAGAACCCAGCGCATCGCGATCACTGGAAGCGCTGCACCGAACTGGCGCTAGAGCCCTACAAAGACACGGCCCTCGCGACCAAAGGCGGATTCATCTGGGAGGCCAACCAGTTTCCTTATGGCCTGGCGATGAATTATCTGCGAACCGGCGACCCGACCATGCAGCAAGCTGTCAATGTTCTGGCCGCAGCTCCAATGTACAATCTCAGCGCTGGCAGTAGTCCCTATGTTTCGTTCGCACGAATTGGGGCATATGTGCTTGACAATCGTCTTGCCGCCGAGATCGCAGGCGCATCTCGAAGTCCGTTGGTGCCGCGAGAGGTTGACGTGCTGCTGGGTTATCTGGACCAGAGCTATAACTTCAGCGTGAATAATCCAAACCAGCAGCAGTACCGCGTCCTCCCGTTCGCCATCGGCCTCGTCATGGAAGCCCTCATCAATTATTATGAGCTTGATGAGGCCGAAGGGAACGCGCCGGATGCGAGGATCCCGCTGGAGATCAAGAAGGTGCTTGACTGGTGGTATTCCACGCAATACATTGCCTCGACGCACACTCTCGCCTACCAGCCGTATAACGTTCCAGTTGACTTTACCCTGGTGGGAGGAAATCTCTATGGTGCAACCTCACTGAACGACCTGGTCTCCCCGGCTTATGCCTGGTACTGGAGCAAAAACGGGGACAATAGATATCTGGCTGAAGGGGATGACCTCTTCAATCATGTCTTTGACGATGCCATGTTTTACAATCCCACTGGATTATTGGACGGGGGATGGACCTGGTCCGTTAAGGAGTTCAATCAGATCTACAAATGGAGTTTCGACTACGTGAGATGGAGGACCGGTCAGAACCCGGATGGCTCGTTCCCCGCGGTGGGAACGGTCCAGGCGGCCGCCAACCCTTGTGACAACGGGTCGCATCCTTGCGTTGCGCCCGGGGCCGACCACACAACCCCGGTTCAGTTTTTGTGGGGGCCGGGCGTTGGCACAACTTCACCGACTATGAACCCGGTGCTCTCCAATGCGAGCGTCACGGCCACCACGGCCACGTTCAGGCTTAATACCTTCAAACCAAACGTCACTCTGACCGTGTACTACGGGACAGCGGCTCCCACGGCGTGCAATCTAAATAACCCACAGCCGCCAAACTGCATGCAACCGTTCCCAAACTTTGGCTTCCAGGCCATGCTCTCGGCAAACTATCCCTACAGGTCCACGGCCACAAGGGTGGTGCAGGACCAGACAGCAGTATCTCAAGGAGTGCTGAACGTTTACGATGCGACCGTGACCATAACTGGACTGAGACCGAACACCACGTATCACTGGAGGCCGCTGACAACGGACGCCTCCGGCAACATGGCAGCATATCACGACCAGACGTTCACCACCGGCGCACACTAACCGGCCACCAAACGCGTTGGCGTGGGCTCATCATCTGCAACCGTACAGTTGATGGACCCATGCCAACCCGACAGACGGTCCAGATCTTCCCAAGTTGATTCCCGGCGGCTTCCGCCCTTCCATGCAAAGCTTTAAGTCCGCCATATTTCCGGCGGTGGGCGGATTTCGCGCCGCAAAACCCAACCTCACTTCTCGGACTGCGGGTCAGACTCCAGACGATATTTTGGAAGTCGTGGTAGATCGCAAACTGGCGACCGGACCGCTCCTCCTTGGACTGAAAGCCCCACAGCTCAGGCGGAGTCGCAGTCTCAGCCAGTTCAGCTCTTGCAGCGTCGAATGCTATGGCCTATATCGGCTAAGCCTCTTACATAATGCGGTAACCAAAGTCATCGTTCTAACTGGTTACTTTCGTGCCCCCATCGGGTACTTCTGGCTGGCCGCAACAAGCCCTGAGACGCGATACTTGCTCGATGAACCCCCGAGAGATGGCTGTACTGCTTTTTTACCAAGAGGTTCTCAAGAGATTTGAAAACAGCGTCTCACGCTTACCATGCAACGCTATTTTCCGGTCGGGCAGAAGCTGACGCTTACATTGCCGTGCATCGTCAATGGATTTGTCCTCGCGGGGTATCGAGTCTGGGCTTGTTGGAAGCTAAAAGGAGATTTCCGGATGAGACATAAGTACCTCGCGCTGGGCCTTTTCATAATTTTCATGTTCACAGGCTCTTCGTGGGCCCAAAAGCTGCAATTCTGTAGAATTACGTCGGATACGACCCCTCCGGCTGTTGATGCCGGAAGCACGCACGCGTTCACCGCCAGTTGCCCAAATCCAGTGTGGAGTGTCAGCGGGCCTGGGTCGATCAATCCTTCGACTGGCGTATATACCGCTCCGGCAACGGTATGGGCACAGGACGTGTCTCGTGGCTGGCAATTGCTTCCACTTGACAATGTATACAAGCTGCCAATCAACAGATTGCCAGTTGATAGCCGTTCTTCCTACTGGATGCAACGGGTAGCCGATAACGGGCCAGCCTTACCTTCTTACCACACCTTCAAGCTGAATCAGCCTGGATTGATGGGATTCTATGACAACGTAGTCAACAACTCGACACCCACCCAGCGGATGCACTTCTATTATGCGGGCGATTCGAATCCGTGGCAGGACACGCTCTGGCCTGTACCCCTGCCGCCCAACGTAAATATGCAGGCTGGCTGGTCACAAGATGTTGCCGTTGGCCTTGATATGCACCTCTTCTCCATCAATAGCCAGACCGGGGACGATGCCGAGATGTATGCTTTTTACCCGGATTTTCCAACCATCGCAATTACGGCTAGAAATCCAACCTCCATCGCCTACACGACTCATTCAATTCGGACGCTGCAGAATCCGCTCCGGGTCTACATAAGCGGCATTACGGGTGGCTGCTCGATTCTGAATGGCAACTATCTGGCGACCGTCGTTTCGCAGACTCCGGGTACAGGAGGAACGCTGACTGTCCCGGTCAATACCACCGGGTTGAATTGTTCCAGCGGCGCTCCCAAGATGGGGGGCAATCTCTATGTTTGCCCAACCTGCAACTCACAAAGTGGGCAGCATTGGTTCCCGTACTCAAACGGCATTACCGGAGGGACAGACGCAGGCGGCTCCCCGATCAGTGCGACTTCGGTTCACACCGAGGAATGGTGGAACGTCGTCCAGCAGAACATTCTCGACCCGGCCTGTAACTGCGTAACCCTGGGCCACGCCATGCGCACAGACCTAAGCAACGCCTACATATCACCCCGCAACTTGTGGCCTGCCATTCTCGGGAATCAAGTTACGTTTGGACACGCTAACATGCTTCTAGTCAGCGCCACTACGGGCGCGACGACGACCTTTACGGTCTCCAGCATAGGCTGCTCTGGACAGTCCTGCCTCACATACCAGTTGCCGTGCTCTGGCTTCACCTATACGGTTGGCTGCACGTTTCACATTGTAATCGGCAATTACAACCCCTATACCGGAGCCTGGTTCGCAGCAAATGGGAACTGGCTGGCGACTGCCGTAAGTAACACCTCTTTTTCGATTTCCCTTAACTCCACTGGATTTCCGGCGCTTCCAGCCAACGGCACGTTCATCTTCGACTGGCTGCCGTATGGCGCACATATCCGCCTGAAGTCGTCGTTTAATGTGGATGGATTTTGCAATAACAATTCACTGACCGATAAATGTCCCTATGAAAAAGCCATTCTCAACACGCTTCAGGTCTATGGCTTGGTGCTGCTGGATGGCACGACACCGGGCGACAATTGGGACTCCGGCATCGAAAGCAGCGATTTCGACCCCGACCAACTAACCGACGCGGCGGTTGACTTGCGCCATAATTCCGCCTTCCAGTACATCGAACAGTATCTTGAAGTGGCCGACGCGCACGGCCAGCAAATCGACTTCACCCCGTACACGCAAACCAACAACCAGCTCGGGCTGACGGCAAACAACCGGGTGACCGTGAGCGTGAGCAGCTCTGGATTTTCCCCGGGTTCAATTGATGTGCAGCTGCAGGGAACCGCGGTCGGAACGGATCGAGAGCGCATCAGCATGGTGACCGGTACCACTTACCAGATAAATTCTTGGGTGACCGGAAATGACGACAACACCGTCACCTACACAATGTCGCCGCCAGTGTCGGGAGCTTCCGTTTCGGGGAGCGGTCTAATCACTGCACCGTCCTCCGTGTCGGCCGTGACCAAAACTACAGTTATGATCACCAGTGTGGCGGACAGTACCGCAAATGCATATGTCGATGTTTATTTCATTCCTGCATCACCAGATGGTTCGATTCGTCTGAACTTTGGCCAGCACGCTACTAGCTATACAGACCATCTCGGCAAGACTTGGTGGGGCCAGGTGGTTACCAGGCTCTTCAATTCCAGCTACGAGATTGGCGATGGCGTTGGCTTCGCCATCCTGAACGGATCATGGCAAGTACATTCACTTCTCTGGGGCGGGACAATTGACGCCCAACTGTATGCGCAAAGCACTTCGGCGGAGAACGATACCAACCTGTCCATCGTGGTCCCCAATGGCTCATACAATCTGACTCTTTACGGGGAGCCGGGGTATAACATAACCGCCCCGGGTCACAACGTTTATGACGTTGAAATAAATGGGACGGTGGTGTCAAGCTATAACGATGGCTTCCTGTTAGCTGGAGGCTTGTATAAGGGTTACACTTCACAGTATTACGCCACGGTCTCCAATGGAATTCTGCAGTTCAACGGGAGAATTCGGCAGTACGATCTGAATGGTTTCGGTATGTCGCTGAGTTCCCTGCTCATCTCCCCAAGAGGTCGCTAGCGCAATTCTACAACGCGTCTTTATAAATCGTCGCCTTTGGTGACTCCCACCACGCGGGAATGTTTTCAACCCGGGGGAGCAATTTGAGCGGCTTCCCCGGGAGTTTCACCGCGAACCTTGGCTCCATCTTTCAACTCAACCGCGACCTCAACGTGAGTGAGCAATATGGGTAGGATGTCTACCCGCTTCTCTTGCTCGACTGGATCCTTGTTTTTCCTATAGAGTAAATACAGCGGTGAGGTCGGGAACCGCCTCATTTCGGTTTTGGCGCTTCCAATTGCCTGGGATGCTGTCGCAAAGCCAGTTGCAAATGCACAACGCGCCAAATCCTGACTTGCTGTTAAAGTGTGGGAGAGATTCTTAAGTGATGGTTTTTGTTCGAGCCTTTCGTGTTGCTGCAGTATGTGCATTGCCGGTCCTGCTGTTCATCTGCCGGGTTTCGGCGAGCACTGGACGTTCACGCGAGATCACCAACATTCATTTTGAGAATGTTACTCAGACCACGGTTGATGTTGTGTGGAACACAGTGCACCCCAGCACATCTCAGGTGATGATTGCCCGTGATACCAACTACGAACCGGAGCGCTGGGCCCCAGTAACTGCCGACGGGGCGTTGGTCACGACTCATCACGTTACAGTGGACCATCTGCTTCCCTACAATCAGCCGGCCGGCGACGGCCAGTATTACATCTATGTTGCGTCCGTCGACTCTCATGGAGAGATGTCCACTGCGCCTGGTCCGCAGACTG
>OBLU010003195.1_pt1 | contig 14865 bp, 9 predicted proteins | sample 1518681 | NCBI WGS metagenome assembly OBLU01 (sample SAMEA3539304, study PRJEB22396) | soil metagenome | biome: tundra; feature: field; material: soil | place: USA | collected 2010-05 | depth 0.15 m
ACAAGTGGGGGGGTTGGCGGATTGGCCGGCGGCGTTGGTGGTTGCGGTGAGGTTGGCGTTGGAGATGTTGAACCTGCGGGCGCGAGCGCGGCACCCGTCGTCGCTGCGCTCGACCCCGTCCCCGTTGCGTGCGCAGATCCGCCCGACTGGTCCGTGCTGGGATCGCTACTGCCACCGGCGGCCGATCGGTTCGCCGTACTGGGGATGGTTGGTGTCGGGTGCGTTGCCGACGTGATACCGGAACCATTTCTTGCGGCAAGTTGCCCCTGTCGGGCCGGAGAGTGGTGGATCCCGACGACGGATGCAATGGCAATCCCGGCCACGACAAGCGAACCGCCGAAGGCGCCGCCGGCGGTTGCCACGAGATGTTCGATACGAGGGAAGCCGTTTGGTGAAATGTCGCCAAGTGAAGCCAACGGCCCACCGAGCAGTCGGATTCGGCCGATCGATGCCTCCAGGAACACGCGCACGATGGCGGGGTCGAAATGGGCACCTGCACACGCTGCGAGCTCGGTACGAGCGGACTCGGGGGTCATGGCGGCTTTATACGAACGGACCGCAGTCATCGTTTCGTAGCTATCTGCAACCGCCACGATCCGGCCCCCGAGCGAGATGTCTTCGCCCTTCAGTCCGTACGGATAGCCGGTGCCGTCAAAACGCTCATGGTGCTGAATGACCGTGGCGGACCATTCTCCCAGCCATTCGGCCAGCGGCACGGTGAGGAGCGCCCCCTCCTCCGGGTGCCGCCGCAAGAGTTTCCAGTCGGCCGCATCCGGTTTGCCCGGATTGTTGAGCACGGCCCCCGGTACGGTGATCTTGCCGATATCGTGCAGGAGCGCCGACCATCTGAGCCGGTCCCGGTCCTCAGCCGGAAGATTGAGTCCATCGGCAATGAGATCGATAAGGACGCGGACCCGTTCAGAGTGCCCCCGCGTCATGCGGTCGTGTCTATTGAGGGAAGCTGCTAAGGCGAGAATTCTTTCAGCGGCAACCGAGGGCTCGTCATGGATGCCCTGCGTCTCGGCTGCACGAATCTGGCGTTCGAGCGACCGTGTGCTGCCCGCCCTGCGTGCGACGACCATGCGGCTTGGGGCCCGATCCGGAAACACCAACGTCATCTTCAAGAGCGCAGCCAGTGGCAGGGCTCGCCGGGCCAACCGGCTCGCTCCGAAATAGATCACCCACGGTGCGATGATGACCAGTGCCCACCAGGCGAACGCTCCCAACCCGGACCGCGGCTCTGGTAGAGAACGAACGAGCTCATTGGCGACCGCAATGGCGATGAGCACGGGTAAGAGGAAAACAGAGACGCTGACGAGGGCGGCCAGACGGGTGCGAGCAGTCCATCGATCGGTTCCTTTGGACTTTCCGAGCCCGCCGACCTCCTGAGGAGAGCGCCGACCCACTCAACGAATCCTATTGTCGTGAGCTAAAAATTTGTGTGATCTCCGGTTCGCTGGGCTTTCGCCCACCGGTCTTGGGACAGCGCGGCTGCTTTCTAGAGTCGAGGCCGGGAAAGACCCCATGGCCATCGCATTCGAGGGTGCTGCCCGCCCGAGGGGGCAGCGTCAGTCACGATGTGTTGGGTCACCTCGAAGTCACGATCGGCTCTGAACGGATCAACCGACAGCATTTCATGGGAGAGATCGGCCAGATCGTCGTCGCCACGGTGGACGGACATGATCCGCGCCCCGTGTCGCGTGCGCGATCGTGTCCACCGAGATCGCAAGATGTGCGGGTGCGCCCGGTGGCACCTCCCAACGCATCAGCGTCGGACGAAGATCAACACGTCCCTGCCTTTCGGCCTCTTCACTCAAGTGGGCCACAAAATGCCAGGGCTCGAACTCAGGCGTCCCGACAACCAAGAGGCGCTGCGAAGCTTCGCGGCGGCCGCCCAGCGCACCGGCGAAGTTGAGTGTCTGAACACCGAGGTCCCCCAGATCCCTGATCCATTTCTTCAGGTTCCTGGTGGAGACGTCCATGGGCCAATGTAGCCAGGAGGACCCGACCATTGACGGATCCCGCTCCAGCCGGATCCACCTGTCGAGAAGGGGAATGAAATCCCTTTTTTGAGTGGTTTCAACCCCTTTCAGTGTTTTTCAGAAACCGGTCCCAGGGACTCCTCCGGCATTGTCCCCGCGCCCCTTCCAGGGCTGTCATATTGGGGGTCGTGATCGCTGGCGAGGAGTTCGTTGCGCTGAGCACGACGAGCAGCATCTACGTCGTGGTCGGCGCGGTCGTCCTCTTCATCCTCGCGATTGCCTTGGCGACCTCGTTGGGAAGACGTTGGGGACGGAGAGCCATCTCGCAACGACTCACCTCACTCGGATCGAGGTTGGGCCTCGATCCACCCGAAGATGAGTCGAACATCGAGACGGCGCTGGCCTACCTCGAGCTGGTAACCGGTGGGGCCGCGCAGTCGGTGGCTGAGTCCAGTTCGGACGCCATTCGCCTCAGGCGCTCGCTCGATACGCTGACGCAAGGCGTCGTCCTCTGCGACGAGAACGGCAACGTCATCTACCGCAATGGGCGCGCCAACGCGCTCATGGTGAGCCGGCACGGGGACGCGCTGGCCGCCCAGGCCGTGACCGAGCTCCTGGAGGGTGCGTGGCACGAGGGGACGGCAGAACGGACACTCGACCTCTACGGGCCGCCGCGCCGGACACTGCAGGTGCGGGCCCGCCAGATCGACGACGGCCGCCGCCCGCTCGGGGTCATTGCATTGATTGAGGACATCTCCGAACGACGCCGGCTGGAAGAGATCCGCCGCGACTTCGTGGCGAACGTCAGCCATGAGCTCAAGACACCCATCGGCGCGCTGGGCTTGCTGGCCGAGACGCTGGTGGCCGAGCCCGATGCCGAGGTAGCGCAGCGCCTGGCCGGTCGCATCCACAACGAAGCCTTCAGGGTCAGTCGCATCATCGACGACCTCCTCGACCTCTCGCGCATCGAGTCAGAGGAAGCACCGTCACGCGAACCGGTACTGGTCAACCTGGTCATGGCCGACGCCATCGAGCGGGTCCGCTCCGCCGCGGACCAGCGCGGCATCGAGATCGTCCTCCACGAGCCCTCCCCCCCCATCGCCGTGGTCGGTGAGCGCCGGCAGCTCGTCTCGGCCATGCACGCGCTCCTCGAGAACGCCATCACCTACTCGTATGACGACTCCAAGGTGGTCGTGACCGGCACGGTGCGCCGGGGCTCCGCCAGTACGGGTCAAACCCCCCTGGTCCTGACCGAGTCGGTGGAGGCGGCCTTCAGCCCGGAGACCCTGGGCGACGACGGATTGCCTCGTTCCGAGACCACAACATCGGAGACGGCGTGGGCCGCCGCGGCCTCGAGTACGACCGCCCCCGTCCCCACCGAGGGTGAACAAGTCCTGGGCGGCATCGACAACGTGGCCAGCCGCAACGACTGGCGGGGCGAAGAGCGCGACTACGTGCGCCTTTCCGTCCAAGACAGCGGGATCGGGATCCCGGCCCGCGATCTGGACCGCATTTTCGAGCGCTTCTACCGGGTCGACCATGGCCGCAGCCGTGACACGGGAGGCACCGGACTGGGATTGTCCATCGTGCGCCACGTGGCCAACAACCATCACGGATGGGTCGACGTCGAGTCGCGCGAAGGCGAGGGGTCCACCTTCAGCCTTGTCCTCCCGCTCCACACGGATCGTCTGGCATGAGCAAGCACAACGTGAGCAAGCAGAAGCAGCCCCCGGTGCGGGCCGGGGTGGAAGGTCCTATCCGGGTGCTCCTCGCCGAAGACGAGGAGTCCTTCATCGATGCCTTGGTGATCGGCCTCACCAATGAGGGATTTCGGGTGATCGTGGCGCGCGACGGCGCCGAAGCCCTGCGCCTCTATGACGAAACCGACCCCGACATACTCCTGTTGGACCTGATGCTGCCCAAGATGTCCGGGGTGGACGTGTGCCGGGCGATCCGCACCCGTTCACGCGTGCCCATCATTATGGTGACGGCGAAGGGCACCGAAATCGACACCGTCGTCGCCCTGGAGATGGGAGCGGACGACTACGTCACCAAGCCCTACCGGCTGCGCGAGCTCGTGGCCCGCATGCGTGCTGTCCTCCGACGCGCTCCGGGTGGCCCCGACGCCGTGGAGCACGGCAGCACCGTTGATCTGGACGGCGAAGGTGTGTGGGAGTCGAGCGGCATCAAAATGGACTTCGACCAGCGCCGGGCCTTCGTGCGTGGCGAGGAGGTCCATCTACGGCGCAAGGAGTTCGAGCTGTTGCGCCTCCTGGTCGAGAATTCCGGGCGGGTCCTCACCCGCGACGTCCTCATCGATCGGGTGTGGGGCACCGACTACATCGGGGACACGAAGACGCTCGACGTGCACATCAAACGTCTGCGTTCCCGCATTGAAGCCGATCCCTCCGTCCCGGTCCTCATCACAACCGTGCGGGGCGTCGGTTACCGCTTCGCCGCCGTCACCTCCTGAAGGCGCAGCTCCTGCACCTTTAAGCCTAAAAGCCCTCTTGGGCGGCGGTCGGCCAGCCTAGAATGCTGCGATTCATTGGCGGATGGAGGGCCCCGGATGACCACCGAGGATGCGACACTGGCGCGGCTCCTTGAGGAGCTCCCCGATGTCGTCATTGTGCTCGACGCGGAGGGACGCCTGCTGTGGGGCAACGCCCGGGCCGAGGCGATGTTCGAGGTCACGCTGGAGGAGTACAGAGGGCGTTCGGCGCTCGATCTTGTGCATCCCGATGATCTGGAGTTGGTGGGGTGTTCGCTCGTCTCCATCCAGAACAAGGAGATCGGGACCACCCTCGAAGTGCGGGCCAAGATACCGTCGGGTTGGCGCCTCCTCGAATTGATCGGTACGCCGGTGAGCTGGTTCGCGCAAGGCGCGGTGTTGTTCAGCATGCGCGACCTGACCGATCGGCGGCGATTCGAGGTGGCGCACGACGAGGTGGCGCGTTTCCGGTCACTTGTCCATAACGCAGCGGCGATCACCATTCTCGTATCGCCCGCGGGTGACATCGAATGCGCCTCGGCCGCGCTGACGAGAATGCTCGGACACGACCCCGAGCATGTCGAATTCATGCCGCTGAGCGGCATCGTGCTCGACGAAGACCGCGGCGCCCTCGGCGCGGCCATGGAGCGAGCCTCCCGGATGGCCACCGCGGCCCACCCGGTCACGGTCGAAGTTCGCCTTCTGCGTCGTGAAGGGATTGAAGCCGTTCCCTTCGAGCTGTCGGTCGTCAACCTGATCGACGATCCGACCGTCGGCGGCTACGTCGTCACCGCGCACGACATCACGGCCCGTACTGCGGCGGAACTCGAACTGCGAACGGCCCTTTCGTTGCTGCGCGCCACGCTCGATTCAACCGCCGATGGCCTCATTGTGGTGGACGCCGGGGGCGCCATCACCAGCGTCAACGGCCAGTTGGCCGACATGTGGATGCTGCCCGAATCCTTCTGGATGAATCAGCTCGACGAGAAGACGCTCACGGCCCTGCTCGACCAGCTCGTCCATCCCGACGCCTTCATGGCCAAGGTCGAAGAGCTCGCGTTGCACCCCGGCATGGAGACCACCGACATCCTCGAATTCAAGGACGGGCGCGTCTTCGAGCGCTTTTCCAGGGCGCAGATCGTTGACGGCGAAGTCGTCGGCCGCGTGTGGAGCTTCCGTGACAGCACCGAACGGGCGCGCCTCGAGTCGGAGCTGACCTATCAAGCCTTCCACGACTCTCTCACCGGGCTGGCCAACAAGGCGCTCTTCAGCGATCGACTGAACCAGGCCGTGGCGCGCATGGATCGCACCCGCAGGCCGATCGCCGTCATGTTCTTGGACCTCGACAACTTCAAGACCGTCAATGACAGCCTGGGTCACTCGACCGGGGACGAGCTCCTGCGCGCCGTGGCCGAAGTGCTGCTGGGGTGCATCCGTCAAGCCGATACGGCAGCGCGCCTCGGAGGCGATGAATTCGCCGTGCTCATCGAATACATCGAGGGCCACTCCGACATCGTCAAGCTGGCCGAGCGGATTCTCACGGCCCTGCGACGACCGGTCACCCTCGACACCACCGAGGTGGTGGCCACCGCCAGCATCGGCATCACCTTCGGGGTACCCGGCTGCACCGGGGAACAACTGCTGCGCAACGCGGACCTTGCCATGTACATGGCCAAGGAGCAGGGCAAGAACTGTTACGAGGAGTTCCGCGACCAGATGCATACGGCCATCGTGGAGCGCCTCGAGCTCGAAGCCGACCTGCGACGCACGACGACCGGCCAAGAGCTCGTGCTGCACTATCAACCCATCGTCGACCTCGTGACGGACGTGGTGGTCGGCTTCGAAGCGCTGGTGCGCTGGCAGCATCCCCTCCGGGGACTGCTCCCGCCCGGCGCCTTCGTCCCCTTTGCCGAAGAGGTCGGGCTCATCGACGTCGTCGACCGTTTTGTGCTCGTCGAAGCATGTGCCCAGCTGCGCGACTGGCAAACGCGGGGACTCGTTCCTCCCGACGTCAGCATCAGCGTCAATCTCTCGGCTCACGAACTGGCTGACCCCGGCACCGAGGCGAACGTGGCCGCGATGTTGGCCGCCAGCAAATTCGAGCCGTCCAACCTCGTTCTCGAAATCACCGAGAGCGCCATGATGCAGGACACCACCGCCGTCGTCCAGAACCTGCACGCGCTCAAGGCTCTCGGGCTGCGCATCGCCCTCGACCATTTCGGGACGGGGTACTCCTCCCTGGCCTACCTCGAACAACTCCCCATCGACATTCTCAAGATCGACCGGTCATTCGTCGACGCACTGGCCCGGGACGACGATCAGGGCCTGGCCAGAGCGATCATCAGCATCGCCGAGACGTTGGGCCACACCACGATTGCTGGAGGAGTCGAGAACGCAGCCCAGGTGGAGCGCTTGCGCGAGCTGGGGTGCCGCCTCGGCCAGGGGTACCACCTCGGAGTGCCGAGAGACGCCAGGGGTACCGAGGAGATGCTGCGCGCGCGCGGGGCGAGCCGCGACGCCTCGTCCGAGCCGTAGGCGGCCTCCCCGGCCCCGGACTATGGGGCCTTGAGGAGCAGCTCGCCCCCGACGTACGGGGCCAGGCATTCGGGCAACAGGACCGCTCCGTCGCGTTGACGCCCGTTCTCGACCAGGGCGGCCCAAATGCGCGGCCAGGCCAGAGCGGAGCCGTTGACGGTATGGACCAGTTGGGGCGGACCGCCGCCAGCCGGGCGGTAACGCACCTGGGCCCGCCTGGCCTGGTAATCGCGATACCAGCTGGTCGAGCTGACCTCGAGCCATTTGTCGACGCCGGGCGAATACACCTCGAGGTCAAAGGTGCGAGCCGACGGACCTCCGAGGTCGCCGATACACAGATCCATGACCCGGTAGTACAACCCGAGCTCTTGGAGCAACGACTCGGCGCGTCGCAAAATATCGGCTTGCGCGTCGAGCGCTTGCTCCGGCGTGGTGTACGCAAAGAGCTCGACCTTGTCGAACTCGTGCACCCGCAGCAGCCCCCGGGTGTCGCGTCCGGCCGATCCTGCTTCGCGCCGGTAGCAGGCGGTCGCAGCAGTGAAGCGAAGAGGGAGGACGGACTCTTCGAGAATCTCGCCCCGATGCATCGACGTCAGCGGCACCTCCGCCGTCGGGATGGCCCAGAGGTCGTCGCGCTCGAGATGATACGCGTCGTCCGCGAATTTCGGGAGGTGACCGGTGGAGACCATCGTCTCGGTCAACACGACAGTCGGGGGACGGATCTCCTCGTACGTCGGCGTGTGGCGGTCGAGGGCGAACGCGGTCAAGGCGCGCAGTAACCGGGCACCTGCGCCGCGGTAGAGGGGGAACATGGAGCCGGACAGGCGGGCGCCGCGCTCCATGTCGAGGAGTTGCAAGGCCTCGCCAATCTCCCAGTGCGGCACCCTCTGATCGGCGCTCCGCACCGGTTCCGCGGCGCCGCCCGCCTGGCCGGGCCACCAGCGCCTGATCTCGACGTTGTCGGCGTCACTGTCCCCCGCCGGCACGTCGTCGGCCGGGATGTTGGGGAGATAGAGCAGGCCCTGGTGCACCTTTTCCCACTCCGCATCGGCATCCGACGCCGCCGCCCGCTCCGTGTCGCCCAGGCTCCGGCTCTGGGCGCGCAGCTCCTCGGCGCGGGCGCTGTCGCCGGCCTTCATGGCCTCTCCTACTGCCCGGCTGAGCGTCTTGACCTCGGCCCGCAGCGCCTCGGCGCGGGAGAGGAGGGCCCGATGGGCCACGTCAGCCGCGATCACGGCATCCACCTCGGACTCTTCGACGCCACGACGGGTCAGCGCCGCTTTGACCCCGGTTGGGTCTTCCCGCAGCGCGCGGATATCGATCATGGCTGCTCAAAGTAGCCTGCGACGCCATGCCCACCGACACGGATCCCGCCGTCGACGTGCGCGACCTCACCATTCGCTACGGCCCGGCTGGGGAGGTGGCGGCGGTGAACGGCCTGCGCCTGGCGGCTGATCGCGGTGAGGTGCTCGTCGTCCTGGGGCCGAACGGGGCCGGGAAGACCTCGACCATCGAGGCGCTCGAGGGCTATCGGCGGCCGACCAGCGGCCACATCTCTGTCCTGGGACTCGACCCTACGGTCGATCACCACGAGCTGACCGGCCTGATGGGGGTCATGCTGCAACGGGGCGGCGTCTATCCGATGCTGAGCCCACGACGGGCCCTTGACCTTTTTTCTTGCTACTACCCACGCCCCCTCGCCACCGACGCTCTGCTCGACCTGGTCGGGCTGCGCGCCGTCGCCGGCACACCGTGGCGCCATCTGTCCGGAGGCGAGCAGCAGCGGCTTTCGCTGGCCTTGGCGCTGATCGGGCAACCGCAGGTGGCCTTTCTCGACGAGCCGACGGCGGGCGTCGACGCCGAGGGCCGCCTGGCCATACGAGCCGTGGTGGCCGATCTGCGCCGCCAGGGTGTGTGCGTGCTGCTCACCACCCACGAATTGGCCGAGGCCGAGAAAATGGCAGACCGCATCGTCATCCTCTCCTCGGGTCGAGTGGTCCTCGAAGGGACGCCGCAGGGTCTGACGGCATCGCGCGGAACGGTCGGCCTCACGTTCGGCGCTCCGGCGGGGCTCGACACGGCCTCGCTGGCCGCGGCGCTCGGGAGGGGCGCGAGCGTCGTGGAACAAGCACCCGGTCGCTACGACATCGAGGGCACATCGGGCCCCGAGGCCACGGCCACCTTGGCCACCTGGTTGGCGGCACGGCAGGCCACGTTGACCGACCTCGTGACCGGGCGCACGCTCGAGGAGGTCTATCTCGAGGCGGTGGGCTCCGCGGCCCTGGAGTCCTCCGCACCTGCTCCTTCCGCACCGGGAGCACGGCGCAGGCGGGAAACCCGGCGGGAACGGCGGCCGCAGGGGGGCGGCTCATGAGGGCGCTCATCGCCCAGACCGGGGCCGAGGTCTACATGACCCTCCGACGCGGTGAGACCTTGCTGTTGACGGTGGGCATCCCGGTCGTCTTCCTCCTCTTCTTCTCCACGGTGCATGTGGTCTCCACGCCGCACGAGAAGGCCGTCGATTTCTTCGTGCCCGGGATCCTGGCCCTGGCTGTGATGTCGACGGCAATGGTCTCGTTGGGTATCGCCACCGGATTCGAGCGCGGCTACGGCGTCCTCAAGCGTCTCGGCTCGACCCCGTTGGGCCGGCCACGTCTCCTGGGAGCCAAGATCGCCACCGTCGTGCTGGTCGAGATCCTCCAGGCCACGGTGCTCGTCGCCGTAGGCTTCGGCCTCGGCTGGAACCCGGGCGGACACGGTTCGGGTGGGGCGGCCTTCGCTGCGGGAGGGGCGGCGCTGTTGGGCACCGTCGCCTTCGGCGGCGTCGGGCTCTTCATGGCCGGCATGCTCAAGGCTGAGGTCAACCTGGCCGCGGCGAACGGCCTGTACCTCATCCTGCTGCTCCTCGGGGGCATGGTGGTCCCCATCTCCAAGTTGCCCGGTGGCGTGGCGGCGGTCGCCAAGCTGCTCCCCGCCGATGCGCTCGCAGCGGGCCTCCACGCCGCCTTGGGCAGCGGATCTACCGTACCCACTTCGTCCTGGGTCGTGTTAGCCGTGTGGGCCGTCGTGGCCCCGCTCGCGGCCGCCGTCAGCTTTCGCTGGGAGTGAGCCTCTTCTCTTCGGCGGTGAACTTGGCCACCGAAATCGGACCGGGCACGATCGCGCTGATGGTGCCGTCCCCCTTCACGAACACGGCATACGGATCACCCTCGAAGTAGAACGCGCCGCTCGTGATGGCGATGTTGTGGTCAAAGGCAACCGGGAACCCGATGCCTCGGCTCTTCACGAACGCCAAGCCGGTCGCCCGGCTGTCCTCGCTGTCCACCCCGATCACGTGGACCTTGCCCAAGGCACCGCCGCTCGCCGCCTGATCACGTATGGCGGTGGCCAAAGGCGGGAGCTCGGCCTTGCACACGGTGCACCACTCGCCGAAGAAGAGCAGGACCGCAGGCGTACCCCCACCGCCGCCGTCAGCCGGGACCTGGACCGTGCCCGATCCGTTCAGACGGGGGGCGGAGAACGATGGCACCGGTCCGCCCTGATGGGGAGGCCCGGTGCTCTTGTTGGTGCCGATGGAGGTGAAGAGACCTACGCCCAACGCGGCAGCGACAAGAAGACCGATCACCAGGAAGGCTTTGCGGGGCTTCCGAGGGAGGATGGCTTCTGTGGATGGGCCAGCCGAAGGATCCGTCATGCGACGGCCAAACTAGTGAATGTGATTTGAGATGAGTACGTCGCCCGCCATGGCAACGAACAGCACGGTGAGATAGGTGATGGAGTAGCTGAAGACCCGCATGGCCTCGCGTCCCGTGGCGCGATCGGAACGGGCGAGCCCCCACAGACGCATGGTCATGAAGAGGAAGCCTGCGCCGAGAAGGGCGGCGGCGATCATGTAGATGAGACCGAGGTGGGCTACCGGTCCGAAGAGCAGCGAGACCGCAACCAGGAGCACGGTGTACATGACGATCTCACGGGTGGTGCGCTTCATGGAAGCCACCACGGGCAGCATGGGCACGTCCGCCGCCGCGTAGTCCTCCTTGTAGCGCACGGCCAGCGCCCAAAAATGCGGCGGGGTCCAGATGAAGATGAGGGCGAACAACACCACCGGCGCCCACGAAAGGCTGTTGGTCACCGCGGCCCAGCCGACGAGTACGGGGACGGCTCCGGCCGCGCCGCCGACCACGATGTTCTGCGATGAGCGACGCTTGAGCCACAACGTGTACACGAAGACGTAGAAGAGGGTGGCCGACACGGCGAGCACGGCCGAGAGAAGGTTGACGGCCAGCCACAGCTCCACGAAGGCACCGACTTCGAGGCTGAGGGCGAAGGTCAGCGCGGCCCGGGGCGACATCGCTCCCGTCACCAACGGCCGATTCTTGGTGCGGTTCATCAGACGATCGATGTCCCGATCGACCACCATGTTGATGGCGTTGGCCCCGCCGGCCGCCAGCGTCCCTCCGACCAACGTGGCCAGCATCAGCCAGAGCGAGGGCAAGCCCCGCCGTGCCACCACCATGGTGGGCAAGGTGGTGACCAGCAGCAACTCGATGATCCGCGGCTTGGTCAGGGCGATATAGGCGCCGACGGTCGACCGCGTCGAGGCCTGAGCCTGCAGAGTGGGAGCCGGGGCGGACATTGCCCTCAGCCTACGACCAGGTGCCCGTTCCTGACCAAGTCGGAGGTCCCGGTACTCTTAGCGCAAGTGTCGCGACACCGCCCCTTCACCGTCTCCGCTTCTCTCAGCCACCGCCTCAATCTGCTGGCGCTGGCGCTGGTCACGCTCATTGTGGTCACCGGCGGTGCCGTCCGCCTGACCGGGTCGGGGCTGGGTTGTAGTGACTGGCCCGAGTGCTCGGTGGGCCACCTCACCCCGGCCGTCCAGTTCCACGGGCTGATCGAATTCGGGAACCGGCTGGTCACCGTGGTCCTTACCGTCGCCGTGGCGGCCGCCTTCCTCGCCGCCATCTTCCGCCGGCCCCGCCGGCGAGACCTGATCTATCTGAGCGGCGGCCTGGTCGTCGGGATTTTGGCGCAGGCGGTGCTGGGTGGGATCGTCGTCTACACCAAGCTCAACCCTTACCTGGTCATGGTGCACTTCTTCGCCACCATGGTCCTGCTGGCCAACGCCGTCGTCCTGGTCCACCGCTCCACCCGTGACTACGGCCCGGGCTCGGCGCGTCTCCTCGTCCCGCGCCCCCTGTTACAGCTCCACTACGGCGTCCTGGTCCTCCTGGGCTTCGTCATTGCGGCCGGCACGGCGGCGACCGGCGCCGGCCCGTTGGGGGGTAACTCGTCGGGACAGCAGATCGCCAAGCGCATCCCGGTCTCGCTGCGTGATCTGGCCGAACTCCACGCCAGCCTGGTCATGCTCCTGGTCGGCCTCACCGTCGGCCTCGTGGTCGGCCTTCAGTTGGCCGACGTTCCCGAGCGGGTACGCCGAGCGGGGCGCACCCTCCTCGCTGTCATGGTCGCCCAGGCCGCCGTGGGGTACACGCAGTATTTCACCCACCTTCCGGCGGCTCTGGTCGAAGTCCACCTCCTCGGCGTGACCATCCTCGTCATCGGCGCCACGCAGTGCTTCTTGGCCTGTACGTTCCACGCCCCCGAACTCGTTCCCGCAATGACGGACACGGAAACGGCGGACGCCGGCATTCCGATCGGCGCCAGATAGGCTTACCCCTTCGTCTTCGTCCGGTCGGCCGTCACACTCTTGAACGGGTGCCCGTTCGACCACCCGGCCCCCATCGTCTAGCGGCCTAGGACACCGCCCTTTCACGGCGGCAGCACGGGTTCGAATCCCGTTGGGGGTGCAAATGTTGGGGGTGCAAACTGCACAGAACAAGTTGCCCGTCGAGGCCATGATTCCGAGGTCGCTCGCTCGCCAGTCCGCACGCGGGCCATCGAGGCCGAAGGGCGTTACTGCCACCCAGGCGTCGTTCGGTGCCATGGACCGATCGACATCGAACGTCCCAAGACAGCCCGGCCTGCTGATAACGACATCGGACTCGTGCAGGAGCCGACGCAACAACGGATCGTCGGACCCGTGAATGGTCAGGCTTATTTTGCCCGCCGACCACGCGATGAACCGGAGCGAATTCCCGTCGGGAGCCGATGCACGCCGAATCCACAGTGTCGTCTGCAGCTCCCCTTCCAGCATCTCTACTCGTAACTGGGCAGGACTTCTGTTTCCTCCAGATACGCCGCGAGAGCTTCCACCGAGAGGGCAGGGCTGTAGTAGTGCCCCTGGGCCACCTGGCAACCCAGTCGGCGGAGCGTGGCGAGCTGCGTCGGCGTCTCAACCCCTTCGGCCACTATGTCGAGACCGAGAGCTTCGGTAATCGAGATGATCGAACGCACCAAGGCCACCGCCTGTTCGTCTTCATCGAGCGAGGCGACAAATGTTTGGTCAATTTTCACGATGTCGATGGGAAACGAGCGCAGGTAGGCGAGGGAGGAGTACCCCGTCCCGAAATCGTCGATGGCAAGACGAACACCCAGCTGCTTCAGCTCGTCCAGTTGTTGATGAATCAACAACGAGTTGACCATAAGGGTTCTCTCGGTGATTTCCAAGACCAAGGCTGCAGCTGGCAACCCCGAGGCCGCTAACGCGCTTCTCGCGTATTCACAGAGATGGCCGTCGAGCATCTGACGTGGTGAGACATTCACGGAGATCGTCAGTTGATGCCCAAGGTCGGCCGGCTGCAACGCACTCCCCTGCCGACACGCTTCTTCGAGCACCCACTTTCCCAACCGGAGGATCAGCCCCGTGTCTTCGGCGATATTGATGAACTCGGCGGGGAGCAGAAGCCCGCGCGTGGGATGATGCCAACGAACCAGGGCCTCCATGCCGACGACCGTGCCGGTCACCATGTGGACGGTAGGTTGCCAGTGGAGCTCGAACTCACCTCTTTCGATTCCGTCGTAGAGCTCGATTCCCAACCGCGCGCGGTTCGCAATCTGTTCCTGCAACTTGAACTCGAAGAAAGCGAGGCGATTCTTGCCCTTTGACTTTGCCTCGTACATTGCGACGTCCGCATTACGGATGACGTCGGCCGCGGACATCCCCGCTGTCAGTTGTACGATCCCTTCGCTGGCTGTCACGATGACCCTGCCGGAAGGAAGGTCGAACGGCTCCGCCGCTGCGGCCACGAGCCGCCGACCGAGTGAATGTGCAATTGCCGCGTTGGCGCCGTTGATCAGCACGGCGAATTCGTCGCCTCCGAGGCGGGCGGCCACATCGATGGAACGGATTTCCCCCCGGATGCGCTCGGCAAACGCGATGAGGATCTCGTCGCCGACGGGGTGGCCAAAGGTGTCGTTGATGCTCTTGAACCCGTCGATGTCCAACAGGAAGAGGAAGCAGCCGCCGTCTACTCCATTGAGGACCGCTTGATGGACCTCACGGAACAGTCCGATCCGGCTCAGCAACCCGGTGAGACTGTCGCTACGAACCTGCACCGCGAGGAGCTCGGTCTGGTTGCGACTCCGGGCGCTCCTGTCTGCCAGCACCTCTCCCACGAGGAGCCAGATCAGCGCCGCGATCGGCAGCCGCACCTCAATCGCCGGGGTCACATGGAGTTCGCAATAGAGATAGATGGGAATGGCGATCGGCACGGCAAGAAACGGGATGAGGCGTGACTGCGTCAGTCCGATGTAAAGGAACGAAACGGTCAGAAAGCCGACATAGCTGGCGGCAAGGGATCGATCAAGGTGCGCCGTGGAGATCAACGCCGCCGCCAGGATCCCCGGGAAGATCAGGAGCAACGAGGCAGGCAGTCGGGACCAGGGAAGAAAGACGAAAACCAACGCGAGCAAGCTGGCACTGATCTCGATCGCAAGCGTCCCGGCGATGGGCCC
>OBLU010003196.1_pt1 | contig 14859 bp, 10 predicted proteins | sample 1518681 | NCBI WGS metagenome assembly OBLU01 (sample SAMEA3539304, study PRJEB22396) | soil metagenome | biome: tundra; feature: field; material: soil | place: USA | collected 2010-05 | depth 0.15 m
AGTAGCTGGGGCTTGTGAGTCCGCTCGCAACCAGGTTGCCCGAGCCCGGAGTGAATCCGCTGGTGGTGCTGCGGTAGACGCTGTAGGAGCTGATGGTGCAGTTGGCCGGAGGGGTCACCGCCGTCCAGGTCAAGCCGATGGCGCTGGAAGAAGACGCCGTCGCCGTCAGATTGGTTGGCGCCGAGGGAACCGTGGTGCAACTGGCGCCCGTTGGGCTCCAATAGAAAGTGGCTGCCGACGCTGCCGGGAGAGTGTAGACGAGATTCGTATTGGTGGGAGCCCAGTTGATGTCGAATGTGGAGGCTGACGTTGCATCGTTGTATACGATGAGGGTAATCGATCCATTCGGGTTCTGGAAGGCAACATCTTCAATGCCGCCGGCGGCAATGGCCGCCGAGTTGGATTCTATGCGATAGGCTCCTGGAACCACGCCGTTCGCCATACCGAAGAGGTAGTAGGATGTGGTGGGGGTAACCGTCGCTGGACTCACGCTGGTGTTGATGGTTACGAATCCGTAACAGTTGGTGCAACCGCCATTCGTGGGTCCGGAGTTCTCATCGAGCGCCATATTCCATTCGGTGACGCCTTTCGCCCAGTTGCGCGTGGCCCCGATGATTATATTTTCCAAGCCCCATCCGAAGTCGCCGCTAAATGCTCCGGAAGTCTCTCCCGAGCACTCCGTGAACCACACTCCAAAGCTTGGGTATGCCGCTTCCACGGTGGATTGCGCCGACGGCACTCCCGAATAGCAATGCCACGAGATTCCCGCTATATATTTGGCTGACGCGCTGTCGGCTAGAAGTGATTCCGGGTAGGTGGTGTCGCCCCAGTTGTGCTCATATCCGAATATCTTGGTGCTGAGGCCGGCATTCGCCAGCGCGGGGCCAAGATCGCTGCCGATGAAGGTTTGCGCTTCGCTCGCAGAAAAGGTTTCGGTGGGATAGCTGCCATTGGAGTTCTCAGGCTCGTTCTGCACGGCGATCGCATAAACTGGAATGCCTTCTGCCTGGTACGCCTCGATCGTCTTCACAAAATACTGGGCAAGCGAGGGCATATACGTATCGTTGAAATTGCCTCCGTTCATGGTGCCTGAGGTTTTCATCCACGCCGGGGGGCTCCAGGGGAGCATTTCGACCTTGATGTTCGGATTGACCGCGAACGCTTGCTTCAAGACGGGAATCGTGTAGGTCAAATCCTTTGAGATGGAAAAGTTGGTCAGGTTGACGTCCGTTTGGCCGGAGGGCATGTCGTCGTAGCTGAAGTCCCCCTGCGCGGAAGCGTCGGAGGCGCCCATCGGCTGCCTCAGCATGGTCAAACCGATCCCCGAGGTGCTGCTGAATAGACTCTGCATCAGCGCAGTCTGCTGAGCTGAAGTCAAGTACTTACCGACGTTGTACGTGGAGGAATCGGTAAACGAGGCGCCGAAGCCGTCCATCTGCTGATATGTCACGCTGGGAGTGATGGTGATGGTATACGTACCGCCTGTCGCCGTGCCAAACGATACCGATGGTTGTTTCGCCAGCAGCTCGGACTGAGTTCCAGTCGTCTCTACCACGCTGACGGTCTGCGCATTTGCGCGTTGATTCATTCCAAGAGTGGCTGCCAACGAGACACTCAAAAGCAAGCTGAGATGCAGCTTCTTGAACATATTTACCTCTGATTTGGACATATATACCTCCGAAGTGGCGATTGTTGCGGGTTTGAAAACCTGGGAAGCGATTGCCGAAAGCGGAACTGCGTGGATCTGGCAGCGCACGGTTACCCTCCCCGCTGCCCGGACGGACCTCCTACCGGACGGCTTAATTTTGGCGCGTCCCAGGGGATTCTGGTATGAAGCATAGGGCCTTCCTTTGGCGCAATTTCGAAAGCGGAATGAACGGTAGGCCCAGGAGTGCACGATTGTCGTGAAGTTGCGCCGATGAAATCCCGATGAAATTCCGATGGAGCGTAACTCGTTTAATTGCAGTCTCGCTGCCGTAAATCGGCATCGATGAAGCCGACGCTGGAGGTGCAAAAGCGTTTTCCAACTATCAATCCGATGGAATGGTTGCGGCGAGACAGGCCTGCTCGGGCAGGCAATGGAATTGCCCGATGGCTGGAGAATGCCGAGTCCGGCTCGGGTGTGGAGAAGGCGCTCTACCGGCTCATGAAGCTGCTCGGCGGAGAGGTTCTCTATCGGCGCTCTCCGAGGGAGACGCGGCCGGCGTTGACGGGGCTTATCAATAACAGCAACAGACAGGTCAACACCAGCCAGAACAGCGCGGCGCTCTACTCGCTGCGGGCCATGCTGCAATATCGTCCCGGTGCCAGTATTCCGCCCGGGTCGATGCTGTCTTTGATTTGACGAATCAGATCCCAGCAGGGACCGGTAGCCTGGTTGGCGACATGCATGGAATGAATGCCCAGCCGGAAAGGAAAGATTCCGGCCGCGGAGAATGTGGCCTGCAACTGGTTGTGGCAGCGCATCGCCCGGTCATCTTCTCCGGATATCTCCCTGTCATAGACAATCGAGATGAATACGCGGATCGTTCGCGGTGTGCCGACACTCATCCCGATCACGGGATCATAGCCAAAAGCCCGCAGAATACTATCACAGGAAGCAATCATGTTCGCCACCGATGCGCCGTCGAAGGGAACTTCGGGGCAAAGCCAGATTGCGCCGCACCTGTCGCGGTCGGGATCGAGATCGCCATCCGGGACCGGCCCACGCTTTCGCGAATAAAGGCTGCGGACATTTTCGTTGGATGGCACACCCAGGAACAGGCCGGCCTGCCGGCGAAGATCCGGCACAGAGACTTCGTCGAAGACCTTCAACTCCAGTGAGGACGCTTCGAGCGCCTGAACCGCCAACTCCAGATGTGCCGCCGCCATCAAGGCACTGGGCGAATAAAGACATCCCTGGCAGAACCAGGTTTCGGATGAGTGATCGCCTTCCAGAGTCCGCGCGCCGGAAGAAGACCCTAGTCTCGCATTTAACTTGTACCCATTCCACAGAGTAAACGTGGAGAAACCGTTGCCGAGGCTTTCCACCAGCGGCTGGAGCGAATCGACAAAGGCCGCGAGCCCTCCATCGGGAATGCGGGCGGAGACCAGTTGCAAACATTCCGGATGGCGGACGAGCCAGAGAGTGGCTCGGGTGACGATGCCGAAGTTGGACTGGGTGAAAAGCCCATCGAGCCAGGGGCCGGCGGGCATGGAACTTAGGGGCGCCAGCGGTGTTTCCCCGAAACGCCCGAAGCCCGTTTGAACAACGCTTCCATTTGGGAGGACGACTTCCAGAGAGCACAGGCCGGAGAGCTGATCGTGCTGCGGCCCGATGCGATCTCCGCGTTCGACGCAATTGCCGATGACACTTGCATCCGCGGGACCGCCGATTACGGGAAGAAACCACTTTGAATTCCGCTCCGACAGGTAACGATGCACTTGCTGGAAGGTAACGCCCGGTTCGAGAGTGATGCATCCGAACCGTTCATCCGATGCGATCACGCGATCAAGCCGCGATAGATCGAGGACAACGGCGTCCCGCACGGGAACACGCGAGCCCAGGCCCCAGTTTCTGCCGCGGCTGACGGGATAGATGGGAATGCGATGCTCATTGGCAATGGAAACACAGCCTGCGACTTGTCCGGAGCTGGCTGGCGTTATGACCGCGAAGACACGTTCAGACGTGTCGTATGTGGCGGTCTCCCACGCCCGAAGCTGAGCTGGGTCTTTCAGAACGGAATTGCGTCCGAGTGCTTCTTCCCACCGCTCCATGGCCATGGAAAGTCGAGTAAGTATGTCTTTCATGAAGGACTACCGTCCACCGGGATCACCCGGTCTTTTTGTGGACACAGAAGGCAATTGCCGGAAGATGGGAATGTGGGGATGACGCAGGTGCTGCACGCGGGGTGTGGAGCGGCCTCCCAGTCCCGCGAGAGGCCGCCGTGAACATCGGTTACCAGCCACTGAAGATCGTATTTATCACGCTCTTAAAGCTATCAATGCTGTCACTCGTCGCTTGTGCACCAGCCAAAACGGAATCCTCAGTCGATCCGCCGCCAATCGCGGTGCCAACGCCCGCGCCAACTCCGGCGCCGATAAATCCACCGCCGGGAGCGACTCGGCCTCCCACCAGGGAACCCGCCATCGTAAGCGACTCCGTCGTGGGGTCACCGGCTCCGCCGGCGACGGAGTCGAGTTCGGAATCTGAAAGTTCGCGAATAAAGTTTCGACGGAATTCCAGGGCCTCGGCCGGAGTGAAGTCGTAGCCCTTGCGCTTTCCCAACTCGCTGATCGCGAGCGCCGCGTCGTCGGGGCTCTTATTCGCGGTGGCTGTTTTACTCTCTTCGGTGAGCGCTGGATTCTTGGCGGCGGCCAGGACAAACTCATTGGCGCTTTGCAGACTCATTGTGATCTTCTCCTCTTGGGGCTTGCCGCAAACGGGTCTGGCTGCCTGCGTTCTCTTGCCCTGTGGCCCATGCTCCCAGCAACTCCGGTGCGGAGTCCTTTGAAATAGATGATGAAATCGTTATAAATATCCGAAGGCGTGGATTCGACTCCAGCGCGGAAGCTGTGCCTGCGGCCATGAGGTGTTGCCCGAGGGCGTCAGGAAGGCTTGATCCAGTTCAACTGGGGGATTGGAGGAGGTTCCGCCGGAGCATAGTGGCCCGCGCCTCCAACCACTCCGTCAAGGTCCTCCTCTTCAAGCTCCGTAAGCAGCCGGAAGACCACTGGCAGCACAATATGCAGTTCGTTCAGGTTTTCTTCGTGGACGTGAATCACCACTGAATCGGGAAAGTTCAATCCGATCTCGGCTTCAATCACAGCCCTGGGATCGGCGAGCAGCCGCTGCCGGAAACCTGAATCCGAACGTGCTTTGGCGGAGAGATAATTCTCCAGTTCCTGCCGTTTCTCTTGTTTAGCCACGTATGATCCCGTCATTCTGAAAACAGATCATAGCAGTTGGAAAGGATGGCAAGAATTAGATACTTGTTATTGAATCATGATTTTCGAACCCCCGCCGGGGAAACACCGGCGAATCTCAACGCAGACGCCTGCTATTTCAATCTGGACGAATCATCCCGGATCGCGAAGTATTGATGCCTTCCGAGGGTCTCTGCCAAGGGTGTAATGCCGCGGGAAGGATTGCGGCGGTGGCGGCAGGTCCAGAGTCCTGTCACGCAATCTGGCGTTGGGCGAGGTCGCGGAAAAGGCCTTCCTGGCCGATCAGCTCTTCGTAGGCGCCACGCTGGATGATCCGGCCCTGGTCGAAAACATAGATCTGGTCGGCGTTGACGATCGTGCTGAGCCGGTGCGCGATTACGATGCGCGTGGCATCCAGCTTCTCCAGGCTGCGGCTTACAATCGACTGCGTCTGGTTGTCGAGCGCGCTTGTGGCCTCGTCGAACAGGAGGATGCGCGGCCGGTGAACAATAGCGCGGGCGATCATCAGGCGCTGGCGCTGTCCGCCGGAAAGCCCCCCGCCCCCTTCGCTGATCACCGTATGCATGCCCATCGGCATGGCTTCGATGTCTTTATCGAATCCGGCGCCGCGGGCTGCGCCCCAGGCATCGACGAGGGTCAGAGGCGAGGCCCCGACGATGTTGGTGAAGATATCTCCGTCGAAGACCCGCCCGTTCTGCATCACCACTCCCATTTGCTGCCGCAAAGCCTGAGGATCGATTTCTGCCAGGTCCATTCCGTCGAAATAGATTGACCCCGATTCCGGCTTTTCAAAACCGAGCAGCAATCGGAAGAGCGTGGACTTTCCCGATCCGGAATGGCCCACGAACGCGACAAACTGCCCCGGCTTGATCTGAAACGAGATGTCGTTCAGAACCAGCGGCAGATCGTTTTCATAACGGAACAATATCCGGCTGCATTCGATGGAGCCGTGAAGGCGCCCCGGATCGAGGTTCGAGCCCTGTGCTTCCGGGATTGCTTTCATGATTGGCCTGGCCCGTTCGTAAGCGGGGATGATGCCGATCACCGAGATCGCTGTCATCGCCAGGCCCAGCGCCGACCCGAGGAATTGCCCGAAGGCGGCATTGAAAGCCACGAACCCGCCGGGGGTGAGCCCGGCGCCGCTCTGCATCATATTCCAACCGAAGTAGAAGATCGCGATTCCAGTCAGGGACGGAAACAGGCCATTGAAGATGGACATTAAGATGGACACGCGCGCGGCCTTGCTGGAGATCGTCTTCTGTTTGGTGTATTCAGTGGCCCAGCGGGCGAAAGCCTGCGATTCGGTGCCCGACATCCGAAGCTTGGAGATCCCCGTCATCAGATCCAGAGTAAGCCCGGAAATCTTGCCCATGACCTGATAAATGGCACGCTGGTTTTTCATTTGGAGCCAGCCGCAACCGGCCGATACCAGAGCTGCCACAAGCACCAGCAGGCTGGCAATCAGCGCCAGCGAAGAGCTGTAGTGGAACAGCAGGAAAAAGGAGAATATCGAAAACACGCCGGTCAAAAGCGAAGTCAGGGCTGCGCCGGTGAGCATCTGGCGTATTTGCCCAATTGCCAGGCTGCGGGTAACGAGGTCGCCGGAGCTGTATTGCTTGAAGAAGCGCACAGGCAAACTGAGCAGACGGTCCCAAACCGCCGACTGAATTCCAGCTTCCATGCGGCCCTCCATGCGCTGCATGGCCACGCTTGAAGTGAGAGAGATGAGAAAGCCGGTCATGCTGGCGGCAAACAGCATCGCGGCCATCTGGTAAAGCTGGGCGCGCTGCGCGCCGGGGATGATGGTATCGAACAGAATTTCGGTGGCAACCGGCATCGCCAGCGCCAGCAGGCCGGTCGCCGCGCCAACGGCCAGCATGGTAAACACATCGCGCCAGGTGCCGTGAAGCCCGAACAATAACAGGTCGGTCCAACCCAGAGGCCGGGAGGGGAAGGGCCGGTAGAACATCACAGCTTTGGGGAGAATCGACGACGCGACGCCGGAGGTGAGCCGCGCACGTGTCCCTTTTTCGGGGTCGTAAATGTAATAAGCCCGGCCGCTGCGCATCAATGCCAACGCTTTTGGCGGGGCGTCCTGCTTTTCCGAGGGACGAAAGGCCAGCAGGGGCCCGTTGTCCTGCTTCCACCATGCCCCTTTGAGAACTACATCGCGAAAACGCACTCCGGACGCGCGACCGAGAACAGCGGCGTCGCTTAGAGGGTTGCCCGACGGCGTGAAGCCCTTCGGCATGCGCATCTCAACCCCGAGATGACGGCCAATCAAACGGCACGCGGCGAGCACCTCCATTCCGGTTCCGGCTACCCCGGCTTCCGCGTCCTCCCCGGCGTCCAGAACCGAACCCAGCTCCCGGAGCGCGCGATTCACGGTTGCCGACCGGGCGTCGTTCTTCATTTGCAGCCGCGTCGCTTCCGTCTCTTCGATCGCCTCGCGTTTGCGGGCAAGCGCCTGGAGCGACGCACGGTGGAAAGAGCCGAGGTCGTGGAGCGCGGACTCCTCATCGAGTCCGGCGCTCTCGCGGAGTTCGCGGATCCATCGCTTGAGCCGGTCGCCCTCCGCGTCTGCCCTGCGCAGAGGCAGCAGGACCGAATCGGCGCGCGGCTGGCAGAGCAGAGTGACGTCCTGCCCTTGCCACTCGACCCGGCCCGTGCCGAGCATCACTCCGCCGGCGCCCACGGTCAGTGCATGGAACAGCGGGCCGATGATGTCCTCGCCGTCGACATCCACCAGAAACAGATCTGCGTTGCCTTGCTCGATGAGCCAGGTCTTCGATTCGTCGCCCAAAAGAATGCGGCCGGGAGTCTGGTTTTCCATGGTCATGTAGTCACGATCAGGCGGGAATAGGGCCCGTCCTCCGCGATCATCGACTCGTGCGTTCCGCGCTGAACGATCTGCCCCCGCTCAAGCACGACGATCTCGTCGCAATCGCGGATCGTGCTCAGGCGGTGAGCGATGATGATGCAGGTGCAGCCGCGGCGGCGAATATTCTCTCCCACCTCCAGTTCGGTGAGCGGATCGAGCGCGCTGGTGGCTTCATCGAGCACCAGAACGCGTGGATTGCCGCAGAGGGCCCGGGCGATTTCAATCCGCTGGCGCTGTCCGCCGCTGAAGTTTCGTCCTCCTTCTTGCACCATGTACTCGTAGCCGGCCTTGACGCCGGCGATGGTCTCATGGATCGCTGCGTCTTTCGCGGCCAGCAGCACGGTTGAGTCCGGCACTGTTGTATCCCACATGGTTATGTTGTCGCGCATTGTGCCTTCAAACAGGATGATTTCCTGATCGACCAGCGCGACCGAATCGTTGATGAGCCGGCGGGGAAGGTCTTTTCGCGGAACGCCGTCGAACAGGACTTCGCCTTCCCAGGGTTCAAACAGCCCGCAAATGAGGCGCGCGACGGTGGACTTTCCACTGCCCGAACCGCCGATGATGGCGAGGCGCTGGCCGGGGCGGAGCGTGAGGTTGAAGTCCCGGATCAGGGGCTTCTCCAGCCGGCTGTAGCCGAACGTGATGTTGCGCAGTTCGACGTATCCATCCAGCCGGGCGACGTTTTCGAATCGTGGAATGGCCGGAGGGATGTTGCTCAGTTGCGGGTCGACCGGATTCCGCAGCACGTCGTCAAGCCGTGTGACGGTGCCCTTCAGCTCTTGAATCTGACCGCTCATCGACAGCAGCGAGATCACCGGCGCGGTAAACGATGCCATCAGCGCCTGAAACGAAACCAGGGATCCCATGGTCAGAATGCCATCCATGACGCGGACTCCGCCCAGGCAAATCATGATGGCGCCGTTGAACTGATTCAGGACCGCCGGAATCGACGACATGAACATGGAAGAGCTGGCAAGGTCCTGTTGGGCGTTCAGCAGTTTGGCGTGATGGCCCGCCCATTTGGAGAAGAAATCGGATTCACCGGCGTTGGACTTGATGGTCTCAATACTCTGCAGGCCGACCATCGAGGTGCTGATCACCTTGCCCTGAAACTGCATCAGTTTCTGGTTTTCTTCAACACGGCGGCGGGTGACCAGTTGCAGCGCCACCAGGTCCACGATCACCATGAAGACTCCGAAGCTGGTGAGCAGAATGTCGAATTTGATCAACACGATGGCGTAGAAAACTGCCAGCATGGCACTCAGGACGCTGCCCGTCAGTTGGCCGGCGATGATGGAGGCCAGCGTGTCGTTCAGCGCTACCCGCGAGCCGATCTCTCCGCTGAAGCGCTGGGCGTAGAACTCCATGGGAAGGCGGAGCAAGTGCCAGAAGAACTTCGCCGACCCGGCTATCGACAGTTTCATCGACAGACGCTGCAGGATGTAGGACTGCATCCACGTGAGGGCAGCCAGCAGCAGCGCGGTCAGGCCCATGATTTCCAGCAGGGGCAGCAGCCAGTTGCTCAGTCCGCCGATCAGAATGCTGTCCAGAAAGACTCGCGTATAGACCGGGTTCAACAGGCCCGGAACCACCAACGCCAGACTGGCCAGAAACAGAAACAACAGCGACAGCCGGCTGCCAGGCAAGCGCGAGAGCAGCGCCCTCCACACATTGGGGCGGGTACCGCCGGGCTTGAAGTCAGGCCCCTTTTCAAAGGTGAGCACGATGCCCGAAAAGGACATGTCGAACTCTTCCCATGCGACCTTGCGGCGTCCCGAGGCGGGATCGCTCAGAAGAACATGGCCGCCTTTGAATCCCTCGACTGTGACGAAGTGATTCATGTTCCAGAAGACGATGAAGGGCGGCTTGAGCTGTAGCAGAGCGGCGGGCTCTTTGCGCCACCCGGCGCAGATGAGCCCATGCGTGCGCGCGGCCTTCAGGACGTTGCTGGCCTTGCTGCCGTCGCGGGACACGCCGCAATCCTGACGGAGCCGCTCCAGCGGGACGTGGCGGCCGAAGTATCCGAGCACGATGGAGAGGGCCGCGGCGCCGCACTCGACCGCTTCCATCTGCAGGATAGACGGCGTGCGGACAGGACGAAAACTTGGCTTGCCCGGCTCCATCTTATTGCACTCCCATGAGCTTCTTCAGGAACGGAAACACCAGCGTAATAGGCTTCTGCGAACGTGTAACGATCTGCGCCGAGCAGAGCGTGCCAGGCGTGACCTGCGTCTCCGGTCCACGCGAACTGGACCAGCGGAAACCGGATGGCGTGTCCGTCGACCGTTCCATCGCGACATCTACCTCGGTGACTGTGCCGCGGCCGCGCAAGGATGCGACGAGGGAGTCGTTTTCCAACAGGGTCATCATGCCGGCGGCGGTCGCGGGATAGTCGGCCACGTAGGTCACCTTGCCGCGGATGAACCCGAACTCCTCGCGTTTGGCGGTCGACGGGGAGATTTCGGCGTCCATGCCCGCTTTTACATCCTTGGCGAGCACCGACGGCACATAGATCACGGCGATGACCTGGCCGTCATCGGGTTCGACGCTGACGACCGATGTGCCGGCGGCAATCAGCGATCCGGTGTAGATCTTCTCTTCCACTACTTCGCCGCTAACCGGTGCAACCACCGTTGAGGTCCGTTGGAACTGGTTGCGCATCGATTGCAGGCGCGCCTCCTGGTCGTCCACTTCGAGCTGCCGCTGCTTCTTGATTTCACCGGGCTGCCACGTGGACTGGAACACCTGCGAATCGACCTGCGCGATCTCCGCTTGCAGGCGTCCTATGGCCGACCGGATCGCCACTAGGCGCTGCTGCGCGTCCACCAACGGCTGCCGGGTGATGAGTCCTTTATTGAAAAGCTGCTCATCGACGGCGACCTCGTCCGCGACGATCTTCGCCATTTTCTCCTGCGCTTCGATTTCGCGTTTCGCGTTGTCGCGCTGGACGTTCAGGCTCTTCACCTGCAGCTTGGCATCGTCCTCGCGCAACGATACAGCATCAACCGCCTGACGGCGGAGTCCCGCGAGATGCTGTTCGGCGGCGAGGATATCGTCGTTCGACAAGGGCTGGTCGATCTCGGCGACTACCTGGTTTACACTTACGTGGTCTCCAACCTTCACCTTGAAGTCCTTGACGAAGCCGGACCCGCCGGAGGAAATATTGAAGACGCCTCCAGGCCGGATGATAGTGCCTTCGCCGATCGACTTGGTGGGAATGCTGCCGGTCAACGACCAGACCCCTGCCGCGGTCAGAGCCACGAGGATAGCCAGCAGAGACGTCCAGTACAGCGGACCGGCAACTCGCATGGTCTGGTCGAGCTGATCGGGCGAAGAGAGCTTTTCCAGGGCAACTTTGCGAAACAGATCGTTGCTCATTTCGAGGTGCCTGCTTTCGCTTCCGCCGGCAGGGGCGGCGCTGTGGTGAAGATGGCCGGGTCTACTGACCCGGCCTGCCGGTCTGGAGCCACGATGGTGCTCGTTGCCAGGCGCAACCGCACCAACGCCTGCAGATATTCCAGTTGGGCCTGGACTTCGCTTGCGAGCGACCCGGTCAGGCGATCTTCAACGTTGATGGTATTGATCACGCTGCCCGCGCCCATGCGCAGCTTCTCGCGTTCCGCATCGAGCGAGTTGCGATAGAGCTGCACGGCGTCGCGCGTGCGGCGCAGTTGCAGCGCTTCGCTGCGAAATCCGTAAAGCGCGGGACCGACGGCCGCGGCGATCCTTCGCGCCATCTCCTGGTATTGCAGATCGGCCTGGCGGGACATCGCCGCCGCCTGCTCGTAGGCGCCCGCGGCGGCATTGCGGCCGGGGGAAAACCGGTAGGTGATGCCTGCCGACAGGTCAGCGCCGCGAATCGAATGTACCGGCGAAAGGAGGTACTCATCGATGCGCGTTCCCTCGTCGAGGCCGGAGACTCCGGTGGCGACTTTGACGTCGAGTTCCGGACGCATCGCATCGCGGGAGGCGACCGCGATGCGCCGCGAGGCTTCCTCGCGCTGTTTCAATGCGCGCAGTTCCGGTCTTTGGTCAAGCGCAAGCTGGATATAGCGCTGGAGAGACTGCGGGTCCGCGGGAATATCTTCCGGCGATATCTCCTCCGGAAAGCCGGTTGCAGTTTCAGGCAGGGCGGACATCTCTGAGGCGTCGAGGCCCATATCGATTGCCAGTTGCTGGCGGGCCTCGACAAGCCGCTGTTCGCCGGTCAGGCGATTGGTCTCGCGAACGGCCATGTTTGCCTCGACCTCGTTGAGGTCGGTGCGCGGCAGACGGTCCGCGTCAATCAGCGACCGGGTGCTTTCAGCCAGAGCTTGGGCGCGCGATTCGGATTCGCGCAAGACTTCGAGTTGCTTCTCCGCGGCAACCACATTCCAGTAGCTGGACGCAACGGTGGCAAGCAGCACGGAGACGGTTTCATTGACCTCAAACTGGGCGGCCTTCAGTTGGTCCGCCGACGCTGCCTCCTGTGCGGCCACCACGGTGCGTCCGCGCCCACGCAAAAGAGCGATCGTTGCCGCAAGCTGGATCTTGCCTTGATTGATACCCTGCCGGTTAGTCAGATTGTCCGTGATGCGCGAGGAAGTTATGCTGGGGCTGACAACAATCCCGTTGCGCAATTCCTTCGTGGCTGCGAAGGCCATCTGGCTGTTGTTTGTAGTTGCCGACGTGGAATTGAAATTATCGAACTGACTGTACTGAAACTCCTCAAATCCGGTAAGCGCGCGATAGGTGTGTCCTTGCGATGCGTCACCGGCAAGAGCGAGATCGAACTGGCCGGAGGCCTGTTGCAGGGCGCCCCGCTGCGCGATCACCTGCTGTTCCTGAATACCCAACTGGGGATGCCGCAGCAGCGTGGCCTGAAGCGCGTCGGCCAGCGTGAGTGGCGCGGGGCTTTGCGCCGCGGAAGGCAATGCGGCTATAACCGCGAGCAGCGCACAGGGGATGGACCACCAGTTTTCTCGGTCTCTCATAAAACTTGCGAACTCCACTTCGCATCCCGGAAGAATGACTTCGCTCCGTGAATAACTGCGACCCGCCTCAGCTATTGACCGCCGTTCGAATTCGTTGCCCCAGGATTTCAATCAGATCGAGAAGCTCTTCTTGCTTCTTCCTCAGCGTAACGGTCTCCAGCACACGGCCAGTTGCGGTCTCCTGTACCTTGAGGCCTACCTTGATCTGGCCGCCTACAGACAAAAACCAACCGCCGATAGACAGGTCGTTCGGCGGTTCTCCGCCGTTGGTCCGTTGCCCGGAGCCTAAACCGGATTCCATCGAGAGCATTTCCTTCAGCGCCTCGCCGATCCAGTCGCTCTCGGCATCCCGGGATAGGTTCCGAAAGGGACCGAAGGAAAGCGTTCGCCGGATCCTGGCGCTTCGATCGCTGCCCCAGGACCGGCAATCGGCGGTGGAATCGATGGCCAGGTTGCCTTCCAGTTCCGGCACTTCAACCTCGACTGAATCGGGGGACGGCGCGACAGGTGGCGACTCAATCAGTATTTCGGCGTCCTTGTTTTCCAGCCGCACCTTGGCAATGAAGCGATAACCGCGTTTGGGCAGCGTCTCGATCGCGTTTGGAATGCCGCCTTCCGTCAAGAGCCTGCGCAGAATGCAGATATTCTGTGTGACGCTTCCCTCTTCTACAAACAAACCTGCCCACACCTGATCCAGAAGCTGGCTCTTCGGAACAACGTTGCCTGCGTTCTGAACAAGAATGAATAGGGTGTCAAAACTCTTTATCGTCAGTGGCACGACGACATCGTGGCGGAACAACATGCGGTTGCGCGCGTTAATCGCGAACGAGCCGAACACGTAGCAATCGCCCGAAGGCGCCGGCAACGGTGCGTGCACGAGCGAAGGCTTCGCGCTCATGGGCAGTTGGCCCGAGGAGTTCCGGGTGGTATTTCAACCAAGCGCAGACAGAAATCCATGCTGACAATCCTGACTGGAATGTTGGCAACGAAACGAGAGCACTCGAACAGTTGGCGCCTTATGGGGAACAGCAATCACTGGGGAAATTCAGCAATTACTGGGGGAGGGAAATCAGCTATTTCTGGCCGGTACAGTTTCCAACCGGATGATCGTAGCACGGTTGACTGGCCTCTGCAAGACTCAATTGGCAGGGGAAACCGGACAACGTTACTGCAAATGGCGGCGTCAGGGTTTGGGGTTCTCGGTTATCCAGCCAGGGGGCGGCCATGCCGTAGGTGCGCGGCGAGAGCGGGCGGCGATCCATTTGCGCCATTTGTAGTCGGCAAACAGGGAGGCGGCGAGGAGGAGGATGGCGAGGATGCCGAGGAGGATCTTCATGGGGTGTTCAGGATCGCATGGGTTGGGGTGTAGCGGGGGTTTGAGATTTGTTGTTTCCCACCCTTTCGCCAGAAAGAAGGCGAAAGGATGGGGCACGGAGCTTATGTGGGCAGGGAAGGACAGAAAAGCAGGACCTTCCTCTTCGGCAAGCTCAGAGTCAGGATAACAATTCTTTGTTCTTACCGTCCGACGACGATTACGGTGAAGGTGCCGGGGAGGATGGTTGGGCGGGGGCGCGGATTGTCGGGGGTTGGGTCGGGGCGGGGGCCGAATTCAGCGGTGACCAGGTAGATGCGGTCGGCAGCGGAGTCATAGGCCATGGTGCGGGCGCCGCGCTGGGTGGGCAGGTTCTGGATAGTGGGGTAGCCGGGGGCGTCGGCATCGACTACGGAGAGGATTCCCTCGCCGCAGGAGGCGAAGGCGAGCTTGCGGGCCGCGTCCCAGCCGGCTGCGTCGGGGCCGTCGCCGATGGCGGGAGTGGCGAGGACTTTGCCGGTGTGGGAGTCGACCACGGCCATGTGCTTGCCGCCGCAGACGGGGAAGAGGCGGCCGCCGGCGACATCGAAGGCCAGGCCGCTGGGTCCGTCGCAGCCGGTGAGCGGCCACTCGGCGGTGAGCTTGTCGGTTTTGGCGTCCAGGCGGTCGATCTCATTTTTGTCTTCGATGTTCACGAAGATCGTGCCCTTGCCATCGACGGCGGCGAACTCGGGCTTGCCGGGGAGCGGGATGGTGACGACGAC
>OBLU010003198.1_pt1 | contig 14853 bp, 13 predicted proteins | sample 1518681 | NCBI WGS metagenome assembly OBLU01 (sample SAMEA3539304, study PRJEB22396) | soil metagenome | biome: tundra; feature: field; material: soil | place: USA | collected 2010-05 | depth 0.15 m
CTAAGGACCCTCGCCCGATCTGCAATAATTCACGGGCGTCGTATTCGCTGGCGTTACGGATATTGGCTGACCCCAATACTCCCCACGTTATAACACCGTGGCTAGGCGAAGGGTAGCCTTGTGCCACCGATCTCCAGGCCTGCAAACGTCCGAGCGTGGCGGAACGAGGACGATCTGTTCGTCTGAGGTCACTCTGAGAAAAAACGAAAGCGCCCCAGACTCCGTTTAGAGTCATGGGGCGCTCGTCAAGTAGCCCTCCCCCGAAAGCTGCTCAATTCCAACCTACGCTCCGCGCCTAACTTCGTGAATAGCTCCTGCGTGCCATGAGGCAGTACGAAAGTAACCTACGCTGATTCTTGTCCCCGGACTATACGGAGCCCTGAGCACCCTGTTCCGCTGGATAGCGCAAACGCACAAGCGCACAAGTCCTAACCGGTAACCACCCGGAGCTATGCCGCAGCCGATTCGCCTCCGTATCGCGGCAAGAATTCCTCCCTCACAAATGTTTCGTAAGAAGTGGGTGTGGTGTTCTTCGCCGAACGCTGCTCTAAAGCCCGCATGTGTCCTGAGTTCAAAGCTGCCGACATCTCAAGAATGAGACCAGCCACGTTCGATGACATGCCAAGCTGGACCAATGCCGGCCGCACCTGTTCATCCGGCGCTTGGATGTATCGCAGGCCGGGTTTGCCGATGGCGCTCCCGATGCTCTGGGCGACTTCGTTCATGCTGATGTCCCGCTGCCCCAGCAATTCTCGGGTCTGCTTTTGGCGGAAGTCCAGACTCAACAACACATCTGCGGCAGCCTCCCCGATGTCCCGCGTTGCGACCATGGGAAGCTTCAGGTCAGGACGCAATGGGCCGACAGCCATGCCCATCTTTTGAATGATGCCAATCTGTGCCAGGGTGTTCTCCATGAAGTAGCCCGCACGCAGATGCAGCACGTTTAAAGCGTCAATGCAGTTAAGTTGCTGCTCAAGGTAATGCACCCCCTCGACTGGACCTGTCTTATCAGGCTTGTCGGCCCCGATACTACTCAGCGTGACCGCATGCGTTACGCCCGTGCTCCGAAGAGCCGCCACAATCGCGTCGGTTACACGGTTTTGAAATGACCGATAGTCGGAATTGGCGGGATTGGGAGGTAACATCACGTACACAGCCTTCGCGCCGGCAAAAGCTTTAGTGACGCCCGCAGTATCGGTTAGATCGGCGGCAAACGGCTCTGCGCCTTCCGCACCAAAAGCCTTTAGGCGCTCAGCCGTCCGGCCAATTACCCTAACTTTTTCACCTCTGCTCAGCAGAGCCTTGGCGACGACGTTTCCCGTATTACCAGTTGCACCAGTGACAATGTACATATAAGCCTCCATTCTCCATGTTTCGATTCTGTGTTATGTTTCCGGGCTTCAATAATTCAGCTATTGAAATAAGCCTGCTGTTCAGCGACGGCGAGCCCCCGTTCTCCCATGAAGCATTAACCAGCTTGAGGAGATCGCAACAACCCCACACCAATTGACCACTGAAAAGGCGAGAATCACTGCCCCCACGTAGATCAGGCCGACGGATCCACTGGGTTGAGTCGCGGTCGGGGGCAACACGAAGAAGAAGATTCGGAAGGAAGGTATTCCGCTTCGGAAGCGCCGAGGTCGGGCACACGCACACTGACGGGGTCGTGGACATACCGGCACTGCTACCTTTGACAAACCGCGCAAGGCGCTAACGTACCGACACAACTACCGCCTCCCGCTAGACTTTTTTCCAATCTGGGGTGCCCTATGTCTACCGCTCGTTTTCCCTCCGGTAAACCCACTGCCCCAATGTGGCAGGTGCTATACAAAGACGCGATTCTGGAATTTGATAACGCCAATTTGCCCAAGCGGATTTTGCAAGCCCGTAGTGCGATTCGCGATAGGCGCAAGAAATTCTCACCGAACCGCACGAGCGCCAACTTCTCGATAATGCGCTCCAGACCTTGCAGATGCTTGAGGAAATAGGGCAAGAAAACACTCCGCATAGGAGGTACCGAGTGGTAGTCCCAGCGAGCGGCGCAAAACGCATGCTTTGCATTTCCGCCGACTTAACATTGCGGAGGCGCCGTGGCGTTTGCCGGGGACTCACCCGCACGGGCCCGAGTTCGTTCCCGTCGAAGGCGTATTCGGTTGGTTGCGGGGGGTGGATTTGAACCACCGACCTTTGGGTTATGAGCTAAACGATCAACAGCTAAGTTGTTGTTGATACTACTGCTCTTCCCTGCCCGCATCCTGCCAATACCTACCGAATTACCCCCATTTTTGTGTCCAAGTTGTGTCCAACTTTAATCCGCGCCGACGTTCGCCAAATCGTTAGAGCGGATCACGGGAGGAGACGAACCTGGAACTTCAAGATAATCACGGCAACCTATGTGCGACCGCCGTAGAGGTTCTCCCTGCAGTCCCGCCGCAGTCTTTCAATCCGACCACGATGAGTCGGTCGCAAGGGCGTCCGGTCATTCGTTCCCTAGGACAACTGCGGCTGCATTGCGCGCTCGATGAACTCGGCTGGACGGGTGTAATAGACGAGTTCAACGCCGCCAACCGTCTGAAGGAACAGTCTGTCCCCGAGCCGATTCTGATCACGACGAACGGGACGATTCTCGCTGGCTTTGGGCGCTGGCGGTCGGCACTTTTCGACGATCTCCACGAAATCAACTGCATCGAGTATCCGCTCACCGAGAACGAAGCCCTGCAGTACATCATTAGCCACCATCAACCCCAGCGCGGATGGAATGACTTTGTCCGAATTTGTTTAGCGCTGACACTAGAGCCCTATTTTCAGCAGAAAGCGTTCGGAAAAGAGCACTTTCTGCGTTATGCCGGGCGCTATGTCAGGCGTCCGCCCATCGCGCAGTGGCGTATTCTTGCGATCGAAGACGGATTTGTGCGCTTTTGGTGTAAGGACAGGCGCCTTCATCGATGGGTCGCGGTGCAGTGCACGATTGAGGAGTTCATCGACCGCTGGTCGCAACACATTCCCAAACGCTATCGGCACGCGGTACGACATTTCGGATTGTTTGCTCCACGCCGTTGGACCCAGGTAGCCGCAACTGTATTCGCAAATCTCGGCACAAAACAGCGACAACGACCGAAGCGCCTGCCGTGGGCGATTGCGATCCAATCTCAGTTCGGTCGTAACCCGCAGCTGGACAAAAACGATCAGCCCATGAAGTTTGTCAGACATCTCGCCCCAGCTCCAGTTTGATTTCATACCGTCTGCGGCCAGTTGCCGGAGGCGCTGGTAATGCCAACGGCCGGCAGCCTCCGTTCTTCAACAAGCCGAAATCCTCCGCGATCTCGCAACACGGTGTCTGAGCCAAATTCTCATGTTCATGGGTTAGAAACGCGATCCGTGAGGCGGGAAAAACTAACAGCGGGCATTGACTGCACCAAAATCTTGGCGCTCCCCGTACACACATCTAAAATTTCGATTTTGATTTTCCTAGTGATCAAGGCCAAGAAAGCGGAGCGCAAGAAAAAACTGCGGCTCGACATTTTAGAGAAGCGCCTCGAACTCAGCTGCAAGATCGTGGGAGAGGAGCTACAGATTATCCGCCAGCGAGATTCTGCTTTAGACCGGCTTTTCGGTGATGAGGAATCCGACACGGAAGCAAAGAAAAAGTTTGCTGTGCACCTTTTTTCCTGCTCACGATTGCCGCCTACGCGGTCCGCTAACAGCGCCGGGGGCTACTTGCCAGGTTTCCCTACCCGCTGCGCGGTAGCGAACATTTTCGCAACAGTGTCCATATCTTTCGGCTGCACCTTCCCCGGAGGGATACGCATGTGAGTAATATCTTCGAGCTTCAGCAACAGATCCACTAATGTCATTGAGTCGATCAGGCCGGAGGAAACGAGGGGAGTGTTCTCATCGAGCGTCAGTCCTGATTTTCGGACCAACCGAACAATGTGTTCAATCATCTGCTGTGCTTCTGCGGTCATGCGAATTTGCACTCCCCAGCCTCGATATTGAGTTCCGGATGTTCTTTCAATAGCTTCTCGCGCGTGTTGGAACGCGCTGCTTTACCGGCGGTGCTCTTCACAATCCATTTCGGCGGTTTTAAGAAAATTATCCGGACGGCCACCCCGATTCCCTCGACGACGAGGTGGCGGATTTCTCGCTCGATTTCCGCAGCACTTGCAAGCAGGTCTTGGTGTTCAACTTCGGCAACCACAACGATGTCTTCGGTCCCGAGATCGGGATTGTACACACCCATCGCAATCACACGGCCATCATGAATCGCCGGGTGGCTGGCAACGATCTCCTCGATGTCTTGCGGGTAAAGGTTTTCGCCACCAACGATCAGGAGATCTTTCTTCCGGCCGATCACGTAGAGTTCGTCTTCCAGGCAAAAACCAAGATCACCGGTGTGGTACCAGCCATCGATGATCACCTTGGCAGTCAGATCAGGGTGGTTGTAGTAGCCCGTAAACAGGCTGTCGCTATTGATGAGAATCTCGCCGACGTGGCCGGGGGTAAGTAGCGAGCCAGAATCGGAAGCGATTCTTACTTCATTGCCGGGCAGCAACCAGCCCGAGGATGTGAAGGAGACTGCTCCTGGTGTGCCTTCCGCAACCGGGACGATGAGATGTGCGCTCCGAAATCGTTGGCCATCCGCCCAAATGCGTGCGGGGCCCGCTGGCCGGTTAAGGTCCGATTGGGTTACAGCAAAAACGTTCTCGGCCATTGCGTAAGAGGATTGCAGGACGCCGCTCCTTAATCCAATGGCGGAGAAGGCATTCTGGAACTCGTGCATGCTGCTGGACCGAACCGGCTCCGAACAATTGATCAGTGCGCGAGCCGACGAGAGATCGTACTGCGCCCATCGGTTCGGTGGCGTGCGCCGGGGAACGAACTGAAAGGCAAAGTTCGGCATCCATGCCAAAGTACACTTGCACTCACTGATGATCTGCAACATGGTTTCAGGATGCATCACCCAGTCGAGCGGCGACTGCATCACGACGGGCATATGGCAAACCATAGGCAGCATAAAGCAGGCAATCAGCCCCATGTCGTGGTAGAGAGGCAGCCAGCTATACACGCAGTCCGTCGCTCCGTCGATCTTCAGCACGTGTGCCAGGTGTTCGATCTGGTTCAGCACGGCGGCGTGGGTCAGGGCCACGCCTTTCTGCAGTCCGGTTGTACCGGCCGAATGCTGGATGAACGCCAAGCTCTCGGGATGATTCTCCAAGTCAGGCACCTCCGCTTCTGCACTCTGGCCTCTGCTGTCGCTGGCACGAAATAGCTTCGTTTCCTCACCAAGAGATACTTGGCCAAGCATGTCGTCAGGGAAGCCTTCGTCGATGACGACGACCTTGGCCTTAAGGTTTGCCGTGACTCCGGCCAGTCCGGAGCGGTACTTGGAAGCCTCAACCTTGAAGTTGGGATAGGCAAGAAAGGCAGGTACCGAACCTAGCAGCATCGCCCCGGCGAAGGTCGTCATCGCGGAAATACTCTGCGGCATGATGATGATCGCGCGATCGCCGGCGGCCAATCCATGGCCGCGGAGTGCTTTCGCCTGCGAGCGTGCGCGGCGCCGAAACTCAGCAAAGGTCACAGTCTCGCGCTCGTCTTCGTCAATCCAGGCAGTAACAAATGGACGATCGCCAGGAGCGGCGGTGAGCGCTTCGATAAGGTTGCGAAATCTGGTCACGCTGCCGGCCATTGTAGCCGGTGAGAGGGACAGAAATCCGCAACGCAGATCACACCGGCCAAATTCTTGGTGGTATGCGACAGGGCATATGCGGGAGGGGCCCCGATACGCAATAATGCCTTGCAATCTGAGATGATCTTTTTCGGTCTATTGTTAAGTCGGTTTTGATAACGCAGGTGCGGAATGTTGCTTCGAGGAATCCTGTACGTTCTGGTGTTTTTGCCTTGCGTAGTGATCTTTGCCAAGGTCCGCTCGCGCGCGGTGAGGCAAGCGGTTCTTCTGATCGGCGGCTACGCGCTTTACCTCACCTGGGGAGCCTGGTTCGCGGTTGTTCTACTCGCTTCCACGGTGATGAATTTCCTGCTGGGAAAATGGCTTCAGCGAAAGCCCGCCGCGCTCATTCTGGCGATCGGCATTCTATTGAACCTGGCGCTGCTCGGCAGCTTCAAGTACCTTCCAGAAGTCGCGGTCAATCTTCCGCTATCCTCGTTGCAAAAGTTCTCGCATCTCGCCCTGCCATTGGGGATCTCGTTCTGGACCTTTCAAGCGATGAGTTACCTGTTTGACCTCTACCGCGGCGAGGAACTCGACCCGTCGTTCTTCGAATTTGCGCTGTACATGGTTTTCTTCCCGGTCGCGATCTCGGGACCGATCTGCCGCTTGCCCGAAATGCTTCCGCAGTTTCGCTCCGAGGAAATCACACCTTGGCACGACATCGGACGCGGGTTCAGTCGCATCGCAACAGGCGTGCTCATGATGCAATTGGCGCAATTGCTGGGGCAGGGAATTCTGTCGGGCGATGGGATCAACTCTGGCTTCGATCACGTCACTCACTGGAGCGGCACGGACGTCTGGTGTCTGGCGTTGGGATACGGATTGCAGCTTTTCCTGGATTTCGCCGGATACTCGCACATCGCCATCGGCGCTGCCAGGGCCCTCGGGTTTACGTTGCCCGAAAACTTCGCCCGTCCATTTCAATCCACCAGTCCGTCGATCTTCTGGACGCGCTGGCACATGTCGCTATCGTTCTGGATTCGTGATTACGTTTTCCTCTCACTGGCAGTAATACGCCGAGACGTGTGGTGGCGAAATCTCGCTTTAGTAGTTTCGATGGTCCTGTTCGGATTGTGGCATAAAGCAAGCGTGCTCTTCGTGCTCTGGGGTTGCTATCACGGAGTGCTCCTCGTCTTACATCGTCAGGTACAGCAGTTGCAACGCAAGTTCGACTGGACGCCTCCCGCAACCCTCTGGACGGCGGTCTCTTGGGTTGCAACGATCATACTCATCAGTTTGGGATGGATATTCTTTCGCGCGAATTCTTTGGTCGAGGCGCGGCAGATGCTGTCCTCAGTGCTGTCGCCGGCGAGCTACTTTTCACGCTTTCTCAGCGGAAGTCTTTATGCCCTGGTGGCGGTTCTGGCGGCGGGATACGTGATTGTGCTGTTGATGATCGAGGCGCTTGATTGCTACACGACTGAGTCGAAAGCTGCCCATGCCCGCTTCGGTTCAGAGATGATAGCCTTCATCGCTCGCAATCGCTGGTTTTGGATCCCGCCTCTATACGTATTGGCATTGCTTCTCGTCGTAATCGTGACCCACACCCGCGGCGCTGATGCGGCTCAGTTCATGTATCGGAATTTTTAAGCGCAGCAAATCGGAGAATCTGAAATAGCTATTAGAGCGGCGTGCCGTCGGGTGCAAAAACGGGGAACCCATCCCACGGTCGAGACATGCGCAACTGCTCCGCTGCCGCCGCGCGGTTGTAGTCGAAGAGGAAGAGTCCAAAGTTGTAACGCAGGATCCGGTCGTCCGGCTTTCTTCTGATTGCCCATTGATATTCAGAGACTGTCGCGTCCGGGCTTTCGTCGGGAGCACCCTCCTTGATCGTCAATTTCAAGACCTGATCCGAGTGGTTGAGCTGATTTGTGAATGGAGGCTTTTGTAATCGCTCCAGCATCTCACGGGTAATCCTGAGGCGATCATGACTGGTGAAGGCCAGCAGTTGCTCGCATTCCGCTTGCGAAGGCACATCAGAAAGAACATCGCCGCTCTGTAGAGATGGGGCTTGCGCCGTCTCCTTTGGCAGCTTGCTCGCGATCTGCCGGAACATGGCCCGCGCCAGAAGGTAGTTGCCTTCAGGAGTCATATGGACGTGCTCATAGACGAGTTCGCTGCCGACGATCCCGTTTGGGCTCTCCTGGGCAAAAATCTCGTCGGCGTCCACCAGTTCTGCGCCTGAAGACGAAGAGGCTGCCGAGCGATTGATGTCATTAATCTTGCTGTCGGCGCGAAACCGAAGGGTATCGAGGTCGCGGGCGCGAGAGAAATGTTCACGGGCCGCGCGATAGTCTCCTAGCATCCACAGGCAGCGCGCAATGCGGAACTCGAGCTCAGCGTACTGGTCGTCAATCTTCGTCGCGGAGAGATACGTATTCAATGCTTCCGCGTACAACATGCCGTTTTCCAAGTCGGAGCCTTGTTGGACCAGCGCCGACCAGGAACGCAAAGCATCTTGTCCCAAATCCTCGCGGTGCAAGGATGCGAACGGGGCACAGTCTTTCAGATTCGTGGCTATGGTGGCGACAACTATCCTGGCACCCGAGCTGCGAGCGATGGCGATCGTGTCACGCAGATTGTTTTCGAAGTTCTCATAGACATGCTTCATGAGCGGCGAACGGGCTGGGACTTGCTTGTCAAGAAACATTTCCATCCCGCCCCATTCCCGCTTTTGCGTCCCCACCTTGGTGAGCAGCTGGCCAATGCGGGTCGAGCGAAAGAAGATACTGGTGCGGATGACGGGGAGGCTCATGCCGGAGGACGTAAGCGCAGTCCCGGGACCATAGGGTCCGACGACTTCATTGTTGCCTGAATAGATGATGAACAGGTCGGGGTGCTCGTTCGCCAACCCCTTGGCGATCGGCAGCAGGACGTGGGAGTTGATGGCGACGCTGCCCGTATTGACCACCTCGAACTTCATGGAAGGGAAGCGTTCCCGGAGCATCACCTCCAGGTACCGGCTGAATCCATAGGCGGGATCGGGGTCACCCATCGCCGCGGATTCTCCGAGTACAAAGATTCGGAAAGTTCCGCGCGATTTTTCGGCCGGAATCGCATACACCTGCGGTGTCTTTATCATGCCGGGAGGAAAAAATGGAGCGGGGAAAAACAGGTTGTAGCAAGAGGCCAGCCGGCCCTGCACCGTGCACGGGACGGTAAGGTCGGTCGGAAATCCAACGCCAAACAGACGCAGCGCTCCTTCCGCTAGGCCAAGTAACAGCACGGGAACGAAGATTGACGTAGCAATGCGCGGCGCCCAGAAGCGCCACCCATGAACTGGTTTTGCCAATTCAATTGATGTTGTCATTCTTTCCGAATCTAATGCCAGGTCCCCCAAAATCTGCGGCGGTCCCCGACGTCGGCCGTGACCGTCTCGGCTGACGAGACAGGGCTGGGTCGGATCTGATTTCGTGGGCCTAACCGCGTCCTCAAACCCGTCGTGATCCAGCCCTGCATTGTCCAAGGTAAGACGTTAAGCAGCTTGCGGTGGATAACGTCAGGCCGAGGGAAGCGAAATTCGAACGCCCACTGCGGCATCCATCACTCGTGGCGTAACTCGACTTGTTAAGGAAATTACGCCTTTTGTCCCTCGTTCACGGTCTTTGCGCTTTTTTTCGCGTGCGTGATCGTCTGAGCGGGAGCGCCCCGGCAGACTGCAAGTGCATGAGAATTGCCAAAACTAACGGCTCAACTCGGTTGTGCCGCTTGCGCCTCTGATTTCAGTTAGTTATGAGCCAGGCCAGAAACAGCTGTCCCGGCGAAAAACGATCGCCGATCGGGTCTTTCTCCCCACCAAAGGCGCGTTTTGCCCCTTTGCCCAACTGCCGTCGGCGATTGGTGTGTCGTCTCACTCGACCACAACGTCCTCGCGAAAATTCCGACCACCTCCCCAGCACGCGCCCCCAATACAGTGCCGCCGCCAAACGAAGGCAACACCCAACATCAAGACCGCCTTCCGCTGAGAAGGTGCGTTCGGAACAGTGCCTTGTGAGCTACTTCTTTTTTATTGGCTGAATCGGCTTTTGGGCATTGGCACCGGAAACTGAACCATCGGTGTTGTGGGCGGCTCCGTGGCAGATCAGTGTGCACGTGTTAGTGCTACGGTTGTATGCGATCGGAGCGCCGTTATTTTCGCCGACTACGTTCACGTCAAAATTCACCAGTCGCACGCCAGTGATGCCCGGCGAGGTTGCGCCCATACCATGGGCGGTGTGGCACACCGAACAGCTAAAGCCGTACTGGGATACGTGCAGACTGTGCTGAGTGAAGCTCGTATTAGCAACAATCTGCGTCAGGTCATGACACTTCGCGCACATAGCATACGGCCCGGTGAAGGTCAGGTCAGGAGTGGGGAAAAGGTTCGTGACCGTTCCGCCCGGCACCACAGCCTGGCTGAATTGATAGTTGCGCTCGAGGATGTGCGAGTTGACCGATCCGTGGGGACCGTTCGGGCCGGTGCCGCCGAACTCGCGGTTGTCGTCGCTGTTATGGCAATCGCTGCAGAGGATGCGCGTTCCCATCGCACGGGCAGACGCCGTTCCATTCTGATTCAACTGGTTCAGCAGGACGCTGGGCTGCGGCAGGGGGCTGGTTCGATCGTGGGTCACAGGGTGGCTCGACGTAGCCGTGGAAGCGAATTCCGGAATGACGTTCAGCGGATCCGGCGCGGACACCGCGCGCCTCGGCGCGTACCCGTAAATGATCAGCCGCTGCTTGCCCGTGCTCGTGCCGTGGCAGCGCAGACAATTCTCAAACTGATTGATCGCCGGAGTAAGGACCGTGACGCCATCCAGCGCGCTGATCCCACTGACACCCGCCTGCGCAGGACGCAGCGCCGGCGGCGCCGTGAATTGCGTTGTCTGGTTGGAGGCGTGAGCGTTGTGGCAATCGACGCACGTGGCATGGCGGTTGGTGTTCAACACCACCGCCTCAGCAGCGTCGTGAAAATTATTCCCCGACGGCAAGGGATGGCCGGTCTTCGCCACCTCGGCCATAACATTCAGTGGCACGGGCGACAAGTACGTGCCCCCGTTGTGACAAGTTATGCAATCCTGCGTAACCGGATCATTCCCCGGCGCCGCAGGTGTAGCCGGTCGCAACAGGCGAGCTGGCGCAACCGAGTCGTGCGACCGGTGACAGGACGTGCACGCATTCACTCCGACCGTTGGATAAGAACCGATGTGACCATCCGGTGAAACCTGGTTGGTAGCAGTCTGATGAATGCTTCCCGTAAACCCTGCCAAAGGATTGATCTGTCCCTGCACCACCCGGTTCGGATCGTGACAAGCCAGACACATGTGCGCGTTCGAGCTGTCCCGCACCAGAAAATTCTGCGCGATCCTGTCGGTCCCCTGCACGTGGGGGTCGTGACAACTGGTGCACTCGATATTGCCGGTCACCAGCTTCACGGCACCAGTAGGATCGGCGGTCTTGCCCTGCGAGACCAACGACGCCACGAGGTTGGAGGCGTCTTTCATGGGAAGCACCAGACTGAAGGGGTGTGAACCGGTCAACGAGGTCCCGAAAGAATCGACGCTATTCAACGACCCGACGGTAGGGAGCTGACCATACGCCGCCGACTGTCCCACTCCCACTGTGCCATCATGGCAACTCAGGCAGAGACTGCTGGTGATTCCGAGCGTCGGCTTGGTGTTGCCTTGCTCGTGATACGTCGTGCTGGTGTAGGTCGTGTAGGTTTGCGCAGACAACTTCTGGTTCCACAGTGGCGTGATGCCTCCCAATCCGCTATGGGGAGCGTGACAGAAAGCGCAACCCAGAGTCCCCTGGGAATAGACTGACGCTCCACTCGCCGCCGTCAGGTTATGCATGCCCAGCACATCGGCGTTCACCTGAGCCGAGGCGAAAGCATGCGCCAGCAGCATCATCGTGCCAGCCAGCGACAGGATCTTCCTCACTGCTTCCTCCCCTCCGCCGGTTGCGCGATGCCGTAATAGTGGAAGACCTCGACGCGCCGGTTAAAGGAATCCACAACGTAGATGCGATCCTGCATGTCGATTTGCAGCCCGGTAGGCAGTTGAAACTCCCCGTTCCCCGTGCCACGCTGGCCAAAGTAATAGAGCAAGCGTCCCTCGCGGTCGAAGACCTGCACAATGCCCCACTGTCCGTCGACGACATAGAGATGCCCTTCGGAGTCAAAGCCAATCCCCTTAGGACGGAAAATCCATCCCACCCCGTCTCCAGCCTTGCCAATCGCGTAGCGGAACGCCCCCGACCGGTCAAGCACCTGCACGCGGAAATTCATGGCGTCGACCACCACCAGGTCCGAGCCATTCAGCCGCAGTTCGGTAGGAAAGTTGAACTCGCCATCTCCCGTACCCGTCTTTCCAATAGTCTGGAGCACGCTGCCCTGCATATCCATCATGAAGATCTTGTTGCGCAGCGTGTCAGTGACATAGATATGTTGTGCTGCGGAATCGACCGCGATTCCGGTGGGACGCTTGAAGTATCCCTCGCCACCTTTCAGGCTGCCGAGGGCGCGCCGGTACTTGCCGTTAGCATCGAACACGAACACCTTGCCAGTCTGCGAATCGGTGACATAGACGTTGTCCTGTGCGTCGACCGCGACGCACTGCGGTGCGAGCATCGGATCCTTCCCGGCGTCGCGGCGAGTAATGAACTTATATTTCTGCTGCGCAAAATCGAAGATGTGAACCCCGGCCGCGCCCACGTCGCTGACAATGATGCGCCCATGCGAGTCGGTGACCACGCTGTACGGACTCACCAGATAGTGGAAATCCGGCTGTCCCGCGATCACGTCCACCACCCGAGTCCAGAAACTGCGCTTGGGTTTGACCTCGCGCTCCAGGCTGAAGCTGCGCTCAAAAGAAAGTTTGCGGCCGCCGTCGAGCAGCAGATCCGGAGGCAGCGGGCTGAGCGTCTCCTTGGAACGCTTGGAAGCCGGTGCGGGCGCAGCCAGCAGAATGGCCAGCCCGGCAACCGCCAGTCCGGAGAAAAATCCTGATTTGCACAAAACCGATTTGCCCCGCACTGACTTGCCTCGCATGCTTAGAAGAAGTCGAACCATCTGGTCATCCCGACAAAATACGTCGTGCTGTTGACAGGCGCGCCGATTGCACTGATGCCTTGCGTGAACCGAGTATATCCGGCCTGCAGCCCGATCCTTCTGAGATGGTACTGCAACTGGGCGTTGAAGATCTCGGTGTTGTTGTGCGAGGTGGTGGCGGCGATGGTATCGCTGATCCCGCGACTGAACGTTCCCGAAATTGACATCCGCTTCACTGGGGTCACCGCGAGCCCTCCGCCGTAGCTGGATCCGTTGAATAGGATGACATCGGTCAGGCCGGGCGTCGGCGTCGGCGTGATCAGCCCCCCAGCCCCCAGCAGCGAGACTCCGCTGGATTGAGAAAAGAAACCGTTGACTGCCAGCCTTCGCATACTCAGCGAAGAGGAATAACTCTCGCTGTGCGTGCTATTGCCCTGATCCTGCGTCAATCCGCTGTGCGTTCCGCTGAACGCCGATGCCCATTGTATGCCGCCCGGCAAACGGCGGCCCACGTCAGCTCTGTAACTGTAGTAGGAAGTTGTATAAGTAATCAGCAGCGTCTGCACGTTCTGCGCGTAGCTAAACTGGCCCGACGTCGACCAGCGTCCGACACGGTGATAGAAGTTCACGTTGCCGATGAATCCCAGGGCGTTGGTGCCCTGGCCGTTGGAACTGTCGACCACCGAAGCGGAAAAAGTGAACATGTTCCAGAGCTTCTTGCCATAGATCACGGTGCCACTCAGATACTCGCCCGTGTAGCTCTGCCCGAAGTAGTGTTGTTCGTAGTATGTGGCCGTCGCCGAGGCCGAGAGGAAGTTCGTAAAGTTATACATCGCTCCGCCACCCAGTGTGGACGAATAGGACCCAGATCCCAGATTCAGTCCGGGCGGCACTGTTCCGTTGCTGCCGAGATTCTGCGCCACGTAGCCGGTCAGATTGTCGGTGTAGGTCTGGCTGACATTCAAGCTCAGCTTCTGCGTAGGGTGAAAACTGGCGTTCGCCGTTTCCGTGCTGTCCGTGTAGCTGGAGGTATCCGAGGTGGGCGCGTTCTGCCCCTGGTTCGACAGATAATCGCTCGTGGCTGACGCCCGGTTGTAAGTGGCATAAAACGACCCATGCAGCGGCAGGCTGTGTTGTGCTCCGAAACCAAAATCGTGACCGCTAGATTCGTCCGCGGATACTGATGCTTGCTCGCCCGTTAGGAACTGAGGAAATTTCGAGTCCAGGCTGTTGTGATTGAAATAACCGTTGAGCCGGAAGCCCGCTATTTCGTAGTTCGAGTGCATGTTGAACAACCGCGTGCTGGAATCGCTCTCCTGGTCGGTGCCATAGATCGTGCCGTGGCCGCTTCCTTGCGAATACCCCACCGACAGCGTTGGCCAGTCGGGATGCAATACGCTCCAGTTGATCCCAAAGCCTTTCCCCGTACCGTGAGTCGTGAAGTTCGGTTGTCCGGCCAAACCGAATGTGCCGGTACTGTTAGCGTCGTAGTGGTAACTGACCGCGCCAGGAAAATTGCTGCCCGTGAAGAAATTCGCCGATGCATCGACCCCGCTGGCGCCGGTGATGGATTGATAGTCAGAATCAGCCCGCGACTGGTTGTAGTAGGGATGCGCCGTGAACGAAATGAAATTGGTATTGTAGTAGGAGCCCGAGACGTTACCGTCGACTCCGAAGTTCAAGCCATGGTCGGAGGGGATTGCATCGCCATAGTCGCCCTGGTACCCGAAGGTGAACAAGGCGCCAGCGTTCAGCTTCGTATTCTCGCCGACTGAAAGCTGCTGCGGTTGGGCGGCCGCTAGTTGAATCAGCAGCAGAACCGGCAGCGCGATGATGAGATTCGCGACCTTCATGGACCCGCTATCCTTTCCCGCCAGAGGCTCAGAAACCCAAAGACCTTGACCTCTAGAATGCACAACGATTGCCAAAGGTCCCGACCCCGGAAGACCAATATGAGATGGAAAACAAGGGTGTTATCGCGACGAAAAACGTCAGATATTGGTCGATTGCGGCATATCACCCGCTGGGCGAGTTGAAAGACTCAATAGTAAGGTAGCGAGGCAAAACAGCCGCCCCCGGCTGCCCAAGCGGGCGA
>OBLU010003199.1_pt1 | contig 14840 bp, 10 predicted proteins | sample 1518681 | NCBI WGS metagenome assembly OBLU01 (sample SAMEA3539304, study PRJEB22396) | soil metagenome | biome: tundra; feature: field; material: soil | place: USA | collected 2010-05 | depth 0.15 m
CGTGGAAAACCGTTTATCATATCTTCCGGCAATGGACGCTCAACCACCAGTGGGCCGCCCTGAACGACGCGCTGCGCACGCTCGTGCGGCGAACCCACGACAAGCGCAGTCGGCCCACGGCCGCGATTCTGGACAGTCAAAGTGTGAAGTCGGCGGGGCACGGCGGCTCCGTGGGGTATGACGCCGGCAAACGGATCAAAGGCCGCAAACGGCATCTGCTGGTGGATACGTTGGGGCTGGTGCTCGGCGTGGCCGTAACCCCAGCCAACACCACCGAACGCGCCGGCGCCCAGTTGCTTTTGGGCCGCGTCCTGGGCTGGTTCACCTGGCTGCGCATCCTGTGGGTGGATGGTGGCTATACCGGCGAGGCCTTTGCCCAATGGGTCAAAGGACTCCGCCCCAAACTGGCCGTCGAGGTCATTAAACGCTCCGACACGGCCAAGGGGTTCAAAGTATTGGCGCGCCGCTGGGTGGTGGAGCGCACCTTCGGCTGGTTGATGCACCAGCGCCGACTCGTGCGTGATTACGAAACCACCGAGTCCAGCGCCGTGACGTGGATCTATATCGCGATGATCCGAATTCAACTCCGCCGACTGGCTTGATTCCTGATCATTCATGATTTTTCAGACGCACTCTGAGGCGTCATGGGCATTTATTGGATCTCCCGAGGCATAAACATATGAATGTAATGATTTAGGATTCTTTGTAATTCCTCGGAGATGGTCCCTGGTTAGAAACCTCCCAGTATCCGGATCCATGTGCCGCGCTCGCAAGAATACCAACCCAGTTTCTGCCTCCTCAATCTCGCCCTGAAATTTGTAATCATTGTGAACGCTTTCCGCTTTCAAAATGGGCGTCCCGAAGGCATCGTATTCGTAATTGTTGACGACCGCACCCCCGACGTCGATCAGCCGCCGCACGCTGCCCTTCTTCGCATCCTGCAGATAGTAGTAGCGGTTCGCGCCTGTTCCAGTTTCCTGGTTGATCAGTTCGTTTCCCCACTCGTAAACGCGTTGAGGAGTGCCCGAACTATCTGTCTCGGCTAAAACCTGGATGTATTGCCGGTTGGGATCGTTGACGTAATTCATCCGCACGCCGTTGACAATTTTGGCCACGCGATTGCCAGCGCCATTGTAGATATATTGCACGTTATTCGTGCCACTGAAATAGCGCACCAGCCGGTTCTCGGTGTCGTAGGCGTAATTAATAAGGCGGTTGTCCGTGGACCGGAAACGCTGGATCAGATTGCCCGTGTTGTCGTAGGTGAATGTCTCCTCCGCCGCGCCATCAAACTTGGTGGAAAGCAGCCGGCTGTCCGTGTCGTAGGTGTAAGCCCGCACGTGCGCAATGCCGTTGGTGGTCTCGATCAGGTTGGTGCGGTTGCCAAAGGAATCATATTGATACTGCACCCACCGGCCATTGGGATAGGTGGCGCTGGCCAGCCGGTCGAGTGGGTCGTAGGTATAGCTCGTGGTCCGGATGGTGGTGTTCGTGGTTTCGATCATGCTGGTGCGGTTGCCAATGGCATTGAGCGTGTAGCCGTAGCCGCAGATGAGCGTGCCATCCACTTTGCGGTGGACCACATTGGTCATTCGGCCATCACCGTCGTAGGCATAAGTGGTGTAGGCGCCATTGGGCAGCGTGCGGCGCGAGACGTTGCCCGCGGCGTCGTAGGTGTAGGTGGTGACGTCGCCCGTAAAAGCATTTGCCACGCTGCTGATGCGATTATCCGGGTCGTAGGTGTATTGAATATAGGTGCAGACGCCTTGCAGGATCAATGCCTGATAGGTGCCATATATGAGCGTCGTGACATTGCCGACGTCATCGTAATCGTAGAGGACAAATCCGCCGTCGGGGTAATCAATGCCAGTCAACCGATCGTAATAATCATAGGCATAGAACGTAGTCCCATTCCAGTCGGTCATGCTGGTGCGGTTTCCGTTTTCATCATAGACGAAGCTCACGTCCGGGCTGGCGCCGCCGGGATAATCAATGGAGACAAGGCGGTTCAAAGCGTCATAGTTATAGACGGTGCCCGCGCCATTGGCGTCCGTCCGGTGGGTGAGGTTGCTGTTGCCGTCATAGGTGTTTTGCACGGTTTCTGGGATGATCACAGGTCCACCGGCGTAGGAACGCATGGGCAGATTGCCGGTGAGTATCATGCTCGCTGCCAGGAACGTGGACAGCGCCCGCTGGAATTGCGTGGTGCGAAGTTTGGCCGGTTTCATTGGGCGCCTCCCTTCTGTCCGACGACTGCCGGTGAAGGATCAATCGTGGGATGCGACATCAGGTTCAAAGGAACGGGCGGGTTGCTGGGTTTGCGGTCGGTCTGGTGAAGTTCCACCGCCCTGGCTTTCACCTCCGGATCGTGTGCGGATTGGGCCAACGCATTGGCCATGTGTTTGGCCGCCTGCTCATGGCCGAGATCATAATGGAGTTCCGCCAGTTCCAGTTGGAGCTGCTCCCGGCGGGCGGGATCGTTCTCCGCCAGCACTTGGAGCTGTTTGTGGGTGACGAGCAAGTTGCGCTCGACCGCCTTGAGGATGGCTGGATTTTTGGAATTCGCCTGCAACTCGTCGTAGAGATTCTTGGCCGAATACCAATCGCCGAGTCCCACGTAATGCGCCGCGAGGACGAGCTTGTATTGATCGCGCAACTCCGGGTCCGGCTCGGCGGCGATCTGGCCGCGGAGTTCATCTATCCGGCCAACTTTCTCGCAGACGGGCGGTTGCTCGGAGGACTGTGTTGGCAGAGGAGCCAATTCTGTTTTCCGAGGAACAGCGCTGGCGGCGCGCGCGTGCTTGCTCTCGATTGAAGCGAGACTGTCCTGGCTGCTTTTCTTTTGAGCCAAATTCTTGCGAATGGCCTCCAACCGAGCCTTGCCGGCAGTCCGAACCGCATCGCTAATCGGTTCAGGTTTTGAAACCCCGGAGGTATCGCGTGACAACAGCTTCTCCGTTGGTTTGGCAATTGAATACGACGGAGCTACAGCGGATGGATTTGCCTGGTGTGGCGTCAGCAAGTTCAGTGAATTGCTGGTGCCTCCGGGCGGCACGGCAAATGGCACCTGTGGCAGTTCCGTTGCTGGCTGCGCTGGAGGTTGCGTGACCACGCCAGATGCTAGTGTTGGCTGCAACAACGGCGGATCACCTGCCATCACCGGAACAGCAACGCGGGGGACAAAGAAAAGGGAGACGAAGATCAAAGGCCAGACCCGCCGTTTCATCACGGCACAAGGTGCTCCAAACAGGTTTTGGTCGATCTTGGTTTTTGGGATGAATTTCACGTTTTTCATATTAATGCGCAGTTAGGCGGGACATTTCCTGTCCCGCCTGTTGTAAACGAACGGTTGAAAGCGACTGGAGTTGGCATGTTGTTCGGAAGCTGCCGTGAATGAATGGTCGGCTGTCTGTCTCCTGCTGCGCGATCCTCCTTAAAATCTGAATAGAACCTGAAGAAAATGATGTCTGTCGCAATACCCCATCGCGACGCAAAGTGACGAGGTTTGGGCATAGGAATATTCCCGTTGCCGCATGAAGCAAGCCCAACCGACATTCGCCACCTGAATTCCCGATACTCTTTCATGACCCGAAGAGCCAAAAGGAACCAATAGCCTTTCAACTCAACATGGAGTTTAACAGAACTTGCTGCGGCACGACTATCCACATTTTTTGCTTTTTCAAAGACAAAATAAGTCCAGTCTAATGTCAGAAGAATGAATATCGCTGAACTCGACACAGACCACTTCGCTCCCGCGCAATGTTGTTTTAAGGATCGGATTAAATCTGGCCCCTGGTCGCCAAGCATCCCCCTTTTTTGCAGCCAAATTGCAGGGCAATCTCAGGACTCAATCAGGGTTGGCTGGGAATGCAAAGGCCGATCACGTTTACACCGTCAGTGTTTAAAAGCTTCTTTCATGGCCTTGTGCAGCCTGTCTCGATCATCTCCTGCGCCTGCCATAGTGAGCCAAGGTGACATTGCCAAGCGATTTTTCGGTTGCTGCCAGCAGTTCGGAGCGAAGATTCAGCAAGCCAAATCAAAAGCATGGAATAAGTTCCTTAACTTCCGTCTTTCATCTACGTATTTCCACGTCCTTCACTGCGGTTGCATTTTTACGGAACCACCGCCCGGTAGAATCTGCGGCCGGAATTGGTCGCCGCCGGATCGCGGAAGTTGAGCGTGGTATTGTTGCCGGTGAAATTCGTCAGCGTGGTCCAGTTGATCAGGTTGCTCGAAACTTGAATGTGTCCATTCAAACCCTTGGACAATTGCAGGCTGAAGGCCACGCCGTTCGATTTCATCGGCTGACTGAAGGCGAGTTGCAGCTTAAACGTATCGCTTGACACCACGCTCAAGGTATTGGTCTTCGAGAAGTTCCCGCCTAAATCCATCGCATACGCTTTTACCGTGTTGGTGCCGGTGGTCAGTTGCAGCATGGTGGTCCAGTTGGTCCAGCCATTGCTTGTGGGAGAAGGTTTCCACGGTCCGTTGTTTAACTGATACCAAACCCCGGCGACTTTCCAATTATCTTTAGCGGTGCCGACAATGGTCGCCAAGGCATTGGCCATGTGCTGGCCGTTGGTGGGCGCAGTGATGGTGTTTGTGGGCTTGGTTACATCCACAAAGTTGATTTGGAGCGCCAGATTCGATGCCATCATAAACCGCACGACTTTGTTGTTAGTAGCCACGCCGCCGAGCCAGTTCGTTGAAACCACCCAGTTGGTGGCCACAAAGCCGGAAGCCGGGCTGGACGTGATGCTATAGTTACGGCCAATTTCCAGCCATGAATTGCTATAATTAGGCGAAATCGTCCCCAAACCGATCGCGCGAATTTGAAGCCGGTTGGTCACCACGAAATCGAAGCTCACGCTGTTGGTTGGCGAGTTGTTGCCGGTGCCATCGGTGGCAAAAGCGGCAACCATGTTTGTGCCTGGCGTCAGGTTTAAAAGTGCTGACCAATTTGTCGTGCCGGTCGCGTTGGTCCAGGTTCCGCCATTCAAGTGATACTGCACGCTGGCAATCCGCGAGTTGTCGGTGGCCGTCCCTTGGACCATGAACACTGGATTGCTCAATCGCTGGCCTGCCGTCAAATTGGCGATGCTTAAGGCCGGCCTGTTCGTGTCCGTAAAATTGGCCTGAAGCGTCAGGTTTGACACCATGGTGAACTGCACCGTTGCCCCGTTAGTCAGCACCGCCAGCGGCAGGCTGGTCCCGCCGGTCCAGTCGGTGAACGCAAACCCCGACCCGACCACCGCCACGGCGGTCATGCTGTAGGTCGTGCCAACCTGCAACACGGCATTGCTGTCGTTGGGTAAAACCGTGCCCCTGCCAGTCAACTGCACCGTCAATGGCGCGCTGACGACATATTTAAAAATCACCGTGTTCGTAGGTGCGGACACGTTGCCGCTGGTGTCCACCGCATAAGCTTGAATGGTATTGCTGCCGGGAATCAAGGTCACTTGGGCCGTCCAGTTGTTCCATTGACTGGTGGTGTTCGCCGGATTCCATCCGCCGTTGTTCAGTTGAACCCAGACGTTTGATACCGCCACATTGTCCCCGGCCCTGCCGGTCACGGTGTAAAACATGTTGCTGACCTGCGAACCGGGCGCTGGGGCCGTGATTTGGTTGGTCGGCAGGATGGTTTCCGGCATCACGGTCAGCGTGACAGCCGAATTGGTCTCCCCCACAACATTGTTGATCGTGACGGAATAGGCTCCGCCGTCGCTCAATTGAAGATTGCTGATCACCAGGACATTCGTGGTGGCAAACGGAATGGCGATGCTGTTGGAATACCATTGGTAACACATCGGCGGGCTGCCGGTCGCGACGAACGAGATTGTCAGATTGGTGCCCGCTGCGGCAGTCAGGGTTGAGGGCAAGTTTTTGGTGATGGCCGGAGGCATGTCGAAGGGAACTTTTTCCGAACGGCTCATGGAAATTGACCTGATGCCGCCGGAGGAATTGACGCTGCCGGTGATTTGAAAGGTTGAACTGTTGATTGAGCCGGATCCCGTCGCCCCATTGACGGACATCATCGTGAAGGCGTTGTTGGAAGCGAACTGTCCTTGGCCTCCATCGTTCTGCACATGATTGTCGAAAAAGCAGAAAATCAAGGTGCCGCTGGCGTCTAAAATGGCTTGGAGCGTGCCCACTTGTCCGCCGCCGGACGCCGTAACCGATCCACTGTAATTGCCAGCCGCGTTTTGGAATGGGCCCAATGACGATAGCGCATTGCCGTTCAACTGCACCGAGTCGCCATTGGTAAAATCCAGTTCACCTTCAAAAGAGCCGTTCTTGTCCACCCAGCCAGATCCGGAAACACCCAGGATATGGTTGCTGTTGAACTGCCAGTTCCCGCGCGGGTCAACGACAAATTGCGCGGAAATGCCGCCATATTGCATAAAGTCAGAAGTGTTGTTGAAACCGTTGGCGGTATCATAATCATAACCCACGATGGTGGCCTGCCGATTGGTGCTGATGAAAACGGTGAAGTTGCCGGCTAAGGGATCACCGTAGTTGAGGTCATACACCTGCCCACCATAGATTCCGGCATAGGATGGAAACATCCTTCTCAAGGCTGTCTCCGTCAAATAGGCCGGCTCATCCAACAAAATTCCGCCGAAGGTGTAATCCGGGAGGGTGCCCGGCACATAACTGTCGCCATTAAATTTCGGCAGCAGGCTGCGCAGCGACTTGGTGCCGGACAGATAATTACTGGCGTTGAGGGTGAAGGGATCTGGCGCGTCAAATGTGGCCGGGCCGTTCAGCGACGCCAAGGCGTTGGTAAGTGCGGTGCGGAAAATCACCTCCTCGTTGGTGGCATCGTCGGACAGGATGAACAAAGCCTGCGCGGCTGGCGGACGGACGTTGCGGATGTAATCGGAGGCTGCAAAATAGAGGGCTGCGGCATTGGTGAATGCACCTTTGGACGCAGACAAATCATTGGTATTGGCCAGCGTCAGCAGGCTGGGATACAGCGCCAGCACCGTCTGGAAGGTCAGGCCGTTGGTCTGTGACATATTTTGCAGCGTGGGGATGACGACGCTGAAGTTCTGCGCGTTGATCGCATAGCCCATGAACTGTCCCGCCGCCACCATTGCCCGCAACAGTTGCACGTCGCCGTAGTCCAACGTCACGTCCTCGGTGTGAGTGGTTTCACTGGCTAGGAGCGTCAGGGAAAAGCTCGGATCCTTGATATTGGCCAGGTTCGTGGCTGACGCGGCGAGGGCGGCCATGATGTTGGTGCGGAAAAACGCGATGGGGGTGGAGGCATTATAGCTGGTCGGCCAGACCCTGTTGCCGTGAGCGTCCACCGGCATTTCGGCCAGCCAGTTATAAAGATCACGGTTGGTTTTGGCGAAACCAAGCTGGTTGAGAAAGTTGCTGCCGGCGGGTGTCTGTGGCAGCACCAGCAGCCGCGTCGCCGCCATCAGCAAGTTGGCGGTCGCATTGGTTGGTGCCAGCGCCAGCGCGGAGCTGAAATTTGTGTTGGCACCCCAAACATTCTGTGCGGCCAGATCATTCCTCCCTTGGCTGATGTAATCATCGGCGGGGGTTGCGGTGACCAGCCATGTCCACGATAGGACCAGCAGGGTGACGAATTTCATTTTCATATTATTTTTAGTTTTTGCCGTGTCAGTTGCTGTTGGCAATTTCGCCGGTGGAAAGATCCCAGTGCATGAGCATGCCGGAATCGGTGCGCCACGTCAGTTGCTGGCAGGTGCCGGTTGTTTGCCAGCTCGCTTTGGGGGTGTGCCACCGCTGCCCGCGCGATTCAATGGTGCAATTTTCCAGGTTGCAAATCACGGGACCTTTGCCATCCGTCAGTTGGGCCGATTTGGCATGGAGATGCGGGCTGTTGGTCCGGCTTGAGGTTAAATTTACTTCGCGCCATGCCATCGCTTGCTTTTTAGAATCTGGCAACAGGTTTGAATCCAGTTCCCGCAGCCAATCGCATTCGTCGTCAGCATGGACCTCCCCCAATTCAATGCTCACGCCTTGTGCAACTAAAATGGGCAGCAGTTTGACCTTAAAAAAACCCAGCCGGCGATGATCCACGAAAACAGTATCCACCTTGCAACTCGCGACCACGCGAACCGAGTCTTTGGCATAGAAAACCGTTTCCATCTGCGTGACCTTGAAATCGGGTTGTAATTGAACCGCCAGGGCCGAGCACCCCGATGCCAGCAGCAAACTGAATTTCAAAACTCTTTTAATGATTCTCATGGACGCGGCACAGGTTTTCGTTTTTCTTTCACGGATTCAACGGCCGATCCAGCGGCAGGTCGAATTTGCGTCTCATGCCGGCGTCGGCGGAATGCTGGAGCTGGCGGCAGCAGTATTGTTGGAAACGCCCGGCTTCCGGCGGTTTGTGGATATAGTTCTTGCCAGTGGCGCAGGAGGGCGCCGTCGAAGTGTTCAGCCAACGGAATTGAGTTTGTCCCACTCATTTTGGCGTGAATTAACTTTCCTTGAAAATCCACCCAGGCGTCAACACTTTTTCAGAAATACTTTTAACCCCGGCCAGTTGGACCGGAACCGGAGAACTGGATACGCCTACCACGTGCAGCATTGCCAACCGCGTCGCGCAGCCATCCTTGGCGGCGGGTTCAAGCACCGTCTCGGTGCAGGACTACCGCGCCCACGGCATCGAATGGATCACACGCGGCAGCGCCGCCGCGACATTGCCAGGCGATTTTTCGGTTGCTGCTGCAGCAGTTCGGAGCGATGATCGCAGAAACCGCGAACGGACATCATCCCCGCCCCGCCACGTTGTGGCGGGTCACCGTGGAATCCTGGCTCCGCTGCCAGGGCTGATCACTGTCCGCTTTAACCAAAAACAAAAGGTGTCAACCGCTTTTCCAAAAAAATGGTCCCACAATTAAATTGGACCCACAACCGGCGCGGGACACATTTTAAACGCGTATGAACAAGCTGGTTCTGATCAATGAAGGCGGGAATGAAGTCGAGATCGAGTTGAAATCAGGCACCACGACCGTCGGGCGTTCTGAAAATAATTCGGTCGCCATTGATGATGAAATGATTTCAGATCGTCATTGCGAGCTGATACTGGCCGGACAGGATGTGCAAGTGAGGGATTTGCAATCCACCAATGGCACATTCATTGATGAAAGAAGGGTAATAGATGAAACATTGCGGCCGGGCAGGTTCTGCGGATTGGCAATGCCCTGTTCCGTTTGGAAACTGAAACAGACTCGCCGAACCCGGTCGGCACGGCCTCACAACCTTTGCTTTTGGAAAATGTTCAGAAACTCGCCTTCGCGCAAAAACATCTGCCGTTGCTGATTCGCGCGGCGACCGGTTTGATGGCCGCACTGCTCGTGGTCTTTGTGACCAAAGCGCTGCCTTTATATTCGGCGGACTGGCGGGTTTTGACGTTTCTGCTGGTGACGGCTTTGTGGATCTCCCGGCCAGCCGTTGGAAAATTTGTGGCGCTGGCCGTTTGTTTTCTGCCTATTGCTTATTTGTAAACGGCGGCTGAAAAGTGCGGCGGGGGTCACGTGTGTGACGCGGCGGTTCAAAAGTGCGGCATCTTCATTAACAATGAAGCATGTATCGCATTATGGAAGACTGGACCGAAATTCGCAGAAGAGTGTTGGTGGATGGAGTTAGCCGGCGGCAGATTCTCCGGGAGATGGGGATGCACCGGCAGACGTTGAAAAAGATTTTGGAACACAGTGAGCCGCCGGGCTACCGGCAGCAGCAGCCGCGACCGCGGAAGAAGTTGGGGGCGTTTCTGGAACGGATCAAACAGATCTTGAAGGATGATCAGGCCATGCCGCGCAAACAGCGGCACACGGCCAAACGAATTTGGGAACGGCTGCCGGAAGATGGTTTCACGGGCGGCTACACCGTGGTGAAGGATGCGGTGCGCGAGCTGACGCAGAAAACCCAGGAGGTGTTTGTGCCGTTGCTGCATCGTCCCGGCGAGGCGCAGGTGGACTTCGGCCACGCGCTGGCCAACGTGAATGGCCAGTTACGGAAGGTGGCGTTCTTCGTGATGGCGCTGCCCTATAGCGATGCGACCTTTGTGATGGCCTTCGAGCGCGAATGCACGGAGACGTTCTGGGAAGGACATGTGCGGACGTCGCTTTTTCCCCCAGCCAGCCGGCAATTATATTGTTCATAGGCAGCCGGTCCTCCCCTTCAAAACGGTGAATTTTTTTTTGGTGGTCATATTTTATGCGTGGTTGTTGGTTGTTTTTTGCCGACACACAGAATCAGTTTTTGGCGAAGCCGCGATTGAACCAGCCGGACGGTTGTGTGATTTGGCCCTCGGCTGCGGGCACGCGCAACGCAAGCAGGCAACTCGTCGTGGAGCGCATTTAGAACGGAACGTCGCGCTTTGACTCATCGTCAGATTCCGTGGCCGCAGTTCCCGGCAGTCCCACCTGGGGTGCCCGCGTCACCACCTGCACGGTCTGGCAGATCAAGGTGAGTTGCTGGCGCTTGGCCCCGTCTTGCTCCCACGTTTCGGTTTTAAGCCGGCCCGAAACAATTACCATTTCACCCTTTTGCCGCCCTTCCAGCCCGGCGGCCCAGGCCCCGAATACCTTGCAATTAACAAACGCCGTTTCATTCTGGGTGTTGCCCTTGCGGTCCTTGTAGCCATGGTTGGAGGCGACCGTGAATATGGCGAATCCGCCGGTATCATTTTTGTAGTTTTGCGGCTCGCGAACCAGCCGCCCGGTTAAGGTCACAGTGTTAATATCAGTCATGTTTTTCTTCTTTCTGAGCGAGGCTTCTGGCTCCGCTCGATTTTTAAGTTTGGCGGCGATTTCACTTCCCGGACCGGAGGCAAATGCGGGGATGCGACCAGACTCGAGCTATAGCCGGGATGGGGATTCAGGAGGGTCGAATGTTCGAAAACGGGATTCCGTCCGAAAGGTGAAGTCCATTCGCCGATGGCTGAAGGGAGACGGTCAGACCAATGGCCGATCATGCACGCACAGGCTGCCAGCGCAATACGCGGAGGCTTCCGCTGTCACCAGCTGGTCCAGCATCGCAACTGGTGACGGACTTACAGGTGGGCACGCCGCCGCCGGCGGCGCGACCGGAGTGATGGCATTATTCGCCGACATTAAACCGACGGCGTGGTTGCCCCGTCGGCTTTGACATCATCCTCGTCGATTGAGAGCGCTACTATTTTGTGTTCGCTTTGGATAATTTAGTGGAGATGCCGGTCGTCGGTTTCACACCCAGGTTTTGCCAGGCTAAAATGGCTGGAGTCCAAGTGAAGCGGGGACCCCGCCCGTCCAACCAGAACCGGGGAATCTGGCCATAGCTCTCTTGCAAGGTTTTGATGCCGCCCACTTGATGAAGCTCCGCGGCAATCTGCTCATCGGGGATGCCATTTGAACGGCGCACCAAAACATATAAGACCCGGAGTCCATGTGAAGTGATCTTGCGAGCTATGCGCCCGCGCGCAAACAGCGAATCCAGCGATTTTGTCAACGCACCAAGGCTGACGGCTTTGGCTGCGTTCTGTCCGTCACGTCCCGGAAACCACCACGGACTGGATTTTTTACGCGCCTTGAGCCACGCCTGATGAGCATCGTAGAGGAGCTTTAGATCGGGCCGCAATTCGATGTAGGAGGTCGGATTAATTTCTTTCTGCTTGCTCGGCCGGATGCACAAGCCGCCGTCGGCGACATGTCCCGGCTCACCCGGGCCAGCGTCCAGGCGGAGGAGCAAAACCTCGTTCGTGCGCAGGCCGGTGCTGCCTTCCCATAAGGCCTGCCAGCCCAGTGCCTGACTGCGGGGATCCTTGAACAACTCACCGCAGATTTCGTGGAACTCGTCCACCGATTGCGGTTGGACATTTTTGGCGTGGCGGGCCTGGGAAGATTTGTGGTAGCGCTTCCGCTTTTCCAACGGATTCTGGCTGATGAGGTCTTTGCGGACGGCCCACTTGCACGCGTTGCCCAGAGTGTTTAATTCCAGATCGACCGTTCGTTTGCCGCTGCTGGTTTTGGTTTTCTTGACTTGGCTGCAACGCCAATTTTTATAGGCATCCAATTTTCCCTGGGTGATTTCCTCCGTATAGCCTCGAAAATGTTCCCGCAGATGCACGATGGCGGCTTTTTCGCTGCGCAGATGGTTGCCCGCTTCGCGTGGATTCCCGTCGTCATCCGGATATTGGGCTTCTTCGTAAAGTTCCAGCACGGCCGACACCTTGACGCGTTTGCGGTTGGGATTGTAGGCAATGCCGAGCTTCGACGCCACGCGTGCCGCCAGATAAGCGTCCCGCGCCTCCACGGCCACGGTTTTTTTCTTGGTGTGCAGGCAAATGTCGGTGTCCGTGCCTGAAACCACATCGCGTTTACGCAGGTAATAAACGCCTTCATGCGACTCATACAAAAGCTTTTCCGCCGGAGTCTTTTTAAGATAGTTGCTCATAACCTAGGGGGGAGTATAGGGGGAGTAATTCGAATTGTCCACCTTTTTGGCGGAGCCGAGCCTCGGCCGGAAGTGGGGTTTTTATTGGCGAAACCGCGCTTTTGAAATGGTGCACCCAAGAGGAGTTGAACCTCTAACCTGCTGATCCGTAGTTAATCCAGCCCTACAAATCGTCAATGTTTACGCGGTCATTATGACACACGCATTGAAGATGTCAAGCCTGCGGCATCCTGCGGACTTACTGCGGCGGCGGAGACGTGGACTATTTTGGGACTATTTTTCCTTAAACCCGTTTGTTCTGACCAGTAATCAGCAGGTTCAACAGCCCCCGCAGTGACCCGCAGCAACCTTTCCTGAAATCCAAGATTTTAGCTTCTCTCCTGAAAATCTCTGGACCAATGGCTTAAGGAATAAAAAATGCTGCGCCTAAAATACGAAGAACTCGATTCGCATATGAAGCCGAATTAAATATAAACCAAACAAAAGCACAACATGAAACACATATTGATTGATCCGGTTAGCCAAAAAATCGGGCGCACTGAAATGAAACCAGATAGACTTGTCCGCCGAGTGATAAGATGTTTAATTTGTGAAGCAATGGACTTCCCGGACAATCTGCTATTTTGGTGGAACTTTCTTGGAATGCTGGAGGTTAGCGACAAGCCATTGCTTGCGAAGAAGGGGTTTTTTGTCTTAGTGGATTCTAAAGGCTCACCCCTGAAGTTGTGTTTAGGTCGCGGGTTGATTGGGAAAACGGGCAAAAATGGCCATCCCATTCTTCTGCCGGATCATGTCAATCCAGAATATGTGGCAAAGTTTATCCGATTCATTCCGCCAGCCAACTACAAGGCAGCAGTCAAATTGAGCCGGGAAATTCATTACAGCCCAAGCAATGACCCAAAAGTCAAGCAAAGGCACCTGCGGCGGGCTTTAGCTCTGTGCCGAAATTAAATGCCCAGAAACCCTCCCTGGCTTCCGGAAGAGTTTGCGTTATTGGGCCGGATCAGCGATGAAGACATCGCGCGCCAAGCGAACTGCACCGTTTGTTCTGTGTCCGACGCAAACGAAAAGATCTGAAAATTTCGGCCTTTTGACCATTTTTTGCGGATAAGTTTCCAGTTTAAGATTACATTTAAAACACATCTTTTGCAGACTCAAGCCTGCACAAGATGACCTGTCCTCAATGCAAAAATATCTGTTACATCTGTTAGACGATCTCAAAACACCAAACGGCACTTTGCTGGTCACTTGGATTCTTCGGGTAAAATAAAAGCCCCGGCTATGAAAAGCCGGGGCTTCGATTTTCGGCCTGAAATTGCAGCCTCGAACTTCGTAACGAGGTCGTGCTCAAGCTGCACTAGCGTCAATATTCAGAGTAGCAGCGCAAAACTTTGCCAATGACTTTGAAGGTCTTTTTATCGCATAGGTTGCCCATGATTATGGTGTGCTTTTCAGGATTAAACTCAATGTGCTTGCGCTGAATACCGCGCAGCTTTTGGATGCCGATGACGAGGATGTTTTTCATTGGTTTGTGGATGTGGTCGGTTCGCTGGCCGGTGTCCCGTCGAACTTGGTGCCGAGAATAAAATCGGCGGCTTTCTGTGCGTGGGCTGCGGCCTGCACGATGAGCGCCTTGTCGTTTTGCAATTGCTCCAGCCAGTTCTGCAAATACGCGGCGGAATTCTGAATCGTGTTTTCAATGCCGGCATGACCGCACAGGAAAGCTGCGCCCATTTCGGCGATGAGTTCTTCTTTGCAATACGGGTCGGAACCAAAGCCGGCCGATTCCGTGAGCGTCGGGCGGTTCAACCGTGATTTCGCGCCGGTCGCGTGGATCATTTCATGGTAAATCGTGCTGAAAAACTGGGCTTCGCTGTCGAACCTTGCGCGGTCGGGCATGGCGATGATGTCCACGCTGGGCGAATAATACGCCTTGCTCATGCCGTATTTGATTTCCGGGCGTTTCGGCATCAGGGCGATGATGTCTTCCGCCAGTGTGCTGACGGTCGCGGGGGTTTCCGCCGTGGTCGAGATGTTTTTGAGGCCTTGTATTTGCGACAGATTAAATACGGAATAGAGCCTCAAGACGGTGTAGCCGGTTTCCTCGCCGGTTTGCTCGTCCTGCTCCTTGACGCGTTTGCCGAAAACTACGGGGCAGGCACGTTCACCTTTGCGGACCATGCCGCCAAGCTGCTGGGCTTGGTGAAAGGTCAGCCAGAATGGTGATTCGTAGCTCATGGCGTGCAAAAGCAGGGTGTTGATGCCGCGATACGGCTTCTTGGAAATCAGATTGCGGGGCAATCCGGTGGCGACTTTCCACGGCTTCTGCCACGGCACGGTGCCCTTTTCCAGCATCGAAATGATTCGGTCGGTGATTTGCTCGTAAACAGTCTGGCGTTTCCCGTTCCCCCCTTCTTTAA
>OBLU010003200.1_pt1 | contig 14840 bp, 16 predicted proteins | sample 1518681 | NCBI WGS metagenome assembly OBLU01 (sample SAMEA3539304, study PRJEB22396) | soil metagenome | biome: tundra; feature: field; material: soil | place: USA | collected 2010-05 | depth 0.15 m
ACATGCGCTCGCTGCCGGCTCGCGACTTCTACCAGGAGATCGAGTACTGCAACGCACCCGCCGGCCCCGTCCCGTCCAACTCCGCCGCGCCCGCCGTGCCCAACTCGCTCGCCGCCCAGCGCGCCGCCAATGGCGACCCCGACCCCTTCAACGTCGACCTCTGGGGCGTCGGCAACGAGAGCTGGGGCTGCGGCGGAAACCTCGTCCCCGAGGAGTACGCCGCCATGTTCCGCCGCTTCACCGCCTGGACTCCCAGTTACTCCCGCACCCCCCTCCGCTTCGTCGCCGTCGGTCCCAACGGCGACGACGTCGACTGGACCCGCCGCCTCTTCCAGTCCCTCAACGCCAACTCCGAACGCCGCCACCTCTTCGGCCTCTCCGTCCACTACTACACCTCCGGCAGCCCCACCGAGTTCGCTGCCGGCGACGCCCTCGCCTTCTCGACCGACGACTTCTACGACCTGCTCACCCGCGCCAGCATCATGGAACGCGTCGTCACCGACCACTGGGCCGCCATCGGCAATACACAGGAACCTGGCCAGCCCCGCGTCAAGCTCGTCGTCGACGAGTGGGGCGCCTGGTACGGCAAAGGCACCGCGCTCGGCCCCAACTACAACCTCTCGCAGCAATCCACCATGCGCGACGCTCTGCTCACCGGCATCACGCTGGACATCTTCCAGCGCCACGCCGACAAGGTCGCAGTCGCCGCCGTCGCCCAGTCCATCAACTGCATCCACTCGCTCATGCTCGCGCAGGAAGACAAGTTCACCGTCACGCCCACCTTCCACGTCTTCCGCATGTACCTGCCGCACCGCGGCGCACAGTCCGTCCGCGCCGAGTTCTCCGCCCCCGCCATCCGCAACCCGCTCGCCAACGCGCCCATCCCCGTTGGTGGCAACAGCTACACCGGCTCGCTCGAAGCCGTGAAGCTCCTCGCCGGCCTCTCCGGCTCCGCCTCCATCTCGCCGGCGAACCCCAGGCTGTTCACCCTCACCGTCGTCAATCCCCACATCGATCGGCCCGTCACCGCCGAGATCGCCATCGCCGGAGCCGCCGGCGCCAGCGGCAACATGAGAATCGCCAGTTCCACTGGGACCGTCCTCGCCGAACCCGACATCCACGCCCACAACGACTTCGCCCACCCCAATGCCGTCCACCCCAACCCCGCCACCACCGCCTCACCCACCGCCGGCCGTCTCACCCACACCTTCCCCCCGGCCAGCGTCACCACCCTCCAACTCACCCTCGCCTGACACGCATGCAAGCGCCAACGGCGCGTCGCCATCATAGCCTGGGGCACCGCCCCAGGTACGGAGGACATTGGCAAGTCAGAGGGCTGAAGGTCCGACCTATCGAGGCAAGCACGGCTCTCACGTCCCGCACATTTGCATCCAATCTCACAGGTCGCCGCCTTCCGCGCCCCTGCGATTCGAACAAGTTACAAATCTCTTCTCGATCTTCAGTGGCGACCCGGCGACTTTCCTAGTAAGCTCTACGAATCGCGTGCGCCATGAGGTGCCTCTTTGCCAGCCATCATCACGCCTCCCGATCTTGAGCGCCGCCCCCGCCGTTCCGAAGAGAACGATGGCGGCCATGGCCGGCGCCCGCCGAATGGCCGCGACCTCAAGCGCACCGGCGGCGGCGGCGACAACGACAACGGCAATGACTCTCCAAGCCGTCCTCGCCGCCCCGGCGAGCGCCTCACCACCTACCGCCTCGGCCTCTTCTTCGCACTCGGCGCCGTCGTCATGTTCTTCGTCGGCATTGTCAGCGTCTTCTTCCACGGCGATAGCGACACCCACATCGACGCATACAACCGCATCATCAACAACTGGCTGCCTGCCACCATTCCGCCCATCCTCTGGCTCAACACCGCCGTCCTGCTGCTAAGCGCCGTCACCATGGAGGTCGCGCGCCGCCACATGTTCCACCAGATCGACGCCATGGAGGAGTGGTTCGGCCTCGGCAAGCCCACCTCGCGCCGTGCCCTGCCCTGGCTGATCGCGACCCTCATCCTCGGCTCGCTCTTTCTCACCGGACAAATCGTAGCGTGGCGTCAGCTCGCGCTGCAGCGAATCTCCTTCAACTCCAGCGGCAGCGGCGCCCACGCCTTCTACATCATCACCTACGCCCACGCCATTCATCTCACCGCCGGCATCGCCGCCCTCATTGCCGCGGTCATCGGCCTCTTCGTCTTCCGCAGCATCGAAAACCGCCAGATCCTGGTCGACTGCGCCGCCTGGTACTGGCATACCATGGGCGCTCTCTGGCTCATCCTCTTCGCCCTGCTCGTCTTCTTCCTGTAACCTGCACGCGCACCCCGAACTGACGCTTGGCCTAATACACCACGCCCCTCGCCCGCTCCGCCTTCATCGCCCGCATATACCACTCAAACTCATCGAAAAACATCCCTGATTCCTCCGCCAGCTCCTGCGTCAGCGCAATCCCATCCTTACTTAGCGCAGTCCCAATCGAAGGAATCGGCTGCACCGATGGAATCGACGGCATGCCCACCTCCGCCAGCAGCGCCCGCAACTGCATCGCCGCCCTCACTCCGCCAAAGTTCTTGTCCGAGTAGCAAACAATCGCCGACGCCCTCCAAAAATACTCCTCCAGAAAATAGTCGATCAGGTTGGTTAGCCCCGGCGGAATGCTGTGGTTGTACTCTCCACTCACAACGCAGAAACCATCGGCCCGCGCGTACAGCTCGGCCAGCGGCGCCAGTTTCGCATGTAGCGCCTTGTACTTCGCCGGAGGGTTCTGCTTGATCTCCTTCCACATCTTGTCCAGCAGCGGCAGTTTCAGCGCCAGCGCGTCCACCAGCACCGCTTCATGTCCGCGCGCCTGAAGCTGCGCCATCACCCATTTCGCCGCCCGGTCGCCCAGCCGCTCGCTCCGCACCGACCCCAGCAATACCGCAACCACCATGGCATCCTCCTCGCCGACCGCACACCCATGAGATGCGCCAGCAGTACCGTATCTGCCCTCAACGCGACGAATCCGCAAACAAAAATGCCCACATCTCACTTTGAAATGTGGGTCTGCATCAGTCCAATCCTTCGCCGGTCAGCCCATCCTTGGCAGTCTCATCGCAAAGTGCGGGTTGTCGAGCGCAGCTCGATATTCAGTCTTCTTCGTCGCTACTTCTTCTTCTTTGCAGCGCCTTTGCCAGCCGGCTTCTTGGCAGCCTTGGCAACCTTCTTTACCGGAGCCTTAGCCGCAAGCTTGGCCTTCGGCTTCGCCACCACCTTTGCGTGCGTCTTCGCCGGGACCTTTTTCACCGCTGCCTTTGCCGGAGACTTCTTCGCTGCAAGCTTCTTCGCCGGCTTCGCTGCAACTTTGGTCTTCGCAGCAGCAGCAGCCTTCTTCGCCGCCTTCGCCACAGGAGCCTTCTTCCCTGCCACTTTCTTCACTGCCACCGGCTTGGCCGGAATTTTCGCTGCAACCTTCGCTGCAACCGGCTTGCCAGCCACGGCCTTTGCCGGTGCAGCCTGCTTCACCGGAACCGCAGCCTTCGCCGGAGCGCCGGCCTTCGGCTCAACTGGCTTCGCTTCGGCGGCCTTCCCCTTCTCTGCCCGGGGTTTCGCAGCGACTGCTGCCGGCAATCCCTCGGCCGCGTGAGCTGCAGCGGCGACCTCTTCCAGCCCCCCTCCATTCTCCGGCTGACCCACGCCCGCGACGGCCTTCTTGCGCGCTTTCGCCACCTTGCCGTCCTTCTTGGTCGCCCGTGCCCGCCGCAGATGCACGGGAGGAGGTGGCGCCGGCGGCGAGTAAGGCCCCAGATACGCCTTCATCGCCTCCTCCGTGCCAAGCTTTCCGTCCATCAACTCGAAGAACACCTTCTCCACCAACTCATCGAATCCCGCCAGGCCCGGAACGATCCGCATCTCCTGCATCAGCGTGTATGGAATCTTCTGCCGTGCCTGCGGCCACTCCGTGTAGAAGTTCTTGAACTTCGCCTGTAGCGCCGCGTTCTTGGTCGAGTACGCAACCCACAGCACCACCTCGGGCCGCGCCCTCATCAACATCTTCCAGGCCACCGACGGAGTCGCCGCCTGCCTGGCCCCCAGCTCCGCGGCAAACTTCTTCGCCTCGCCTTCCAGCGCGTCCACTTCCTTTACAAATCCCTGCCGCGGGAAACTCTTCTTCAGGACCTTCACATCCTTGGCTTGCATCTTCGCCGTCAGCAGCGGGAAGTGCGCCGCCGAAGCGTCCGCATTGATTCCCCGCAGTTGCAACTGCATCTGACCCTCGCGCAGCTTCTCCAGCTCCGCCGCATTCGCCTTCGCCGAGCTCCAGCCCGACGCAAGCTGCTTCATCCAGCCCTCGTGCTCCAGCCCCCGCATCACCCGCAACGGGTCTTCCTCATGCACAATCTCTTCCGCCTCGTACCCGCGCTGCCAAGCCGACATCGCCGAAATGTACCCTTCCCCCTTGCCCGTCTCATACCGGGCCCGCGTCTTCTCCTCCATCTGCCAGCCCAGGCGCGCAGCCAGGCGCGCAGCCCGGATCATCCGCACCGGGTCCTCGATAAACCCGTAGTTGCTCACCAGCCGCAGCTCGCGGTTCTCGATGTCCGCCACGCCGTTCAGCGGGTCCATCAGCAAGCCATACGACCCCTCGTTCAGCGACAGCGCCATCGCGTTGGCCGTAAAGTCACGCCGCCGCAGATCGTCCAGGATGTTTGCCGCCTTCACCACCGGCTTGCCCGGCTTCGGGTAGGTCACCGTCAACGTGCTGCCGACTTCCATCCGCACGCGGCCCGGGAAACGCACAAATAGCGCCTGCATCGCCTCCGACTCGCCAACGACCACGGCTCCGGCTTTTTCCAGATTTTTATGTAATTTGAGAGCGTTTCCCTGAACCACCACATCAAGGTCGCGAACCGGCGATCCGCTGGTCAAATCGCGAACTGCCCCACCTGCCAGAAATATCGTCAGCCCCTTGTTGCGGGCGATCTCCCGTACTGCTTGTAATGCCCTCTGCTGTGCCTGGGAAAGACGGCTTTCGAGCAGGTAGATATAATCGGCCATACGCTACGCGTCTTCTCCATCCGGCCTCAGCCGGACCTCTGCAACCGCCCTCAACCATAACCAAATCAGTTGCTTACATCACTCTCGACAACCCGGCACAAGCGTCCATTCTAGCACGATATCGCCGCCCTGACCAGTGGAATTGCACCTTTTTCGTGACGCACCCGTCGCGCCGTGCGACAATCGCCCCAGCGGCCCGCTCTCATGTCAAATTCCCGCAAAAAGGTCATCGTCAGGCGCTTTTCCGGAGACACCCTCCCCGGCTACCTGCCCCCCGCCTCCATCGCCCATAACAACGCCATCGACCTCCTCGACCTCACCGGTCGCATTCTCTCTCTGCCGCTCAACGACATCAAGACCGTGTGCTACGTCCGCGACTTCAACCTCGCCGACACGCAAAATCCCGAGCGCCTCACCCGCCGCACCTTTCTCGCCCGCCCCCGCTCGGAAGGCCTCTGGCTCCGCCTGACTTTCCGGACCGGGGACCTGCTGGAGGGCCTCGCCCCCACCGACCGTACCCTGCTGGATGCCCTCATCGACGACGCCGGCCTGTTCCTCACCCCGCCCGACACCCGCTCCAACACCCAGCGCCTCTACGTCCCTCGAGCAGCCATCACCGAACTCCAGCTCCTCGCCGTCATCACTACCCCCTCCCGCCGCGCTGCTGCAGCCGATCGCCCCACCAAGGAAAACCTCCAGGACGAGCTCTTCCACCTTCCCCTCGACCCCGACTCCCGCCCCAACTAGTTCTCAGTTGTCAGTTCTCAGTTGTCAGAAAAGACTGAAGAGATCACGTGTGCCAGCGCTAGCCAGAAAGGGGCACACGCGCGACATACCTATGGTTCTCAACAAACAACTGAGAACTGACAACTGACAACTCTTCTACAATTCTCCCCATGAAGCTCTCCACCCTCGCCGCGCATCTAGGCGCAACCCTCCAGGGCGACCCCGACGCGGAAATCACCTCTGCCGCCGGCCTCGACGTCGCCGGCCCCGGCCAGCTCACCTTCGTCGCCAACCCCAGGTACACCCCGCTCGCCCGCACCACGCAGGCCACTGCCGTCCTGGTCGAGCCCGCGTTCGAACCGATCGCCGCCGCCACCCTCCGCATCGCCAACCCCTACCTCGCCTTCGCCCACGCCCTGGAACTGCTCTACCAGGCCCCCGCGTACCCCCCCGGAATCCATCCCACCGCCGTCATTGCAGCCACCGCGCAGATCGGTCCCGGCGCCCACATCGGCGCGTACGCTGTCGTCGGCGACCATGTCGTCCTCGGCGCGCACGCCACGCTGCTGCCTCACGTCGTCATCTATCCCCACGCCCGAATCGGCAGCCACTTCTTCGCCCACGCCCACGCCGTCGTCCGCGAGCGCTGCCGGCTCGGCGACCACGTCATCCTCCAGAACGGCGTCATCATCGGCGCCGACGGCTTCGGCTTCGCCCGCCAATCCCCCGCCGATTCCGCCGTCATCCCGACCGAAGCCCCTGAGCTGGTCGAAGGGTCGGAGCGGACGGACCCCCGCATTTCGTCTTTCGCTCCTGCCTGGTACAAAATCCTCCAGACCGGCCGCACCGTCCTCGAAGACCACGTCGAAGTTCAGGCCAACTCCACCGTCGACCGCGCTTCCATTGGCGAAACCCGCATCCGCGCCGGCGCCAAAATCGACAATCTCGTCATGGTCGGCCACGGATCCTCGGTCGGCGAAGACACCCTCCTTTGCTCCCAGGTCGGCCTCGCCGGCTCGACCCACGTCGGCAAGAACGTCATCCTGGCCGGCCAGGTCGGCGTCGCCGGCCACTGCACCATCGGCGACGGCGCCATCGCCACTGCGCAGTCCGGAATTCCGTCTAACGTCGCCCCTGGCGCCACCGTCAGCGGCTACCCGGCGATTGATAACCGCAAATGGCTCCGTGCCGTAGCCGTCTTCAATCGCCTCCCCGACCTGGTCCGCGATCTGCGAAAAAAGGATTCACAGCCCCGGAACAAGGAGTAATATGGCGCGGCGTGAATTTCGCCCGGCCGCAGTGACTGAGAAACTGCTCGGCGCATCTAATATGCCAGTGCAACCAGAGCCACCCACTTCGACCGGCCTCGAACTCGTCCGCTCGCCGGGCGTGACCGTCCTCCTGCTCGACGACGATCCCGTCAACCTGCATCTCCGTGGCGCCATCCTCCGCCAGAACGGCTACGCCTCGGTTACCGCCACCACCACCGAGGAGGCCACCCAACTCCTCGATCAAATCGACATCGCCGTCCTCGACTATCACCTCGGCGCGGGCAAGTTTGGCACCGAAGTCGCCGCCAAGCTGCGCAAGCGCCGCCCCGAAGTCCCCATCATCATCATGTCCGCCACCCTCGAACGCCGCTTCGGCGGAGTCGAAGACATGCATCTGCTCAAGGGCCACAGCTCCGTCGACGATCTGCTTTCCGCCCTGCGCTCCTTCGAGGCCCGCCGCCGCGGCGCCCCGGTCGTCGTCGACGCTCGCGACTTCTTCTACTCCCGCATCTCGCTGGCCGTCGGCTCCGACGTACTCCTCCAGATCCTCGACTCCGCCGGCAACTGGGTCTACTGCAACGAGACCTCCGCCGAGTATCTCGGCCATCCCCGCGAGTGGTTCCCGGGACGCAATCTCTTCACCGAACTCCCTTCCGCCCCCGCCGACTGGATTGAAATTCTCCGCTCCGTCGCCGAGACCCGCGAGACCTACATCGACCGCACCCGCCGCGGCCTCTTCTTCGAGCCCGGCGTTCCCGGCCAGGTCCTCACCTGGAGCGTCCTCGCCTTCCCCATCGCCCTCCACGACGGCCGCCCCGGCGTCGTCCTCACCGCCCGCATCCTCGAGCGCACTCCCACCCTCTTCGCCTGACTCTCAACCAAAAAATCCCCGCCCCTCGCATTTGCGAAAGAGCGGGGACCGGTTCGCACCAATCGAGACCTTACTGCCCTGCTGGAGCAGCCGGCTTCTTCGCCGCCGCTGGCGCAGCCGCCTTCGGCTTCCAGAACGGATCGGCCTTGATCCAGTCTTCCGACGGATAGCTCATCTTCGGGTTGAACTCGAACAGGTTGGTCTGCTCCGACTCGACGCTTGAGGCCGTCAGTTCCCGGACCTTCTTCATCTTCTCCGGTCCCATCGTGTCTGCAAACTTCTTGTCGTCGTTCATGCTGGCGTCGTCTTCCGCCAGCGAGGCCATCTTGGAAATGGCGAGATACAAGCCGCCATTGTCTTCGCCGTAGTAGCCCTCAAACGTGGCCCAATTTGCACTGGGGATCTTCGCGTACCCCTCCTGATACAGCTTCACCAGTTCCAGGAACTCCGCCCTGTGACCTAGCTTCACGTGGTACTGTTGGATCTCGAAGTAGCGATCGTTGACGATACCCCCGGTATGCAGACTCAGGTCCGGGTCGAACACAAAGGTGCTCGTGCTGATCTCGTCCAGCAACTCTCCATCCGCCTGGTTGGCGCGATCGAGCGTCGCCGACAGGGCCGCGTTCTTCTGCATGTCGTGGCTGTCCTTCTCCCACGCCGCAAACGAGTCATACCCAAAGAAGAACAATGCGCGCGGCCTGCCGGAAAGCGACGTCGCCGCAAAGTAGTGGGTCGGCCACTTCGCCGCCGTCATCGCACTCACGAACGCGCCCTCGGTTTTCTCATGGGCAGCACCGTCCTTGCCCGGCATCGTGAATTCCCGGGCAATCACCAGCACTTTAGGCGGACCCGACATATCGGCCCCACCCTGTGCCGCCATAACGCCAATGCCACCACCAACGCCGCTGAAAAGCAGAAACGTCCCTGCGCACAGCCCAGCTATCTTTTTCATGTTGTTCAAGCTCCTTTGGCTTTCTGAGTCATATTTGTCAGTTGAATTTTGCGCAGGACATCTCGGCGCAACGCTACAGCAATGCCTGCGATTGCGGGGACCCAAAAACAAGAAGGGAAAGGATTACGAGTCCCGAGTCTAGCCCAATTCCGATCAGCCTGTCGCTGATTCGGATAATTATTTTTTCATTTGCTGGTCAGACCACTTCCGCGCCGCCAACAGCGCGAGCTGCTTCCACCCACCCCCCACCGCACCTGTTACCCTAGTCCCGGATGCGCTCTTTCAATCTTCTGCTCGCGCTTGCGGCCTTGCTCACCCTCACCGGTTGCCACTCCGCCTACATCGCAGCCACCATCGCCAACCGCACACCCGAACCCCTGTCGCTCATCGAAGTCGACTACCCGTCAGCCAGTTTCGGCACCCAGGCGCTCGCACCCGGCCAGGACTTCCACTACCGCTTCAAAGTCCTCGGCAACGGCGCAACCACCATCCTCTGGACCGACGCAGCCCATCACGACCAAAAAAACTCCGGCCCAACCCTGCGCGAGGGAGACGAAGGCACGCTGACCGTCACCTTCAATTCCAGCACAAGCCCCGCCTGGAACCTTCAGTTGATCGATCGCAACCCCAACTGAACGCCTCGCCTGCGATAGACTTGGACTCGATGCCGCGCGGTTATTTCATCACCTTCGAAGGTCTCGACGGCTCCGGCAAAACCACCCAGCTTCGCCGTCTCGCCGCCTGGCTCACTGCCTCCGGACACACTGTCGTCACTCTCCGCAACCCCGGCTCGACCCCGCTCGGCGACCGCATCCGCTCCATCCTGCTCGACTCCCGCTCCGAATCCGCGCTCGGCCCCATCACACCGCTCGCCGAGATGGCCCTCATGTTCGCCGACCGCGCCCAGTCCATCACCGAGGTCATCACGCCCGCACTCGACGCCGGTTCCATCGTCCTCTGCGACCGCTTCACCGACTCCTCCGAGGCGTATCAGGGCGCCGGACGCCGGCTCGGCAGCCAGCGCATCCTCGCCATGCACGCGGCCGTCTGCAACGACCTGCAGCCCGGCCTCACCCTGCTGCTGCTCCCGCCGCTCAAAGCCTCGCTCGCCCGCGCCCGCCGCCGCAACGATCACCACGTGCAAAGCCAGGGCGCCGACGAGAACCGCTTCGAGCGCGAGCCCGACGCCTTCTATGCGCGCATTCACGCCGCCTACCGGAAGATCGCCGCCCGCGAACCCCACCGCGTCGTCACCATCGCCAACGGCGCCCGCGACAACTCCATCGACGCCATCGAACTCCGCATCCGCGCCCTGGTGGAGCAGCGCCTCACCGCCCTCCGGCCCGCCAGGCGATAATCGCTGCCTACTTCGCGCTGGCCGGCGGAACAATCCCATTCATCCGCAGATACTCCACCATCTGCCCATAGTGGTCGTTCGCGTGCGATATCCCGAACTGCGCCAGCGTCGCCCGCGTCTGGAAACCCGGCTCCTCCGACTTGACCACCTCAAACGCATTCGCCGCGGTCAGGGTCGCAATCGCGCGGTGCGCAAAGGCAAATGATCCCGCCAGCGCCCGCACCACGTCTTCCTTCTGCGTCAGCTTCTCAATCGCGGACACATCCACGTCCGGCTTCAGCCCGCTGACGATCCCGTAGAAGTAGTAGTTCGCCTCCGCCACGTGCGTCGCCTGCTGGGCAAACGTTCGCACCGTCGCGAACTGCGTCGTTTGCGCGGGCACAAAGATCGCCGCGCTGGGCGCAAACCCGAATTTCTCCGCCGGCATCGCTTTCACCGCGCCCATCATCTCACCTTCGATCAGGCTCAACTGCGCATCGACCGCCTTGGACGGAGTTGCAATCGTCCCCGCAGCCGGCCCGGAACCCGCGCCCATCGCCATCTGCCCAGTCGCCGCCAGCGAACTCGCGCCCAACACCAAACCCACCGCCATCATCCGCAAACGCATGACCCGCCTCCTCAAAATTGAACTTTGCCGCCGAAATCGCCTCATACTACCAGAACTTCGCGAAACTTAGCCCGCATCCGCAGCCGTATACAGCACCACATGCACATCCGAGATCGCTACCATGCCCTCCGCAACCATCTCGTCGAGATGCGGCATCAGTGCCTCAACCTCCGCCTCCGTTCCAATCACGCTCACCATGATCGGCGCGTCTTTCGCAAACGGCCAGCCCCGCGCATGATGCACCCTGGCGCTGCTGCCAAAGCCTTCCAGTCCCCGGTACACCGTCACCCTGGCGATCCCCAACTCCACACACTTGGCAAGGATCGCTTCATGCACCGGCTGGTCGTGCCACTTGTGCGATTCGCTCAGGTGGATCCGCACCATCTTGGCCGCAAACTCTTTCTTCGCCACATCAACCTTCCTGTTCTGCCGCTTCCACCTGGACCATGCTGCCGTAGCGGTAAGTAATGATGTCCACATCGGAGAGCACGGCCATCCCCTCCCTAACCATCTTTTCGAGAATGGGCATGAAGCTCACAATGCGGTCCTCGCAATCGACCACGGAGAGCATCAGAGAGGCATCGTGGGACAACTTCTTCTGCTGATGCAGCTCACGGTCCACCCCATACCCCAAAATCCCTCGATACACCGTCACTCCGGCCATCTCATTGGCGCGCAAGGCCTCCACCAACGCTTCGTGCAGCGGCTTATCGTTCCACCGGTCGGCCTCGTTGACGTAGATGCGCAGCAGCTTCGCCTTCCCTTGGATCTTCCGGTGAACAGGTTCGGACTCGGCGGCCACTTTCGTAGCGCTGGCCGGTTTCGCGATCAGGGTCTCCTGAATCTCAATCATGCCCGTGCCCGCGAGTTCGGTCAGCTTGCCCAAAAGCTCATCCACCTTCTCCCTGGTCTCGATAAACTCCACCTTCACCGGAAGCCGGTCCGACAACTCCACAAAGGAAGCCGAATGCAGGTGGTGGTCCGCGCCAAATCCCGCCACTCCCTTGAAAACCGTGGCGCCGCAGACGCCCCGGTAAAACAGAAAATCCAGGATGCTGGACTCGGTCGCGACGCCGTGATGTCGGGAGCCGTCGCTGAGATAGATCGATACCTTCAGTGCCTTGCCAGCCTTCAACATGAAACCCTCCATATCGAGCCCCGTGCAGGCGGGCCCATCGGCATATGCCCGCTGCGCGCTCTCATGAAAGCGCCTTTCCCAGCGCCGCGCCCAGCGCCACCGCGATCAGTCCAAACACCAGGCTGGTCGTGACGTACAGAATCGCAATCCAGAAGGCGCCGCTGTTCAGATTCGAAAAGACCTCCCACTCAAACGTGGAAAACGTCGAGTACGCGCCAATAAATCCGATCGGAATCAGGTAGCGAAATGCCGGATTGACGTTGCTGTGCCGATTGAGAATCTCCAGCGACAGCCCGATGATCAGGCACGCGGAGATGTTGATCGTCAGTGTGCCGAATGGAAAGCGCGTTCCCAGGCGGTTGCTGACGCTGGTGCCCACCAGAAAGCGCGCCAGCGACCCTAACGCGCCCCCAATTGCGATGAAAAGATACTTCTGCAAATCCTCATGCTCCTGTCTGTTGAGCAACCCCGGCCCGTCGTCTCCACAATCTTACTTCGATGCTCGAACGACGCAATCTCAAATCGGCTGGTAGTAGCGCGTTTCCGGGAAGGCGCACGATTGGCATAGGATCCGGCCCGCACCCGCTCCGCCGCTGGCTTCTTCGCGAACCGCCTCGCGGTCGTAGTTGATTCCCTCGCCGCATACCTCGCACACAATGCGCGCGGATTTGTACCCCGGCATCTCCCGCGCGTGCAGCGGGATCGAGACCCACTGCGTCGAAAACAGCTCCTCGTCCGGCAGTTCGCGGTAGGCCAGCATCTGCTGTGCGTTCTTCCCCTCGATGTGCGGATAAAGCTCGCGCGCGCGCTGCTTCGACGATTCGAGCGCAGCAATCCGCACCGCGCGTCCGCCCGGAATCGCTTCCAGCCCGAGCGCCGCGTCCGCTGGCCGGCCCAGATCGAGGAAGCTGGCCGCCATCTTGCCCCAGTCGCGAAACTTGAGCGCGCGTTTTCCCAGCCGGCATCCCGTAACCACCGCAATGGCATCGGTCGCACACCGGTCAATCTCCACAAACGTAACCAGCCGCTTGCGATCGGCGCGAGTGACCAGGCCGCGCGGGTCCTCAATGCCGAGCAGCCTGCATCCCAGCATGGCCATCCGAACCCCCAGTACTTGCCCGGCGCACAGATGCCCGTGTGCAATCTCCGCTTCCCGCAGCAGGCTGTCCAACGATTCCATGCTGCGATAATACCGCTCGCGCGCGGAAAACCGCGTTTGACGGCGGTGCGTCGCGGAGGTAATAATCCCATCTCCGAGGTGATCCATGAGCGAACTGACCACTACCATAGGCGCAGTGCTGAAGCAGAAAGCCGGCGACGTGCTCTCAGTCGCACCGGACGCTTCCGTCTATCAGGCCATCGAAATCATGGCGAAAAAAGGCGTGGGCGCGCTGCTGGTCATGGAGCACGGCCAGTTGTTGGGCATCGTCTCCGAGCGTGACTACGCGCGCAAGATCGTCCTCCAGGGCCACAACTCCAAAGACACTCCCGTCTCGGCAATCATGAGCAGCCCCGTCTTCACCGTAACCCGGCAGCACACGGTTGGTGAGTGCCTGCGCATCATTACCGACAAGCACTTCCGGCATCTTGCCGTCGTGGAACAGGGGGCCGTTGTAGGCGTCGTCTCCATTGGCGACCTGGTGAACTGCGTCATTACCGAACAGGAACAGACGATCCGCCATCTGCACGCCTACATCTCCGGGGCCGCGCACTAAGCCGCGCGCATCGGCGGAAAAAACCCTACGGCTCGTCGTCCGCATCCCCCTCTTCGATCAGCGATGCCGCGCCGACCACGTCGAAGGTCATTGCTTCCCCACCGGCTGCCTGCAGCGTGACGCGCATCGGCGTTCGCTGCCACTCGGCCGCCTTGCAGACAGGCTCCGCGGGCGTGGCCTGGGGCCACTTGCCAATCTGCTGCTGCACCACCGCGCGGCGGGCGCCAAGCTGGGCGACAATCGCGAACAAACCGCCCTTCGCCGTCGTCCCCGTCCCGCAATACGCCGCATAGTCCCGGAACCACACCGCGTCCGAAACCGCGGCGTCGAAGTCCGGCAGGTGCAGCGCGGTAATGTGGCCGGTGCTGCGATCCACCAGCAGCCACGGACCCGGCTGCCAGCTCCACCGGGCCTCCGCATCGCCGGGCAGCGCGTCATTCAGGCGCATCGCCCGCCGGATGGTAAAGCTGCGATCCGTGACGTCGTGGGCCTCGCCGGTGGTCCACTCCTTCTGCCGGCCATCGACCATCAGCGGCCGCACCTTCAGCAGCAGCGCGTCCGCGGGCTTGCCCGCGCTGGACGCGGCCTCCGGCGGCGTATACGGGACCTTGCGCACCGCCCCGAGGGTCACCACATGGACCTTGGCCGGGGCCGCGGCATAGCCAAAATGTTGGGTGAGGAAGAAAGCGGCAAGCGTCCACAGCAGCAGGCGCACAGGAGCGGAGCGAAAGGTCTGCATGCGCGCCAGACTAGCGCCTGGGAAGCCCCGAAGCAAGAGTTCTTTTCGCATGCACCTGCCGCGCGGCAGCTCGGCGCGCCACCAGCCCGGCCAGGTTCGCGCCTTCAACCGGCTGAGTTTTCATCAGGCCCCGCGTTTCCTTCAACCTTGGCAAGGTAGTATCGTTGTGTCAGGGCGCATTCTGGCGGTCCGCAAGACGTTTCATAGTAGGTACACCCGTAACAAAATACGCTTGCGCGGTTTTTCTGACGGAAGATTGCGTTCACAATATTCCGCAGGGCTGCAGTAATTTGTGAAACTGCCTGGACATTGCGGCTGACGCCGGCACGGACGAGAGCCGGGCGTCACCGAACCCAGAAACCGCACGAACCATTCAGCAATCACGAAAGGAAACAATCGAATCATGTGGAAACCGAATCAGGCTGGACCAA
>OBLU010003204.1_pt1 | contig 14829 bp, 13 predicted proteins | sample 1518681 | NCBI WGS metagenome assembly OBLU01 (sample SAMEA3539304, study PRJEB22396) | soil metagenome | biome: tundra; feature: field; material: soil | place: USA | collected 2010-05 | depth 0.15 m
TCACTGACAGCAGCAATGCGCCCAGGTTGCGGTGACAGCGCAGCATCGAGACCAGAGAGTAACCCACGGTGTAGCGCAGCCAGATCGATCGCACGAGAGCCTTTACCTGATCCCTTGCGGGATGCGTCGAGTTAAGTTGTTGCGTGGGAATTTAACGAAACTATCTGGCACGTGTGCGGACGAGCATCACAATCGCGCATGCCAAGGCCGCGCACGCGAAATGCCCGGAGCAATGTCAAATACCGCGACCGCATCCATGCGAGCGGGCCGCAAGTCGCAATGCGAGTTTTTCTGTTATCGACTTCGGACAGGCGCAATATCAACCCATACTAGTGTAGTATCTCACTTGTCAGCCGCCAGTCATGTGAGCTAGTTCGCAATTCCGCTAGCGGCGTTCGGCGGCGCGCGTATGCGGTCGGAGCCCCTCGCCGCGGAATTCAGCGCCTTACACCTGAGCGTCTTGGCAGGTAATCAAGTCATACGGCACTCTGCGCAATAATCGTCTTCGTATACTAGAATCTCCAGGCGCCATTTCTGCGGCGCGTCATGGAAAGAGGGGTACCGCTGTGGACCGACGACGCTTGCGCGACGCTGCGACTCTGTTCGTTCGGGCACCCCCATTGGCGCGATCCTGGAGCTGCATCCTGATCCTGACGGCCGGTTGTCCAGGGGTGGTATTGGCGCAGACGCATTTCACCCCCTACGCGGATGCTGCATACGAGTACGACACTAATTTCTTCGCCTTGGCCAACAACGTACCCGAGCCGGTGGGGAGCGGTGGTCCGACGCGATCAGATAGCTTCGAGAAGTATAAGGCCGGTTTCGAGGCGGCATACGACTGGAGTCTGCAGGAGCTCTTCGCGGACGCCGAAGGGCGGCGCTTTGAATACTCACATTTCACGACATTGGATCACGACGAGTATCTGCTGCATGGGGGCCTGAAATGGAAGCTCGCCAGTGTGCTGGACGGCGTGCTCGACTATCAGCGCGAGCGCAGTCAGGTCTCATACCTGCAGTTCAACGCGACACAACTATCGTACACGCAGGTGTACTTGCAGCTGCAGGACACGGGCACCGCGAGCATCAATATTCAGGTCGCGCCGGAGTGGCGCCTGGAGAGTCAAGGCAAGGTGAGCAACCTGGATTCTCCCCGGCCCGGATATCCCAATCTGAGCCTGCGTGAAAACTCGATCGATGAGGGCTTCAAATACGGGGGGTTCGCCAATCTATCAGCCGGGCTGGTAGCCGAGTATCTCGACGGGCACTTTACCAGCGGCGAGTTCATCGTCACACCAAAGTATCATCAGACGAGCGTGGACTTCGCGGCAGATTACACGTTGTCTGGCCTGTCGGTTTTTCATGGCGCGATCGGCTACACGAATCGTGTCCAGGAACAGGCCGGCAACATTGCAGGCCTCACGGGCCTTATTTCTTACGAGCGTGATTTGACTGGCAAGACATCCGTCAGTGTGAAGGTCGGTCGCGCGATCAACGATTACGTGACCGCAGCCGCCTCGGAGATCGATACGACCGCGGAAATCGACGCCGTATGGCACGCATCCAAGAAAATTGGGGTCATGGCGGGTTATCAGTATCTGCACAGCAGCATCGCGGCAACGGATATCATTGCCGTCATAGCTCCCGCCCGCGTCGATCGCCTGCAGACGCCATCGCTATCGATCAAATATCAAGCACTCGACTGGCTGTCTTTGCGACCCTATCTGCAGTATCAGAAGCGGCAATCTAGTGACTCCGTCTATACCTTCAACGGCAACACGTACGGTATCGAACTTGAGGCGCGATTGGGTCAGCCCGTGCCACTGACTCTGGCTCGACCGTAGGCAGAGTTTTTGGGCTAGGCAGGAATCCACGTCGAACTCTGTGCTAGATTTTCAGGCGGCGAAAAGCGAACTCCGGAACAGAGTTGATGAGCCACATGATCGGCCGCCAGAACCAGGGGGTGTAGATGACCGGCGTGCCGAGATCCATGGCGCGTACGATCGAGGCCGCAACAGCCTCCGGTGAGGCCCACAATGCGCTTTTCCTGAATGCGGCTGTCATGGGCGTACTGACAAAACCTGGCTTGATCGTGACTACGCCCACGCCTTTCGAATACAGGCGCTGTCGCAATCCGCTCGCGAAGGCTGTCACGGCGGCCTTTGCGGACCCATAGACATAATTCGACTGGCGTCCTCGATCGCCGGCTACGGAAGAGATGATTGCGATGACACCGTGGTGCTGGGCTTCGAAACGATTCGCCAGATGAGTGCTCAAGGCCATAAACGACAAGGCATTGGTGGTGAATTCCTGCAGCATCAGCTCGATTGAGTTCTGACAGGCAACTTGATCGGACAGCGTGCCGTGGGCGATCAACGCTGCATCAATGCCTCCCATGTGCTGCGCGGCGGCGTCCAGCAGTGCCGGGAAGCGATTCACGTCTTTTGCATCGAGCAGGTAGGTGTGGGTCGCTAACGCACCGCGTACCGTCAGATCATCGGCAACCGCCCGCAGACGCTGCTCGTCTCGAGCAACGAGAAACAACGAGTCGCCGCGGCTCGCAAACTTGCGTGCCGTGGCCTCGGCAATCGCCGAAGTAGCCCCCATGATCAGGATACGTTTCAAGTTGTGCTTCCGGTGACGCGTCGCCAGAAAGAGGAGGAGAACTTGGGGTCAATGAAGCGGTGCAACTGCTGCCAGCCAGGGAAGTATCGCTGGAACGATTCTGCCGACATGCGCGCATCCTTGGCAGGATATACCGCGCCACCGACTGCGCGCGTGATCGCATCGAGATCTTCCAGCAGCCGGAGCGTCGCTGTGCCGGCGTTTGGAAAATCCAATGCCAAGGTTACGCCCGAGCGCGGAAAAGATAGCAGACCCAGCGACGGCATATCGCCGAACTTCTTGAGTACCGCCAGAAACGAACCCAGGCCGGATCTTGCGATTCGCTGCAACATCTCCTGTAGCGCAGCGGCTTCCTCGGCCGCTGTACCCGGCAACACGCATTGATACTGAAAAAAGCCATGCGGGCCGTAAATGCGATTCCACTGAAGCACGCCGTCCAAGGGATAAAGAAAGGACTGGTAATGCCAGAGCGCATGCGGCGCGTGCGCCGCAGGGCGATGGAAATATAGCTGGTTGAATAAGCGGACCGAAAGGCCGTTGACCAGCGATACCGGCGGAGTAAACGGTAGACGTCGCGGCGACTTTCTGCGAGGTGCGGCAGCCGTGTGCGCAACGTGGTTGGCGCGCATGAGCACGCCGCGTCCTAGTTTTGGCCCAACAGTGGCACAATCCAGCCATGCCACCGTGTATTCGTGGTCGCGGTCCGATTGCGGGGCCAGAGCGAGGAATTCAGCGACGCCGCCGAATCTTTGGCTGTTTCCCGCCATCCAGGGTCCGGGAACGCGACGTAGTTGCAGCCGGGCCTTGCGGATGAGGCCGGTCAGTCCCAGACCACCGATAGTTGCGCAAAACCACTCCTGATTGTGATCCTGGGCGCACCGCAAAATCTGGCCGTCGGAACGTTGCAATTCGAACTCGATGACATGGTGTCCAAAGCTGCCGGTCCGATGGTGATTTTTGCCGTGTACATCATTGGCGATAGCCCCGCCGACCGTCACCAGGGCCGTGCCGGGGGTAACGGCCGGAAACCAACCATGAGGCAGCGTCAGACCGATGATCTCGCTCAGCAGGGCGCCGGCCTCGCATTCGACAATCCCGGAGACGAGGTCTAGGCTGACGAAGCGATCCAGGCCGCGCGTCAACAGCAGCGATCCCCCGCCGTTCAGACACACGTCGCCATAACTGCGGCCATTGCCATACGGCAGCATCGACGCGACATCTGGCAGCGAGTTAAAGCGGCTCGCTAGTGTAATCAGCCGCTGTTGGTGACGCGGCCATCGGCCCCATGATGTTCCGACTGGCACTGATGATACTCAGATTGAAACCAGGACTATCACACCAAGCGCACCGACGATCAGAAGACTCACTCGATCGCGCACCGCGAAGATGACTGGATCATCATGCATGGCACCGCGGGTGGTGACAATCCATATGCGGCTGATCCAGAACAACATCAGTGGGCAGATGAGCCAGAGCGGCTTGTGGTGCTGGTACAGTGACTGCGATTCGGCACTGTTGACATATAAGGCCATGACGACGATCGCGCTGTAGCCTGAAGCGGTGCCCAGACTCATGATAAGCGGCAAGTCGGCGTCTCTATAACCTCGAGCGTGGCCAATCGGCCGGTCTGCCTTGCGCGCATCGGCAAGTTCGGCGTATCGCTTGACGAAACCCAGACTCAGAAAGATGAACACAGAAAAAGCCAGCAGCCAGAAGGAGACGGGAACTTGCGCGGCAGCGGCGCCGGCGATGATGCGCAGGGTGTATAGAGCGGCAAGCAACATCACGTCGAGGAGCGGTACCCGCTTCAGATACAGCGAATACGCCCACGTAAGTACGTAGTATCCGGCGAGCACGCCCATAAACCGCGCTCCGACCGTCGCGGCAAAGACAACGGCACCGGTGATCAGCAGCGCGGCAACCGCGAGACCGCTGCGTGCTGAAAGCGTGCCCGCGGCAAACGGCCGTAGGCGTTTGCGCGAATGCTGACGGTCCGCCGTCAAATCGATAAGGTCGTTGACAAGATAAACGCTTGAGGCGCACAAGCCGAAGGCCACAAAGGCCAGTACGGAATTCACGAGCACGTGGGGCTGGATAATCTCGTGGGCGAGTAATGGCGGCACAAATATCAAGCCGTTCTTCGTCCATTGATACAACCGCATCGCGTTGATCCACGTGAGCGGCCACGTCTGCGCTCTGGGCGACGTCTCGACGAACTCGGAGTCGCGGCCGATACACTTCTTGATGCTGACATCCCCAACCACCAGCGCTCGGCGCGACGCTTGCCAGACGATCCTGTCGCACGCCTGGCTGCCAAGGTAGTCGAAACCATGATCTCCGAAGCGCTCTACCAGCGCGCTGCGTCGGCGCTGGGCCGGCGTGCCCTGGTAACGGTCGGTGGGGACCAATTCATCGAACAGGTCGAGCCGCGCGGCGATCTGCTCCGCGGCAGCAATATCTCCATCCACGAGCAGTATCAGGCGGCGCCCGACGCTGCGCTGATGCCGCAGCCAGTCGACCAGCTCCAGGCGTAGCGGCAAGCTATTCAGGTCGACGGGTGGCGGCGGCGCGGCGTTCTGGGACTGGGGTGTCGTGCCGTAAATGAGCCTCCCCACGATTTGCACGAAGGCGCCGGGTGCCTGTCTGGCGCGAGCCAAAAGACGCTCATCCGCTATTCGAACAAGGATCAAAGATTCGTCAAGCGCCAGGCATAGTGGAATCTGCGAGTAGTTCATGAGGCGGAGCGAATCGGTCGGGGGGGGGACGTGAATTCAATGATCGCTGAAGTGGCAATTCCGAGCAGCACCGCAAACCAAAGAGTCGCGATCCTGCACAGTAGGGTCGCGATCAGCGCCGTCTGTAACGACGCGTTTTGGGCGATCAACAGCGAAGTCATGACAATTTCCATCCCGCCGATGCCTGCCGGCAGGAAGAATGCCGCACTCCCCGCGAGTGAGGCAATCGCATAGATCCCGATTGCGGTGCTCGTCGCGACATTTAGATGTAAACCCTGGCAAATCAGATAGAAGCCCACACCTTCCGCGCCCCACGATACGAGGCCGATCGACAGACCTAAAGCCAGAGGCCGGGGCTGCAGTAAGCGATGCGAAGCGCGCAGCAGATTCGCCAACGTTGCCAAAGCTATGGCCACGCGTCGGTGCTTGCTGGCCGCACTGAATGACTGGAGCTGATGAGGTAGAAAGCCGTGGCGCGCCGCGGCTAGCAGGGCGCAGGCGGCTACCAGCACACCAGCAATCAGCGGCCTGAAGGCCTCATGGTCGAAGGCGATGAAGCTGGCCAGTAAACACATGGCCGTCAGATCGAGCAATCGCTCGGCGAACAGTGCGGCAATGCTCTCCGAGTAAGTCACGCCATGTTCGCGTAGATGGACCGATCGGAATGCCTCACCCGCCTTTGCCGGACTCACGGTGAAGGCAAAGCCGCTCAGGTAGTACAACAAATGGAGGGATGTCGGCAGTACGCGGCCGAGCCGGGCCAGATAATTCTGCCAACGGTAAAATCGCAGGAGGTAATTTAGAGCCGAGAGCGCCAGCACCGATAAGCAACCGACCCAGCCGAGCTGCACCAGCGCGCCGCGTGTCTTGGATGCATCGGTCACAACGGCGGCGCCCACGTAGACGACGGTAGCCACGAGCGCCAGGAAGATCAGCGCCCGGCGCCTCGTGCGGGACGGTAGCGATTGAGCGGTGTCGGTCAACTGTAAATTCTGGGGAGTCGGTGATACTAATTGATACACGACGAGGAATTCGACGGTGATCGTGCGGCCGATGCCGGACCGCCAACGATCAGCGGCTGTACGATTCGCCGCGAGGCCGCGCCCGCGGACTCGGGGCTCGACGCAGGTCGGTCGCCAGCGTAGCGAGACTGGCGGTGTCTTCGGCTCCCGTCGACATCGGCGCCGTATTCGCTGCGGCGACGTCGATACGATGTTGCAGCAGCGTTCTGGCCGACGTGAAGACGGCCAGAGTGATAATCGTAAACGCCTGCGATGACCAGCTGAACCAATGGGATTCGGAGAGGCTGGACCAGAATTGGTGAAACAGTAGCGCCAGATACAGGGATGCCTCATGCCGGTCGAATGTCATCATTTTAAGGGACTGGCGCAGGAAGACGAATAAAAAAGCGATCAGGACGATGCCACCAACGATCCCGAGATCGTTTATCACGTCAAGATAGCCGTTGTGCGCTTGCCCGGGGTAGAAGAATAGCAGCCTGACCGTCTCGTGGGACGGTGAGGTGAGCTTCTCGGTCCAGTAGGCTGAGTAGCCGGTGCCAAGAATTGGGTGCTGAATGATATGGGCATTGACGACGTGCCAGACGTCGGTACGGTTGGTAAAGGTCAAGTCCTTGCCGGTTACGGCCGTTATGGGCCACAGCAAAAAATCGAGCTGCGGGAAGAGCCTCAGAACCACGAGGGAGTAGCAGAGGATCAATATCGTAAAAAGGGTCAGGATATACGGCATGTATCGACGCAGCCAATACGGCCAGTGCCGGAGCATCAGCATGAATGGCAGTGCAAAAGCCGCGGCGAGCACAGAAGTGGAGCTGTGCGACCAATACAGGCAGATCAGCGCGGCGGCGCTGACACCGGCAGCCAGCCAGGTCTTTGTTTCCTTTCCAAGCCAGCTATGAAACCAGAACACCAGTGCCAGGCTGGCCAGCTGACCCATCTGGTTCTTGCCAAAGGTCAGTCCGCGCAGAACCGGCTTCTCATCCGGGGCGATGGTCATGCTGTGGGAAAAGGCGTTGTGCATCACGGGCGCAAAGTCCAGAAACTTCTGGACGCCGTATTGCGGCAGCACCAGCGCGAAAATGAGCGAACCGACCACTACGACACCCAACAGCGAACGCACTACACTCTGAAAGCGATTCGCGCGCCAGCCGTTTAAGGTGAAAGCAGAAAAGCAAAGAAAGTAAACCACGAGTCTGAACACGTGAGGCAAGGTGGCCGCCGTATCGATAGACCAGGCCACGCTTGCTGCCGCGAGCAGGATGAACAGGGTGTAGAACGGGTTGACGGTTCTGAGGAGCGCCATCCACAATGCCGGCCGCCGCAGGATCAGCGTGCAGCTGAGCAGCAGCAGGAGAATCAGGATTATCCTGCTGGTGAGACTCGCTGTTTGTTCGGTTGGTGTTGAATTTGCTGTGGCGATCAGATTTCCGTAGTCCAGGTTCGGCGGCAGAATCAAATAGAGCAGCAAGGCACACGCAACGAATGTATTTAGGGTAGCCTTTTGCGTGTCGTGGATCCACGCGGGCGCAGGAGCGAGGGGCCGCTGCGACGCAATGGCGCGGACAACGGGCTGTGAGAGTTTCCTCATCATCGGCAGCATACAGCACGAGCATGCGGCCTGCATTGGCCGGCCCGTGTCATGAGAGTTTTGACCACGAAACTGCTATGCGTCCACGCCATTGGCTTCGGCGACGCGCCAGCTCAGCTTGAAGTTCAGCCAGAAATTCCATCCGGTGACTAGAGCGATAGCCACGGCATTGGCCAGGTAGCGATTCATCCCAAGAACATTGAATTGCAGATTGAGCAGCACGGTATTGAGCACCAGGCCGCCCAGACAGATAAGCTGAAACTTCGCAAACCGCTGCAGGCGGTGTCTGGCGCCACGCTGATGCGATGCAAGGTCGCTGAAAGTCCAGGCGTCATTCCACATGAAGTTGTTTATGATGGCGAATTCCGCCGAGACCAGCTTGCTTCGCGTAAGGCCCCATCCGAGCATCGTCGGGTCGCTGAGCAGGAACAGTAGCCCCATATCGACGACCACGCCACTCAAGCCGACCACACCGAAGCGGACAAAGCGGCTGATTGGAAGCGTCGAAATGCGCAACCGGAGCAGATGGCGCAGGTAGTCTATGTATACTTGCCGGCCGACCTTGCTCTCGCCTTGGACGCGCTCCTTGAAGACGTACGGCACTTCTCCGATCCAGCGAAAGCGACCCCTTCCCAATACCTCGATCAAGATCTTGTAGCCGAGCGGATTGAGCGGGACGCCTTGGATCGCCGCGCGCCGAAACATGAAAAACCCGCTCATCGGATCACTTACCCTGCCCACGACCCCAGGCAGAATCACGAGGCCGATGATCTGGGCCGCGCGCGACAGGATCCGGCGAGTGACGCTCCAGTCGCTAACGCCTCCGCCTTCGACATGCCGGCTGGCAACCGCGAGATCGGCGCCGCGAGCTATTTCGCTGCAAAGCTTGAGGCTTATCTCCGGTGGATGTTGAAGATCGGCATCAATTACGCCCAACACCTCGCCACGTGAGGCCTGCCAGCCGCGAATGACGGCGGTAGACAGGCCGCGCTCCTGCTGCCGGCGCATGACCCGCAATTGCGGGTATTCTGCCGTGAGCGATTGAGCCAACTCCCAGGTTCGATCAGGACTATCGTCATCGACCACTATGATCTCGTACGCGCCCGCGAAGGCCCCGTCGAGGATTCGCGTCAATCGACTTATCATCTCCCGGATGTTTTTGGATTCATTGTAGGTCGGCAACACCAACGAAAGGTGAACGCGTGCGCCCGCTGTCTCATCCGGCGGGCCTACCGTGGTTGGGCCGGCAGGTGCGCTCAGTAGGGGAGCGACGCCGGCGTTGTCAGGAGCCATTCGTGCTTCTCGATATTCTGCAAGCATACGGGCCTATGCGATGGTTGTAAGACAGTTCCATTGGTGGCTCAACTTATCCGGCGGTCAGCGGGCGCCGAGATGCCGCGGCTCCCGCGCTGACAAAGGCGACCTTATGTCGGCAACGCTACCTGCATGATAGGAGAGTCCGGCGCTCGTTACTGTGACGGGCAGCAATAGCTCCAAAAGCGGGGTGGCAAACCATCGAGCGCCGCGCTGCACCATAGGACGATTCAGGTTCGGAAACGCCAGGGGCTGGTGCCGGCGGTCCATCAATTCGCTGGCAGCGCGCGCGGCTGACCTAGAGGAATGTCGGCGCCGTGGCTGACGTGCGGTAAGGTTCCGAGAACGGTAATGCCACGCTTCTGCACAGTGGCATCAGCCCATAGGGGGCAGTCTAGGGTCGCAATATCCTGCGGCACTGCCGATAGCGGCATCTCGTCGGGATTTAGGTCGGGGCGGCCATATAGCCTGGTGGCGTAAAATGCAAAAATGTGGCGCGGCGGGGTCTTCATCGTCGCCAATTCATCGCAGCAATAGCTGCGGTCGATGGCGGCAAATCGCAACCACGCCCGCAGCATCACCATCCGGCTGACGGCCGCGGTACATCTTCGAATCCCTTGGATAAATTAAGTATCCGAGCCAGCGCCGATGAGTTCAAGTTCGGGCAGCTGCGAGGCTGTGCTCGATAATATCAGCTCGGTTGAGTAATAATTACCGTGTGACGCCCGTCATCTTTACCTAATGTGAACCTCCTTGAACCCTGACTCGGTACTCAGAATCGTCATGCCGCGCCGACTCCCGCGAATTTCGAAATCGCTGGTGTTTGCCGCGATAGGCGCATTCGGCATTGTCGGCAATAGCTCCGTGGCGAATGGCGCTGCTGCGCTGTCTGTCAGTGTGCAGGGCAATCGGCTTGTCGATGCAAATGATAACACGCTGCAGTTGCGCGGGGCGAGCATCGCCGGCCTGGAGTCCGGCGTCATATTCGGTGGAGTCAATTCGTTCTGGTCTTCGGCGGGCTTCTCAGGCCGTCCGGACTTTGCAAGGCTGGCAGACTGGAAGATGAATGCGGTGCGATTTCCGCTCAATGAAGACTCCTGGCTTGGAGTTTCTGTCAAAGGCATGGCAGGCAACGTGATCACTCTGAACGGCCCGGCCTATCGGGCTGAAGTCGCTGGCAGCGTCAAGGCCGCCAATGCCGCCGGACTGTATGTGATCCTGGATCTTCATTGGAGCGCACCGGCCGGTTTCGCTGCGAACGTGCAGAACCCCATGGCCGATGCCGACAACTCGGTGAACTTCTGGACCTCGGTAGCCAATGCCTTCAAAGGTAACCCGGCGGTAATCTTTGAGCTCTTCAACGAGCCCTATATCCATTCGGTCGAAGACTCCGATGGAGCGTTCTCGAGCCCTCGGGGGGGCGGCCCAGGAAGCGCGGCCAATCTGATTATTCGAAACGGGGGAGTTGCAAGCTACTACTTCGGCCTGAACACCGGAACGTACGGTGGCTCAAAGGTGCGGGTCAGCTATAGCTGGAATACCGCAGGCTACCAGACTCTGATCGATGCCGTCCGGGCGAGCGGTGCAAAGAACGTCATTCTCTGTGGTGGCAACCAATACAGCAACGATTTGAGCTGGTGGGGACAGAGCCCGCCGATTGACCGGACGAACCAACTGGGCGCCGCACTTCATATTTATCCAAATGGATACTTTAATCCGACGATAAAAACGGAATCAGTAGACGCGATGCTGGCGCCTATCGTGTCGGTCCATCCGCTCGTTATTACGGAAATGGGTGACGAGGTCGCGATGAATCCAGCACCATTCGCGACCAGGGTTCTATCGTGGGCGGATTTGCATGGATACTCCGTTGTGGCGTGGACGTGGAATCCATGGGGCGGTGCTAACACGCTGATCCGAGACGCAGTCCGCCTAACGCCAACGCCGGGATTGGGACAGACCTATCACGATTGGACGCTCAACCATAAGTAGCTCGCGGCGCACGGTTGCCGTGGCCTAGTGCCGGCAATCCCACAATTCGCTGGCAGCGCGCGCGCGCGGCTGGCTTAGAGGAACGTCGGCGCATTGGCTGAGCTGCGGTAGGGTTCCGAGCACGGTAATGCCGCGCTTCTGCAGGGTGGCCTCAGCCCATAGGCGGCAGTCTGAACTCGCAATATCCTTCGGCACGGCCGCTAGCGACATTTGCTCGGGATCCAGGTCGGGGCGGCCATATAGCCTGGAGACGTAAAATGAAAAAATGTGGGGCGGCGGGGTCTTCATCGTCGCTGGCAGCACGTAGCAGACCCTGCTGTTGGTGGCGATGGAATATTTTGCGATGGAGCGGAAGTCTTCCTGGATGAACAAGATCGGGGAGTAGGTCAGCGCCACGGTCTGCAGCATCAACAGGCAGAGCAGGGCGAGGGTCAGGGGTGCTGCGTTGCGCGTGATGACATGCTGCAGAAGCCAGGCGGTCAGAAGCGCGTAGGCAGGAATGAGTCCGATCAGGTTGCGGTCGGTCAGGATCGGAGTGTTGAAGGAGATCGCTATCGAGCCGGCAAGCATCAGGATGAATGGCATCAGAGCCGCTAGCAGCGCCGGATCCAACGGTGCCCGCTCGGAACTGCGGCGCCAGAGCACCAGTGCGTAGACAATCAGTGCCATGCCAACCGGCGTGAAGACCATGAGCAATTGTTTGCTAAAGGTTGCGGCGCTAAAGGTGATCCAGAAATTCCCAGCTGCGTGTTCGCCGGATCCTCCGCGCAGCAGGGGCACAAGGATCAGCGCGGACAGGGCAATGCCATAGAGGATCAGACCCAACCGTGGAGCGATACGCCGCTCGCGCCAGAACATGACTGCCAGGAAGGACACCGCCAGGAGCAGGCCGAACAGATGGGAGAAAGCGAGCAGTATCAGGCTGGCGTGGAACTGGATCTGCAGCCGCCGGCTCTTGGCCTTGATCATCTCGTAATAGCAGAAAAGGCAAGTCGAGGACAGCAGGAACAGCAAGCTGTAGTTACGAGCCTCCTGCGCGTGCCTGATCGGCAGTGGCATCAGACACAGAATGGTGAAGCACAGCAGCTTCTCGGTGCGGCTCAGGGAAGTGCGCGCCAGCCAGGGCGTGAACAGCGCCATCAGCCCAAACACAATGGACAGCGAACGCAGTGCGATCTCAGAGACTCCGAACAAATGAATCCAGGCGAATGCCGCGCTGTTGTAAAGCGGCGGCTGGTTGTCCCTTGCGGTGATCTGCACTACCGTCGTCCAGTTGGGCACGTCGATGGTGTTGAGCGTCGCCAACTCATCGAACCAATAGCTGCGGTCGATGGCAACAAACCGCAGCGCAATGCCGGCGAGCGAGATTGCGACGAGCAGCGCCGTCTGTCGCGACGTCAATCCGCGGACTGTCATCTGATCACTCCTGAAGCGGCGCCCACCCCGAGACCTTGAGGTAAACGACGCCGTAACAGCCGCAACGGCCACGACGACAACAGCGCCGGCAGCGCCGGCAGCTCTGCAGCAGGAATGCGGTTTTACCGCTCGCGGCACGCTACCCAGACACAAGCCCTGCTCCCCGGACCGTTATCTAACGGGCGCCGAGCAGAGCCAGATATTGCCGCGAAGTAATTTGGCCAGTCAACAGACCGCCCCACGATCCGATCACAAAATCAGATCTCGAGCGCTGTAGTGCCCGCCGCCACTACTGATGATTGACCGCCCAGTCGTGGTAGGTCTGTCCGAAGCCAACGGTCGGGGTGTAGGAGCTCGCGTTCTGGATCAGCACATTGCTGCTCTGGTTCCAGGGGTTCCAGGTCCAGGCGGTCACCGAGTAGCCGTGCTCATCGAGCCAGGCAGTCATCTTCTGCGTGTAGGTGGCGGCAGTGGAGGAGCTGACCGACCGGATCGCTCGGCGGGTCCTGGCCCCACCAGGTCAAATCGTCGCTGTAGCGATCGCCACCGCACAGGATCACATTGGTGGCCCCGGTGGAGCGCACGGCGTTGATGAGGGTCTGATAGCCGGCGACGGACCAGGTATACGAGACTTTCTGCTCTGAGCCGCCCCAGGTGCCGCTGCTCAACCCGAAGTAGTAGCTGGCGGTGCCGCCGTTGCGAATCATCTCATTGGCAGTGGTATTGGGGAAGCCACCGGTCACGTTATTGAAGGCCCCATCGGCCTGCGAGACCGGATCGAAATAGGGTTCGTTGAAGAGTTCAAAGATGACCGCGGGGTTGTTCATGAAGGCATTGGCCACCGAGGTCCAGAGGGCCACCGAGTTGTCGGCATCGGCCATGGGGTTCTGCACGTTCGCAGCGAAACCGGCCGGTGCGCTCCAATGAAGATGCAGGATCACATACAGTCCGGCGGCATTGGCGGCCTTGACGGTGGCAGCGACTTCGGCCTGATAGGCCGGGCCGTTCAGAGTGATCACGTTGCCTGCCATGCCTGTGACGGACTTACCAAGCCATGAATCCTCGTCGACCGGCAGGCGCACGACATTGAGCTCGTCATGGATGGCTCAGCGTCCAGTTGAAATAGGGGGCCCCTGAGGTCGTGGTCGCCGCGGTCGGCGGCGTGAAGCTCTGCAGGAGATTGGGCGCACCAAAGCTGTCGGCGGGATTGAGCGCCCATGCCACGACGCCATATCCCTGCGCGTCTGCGGTACTGAGCACAGCGGAGATGTATGAGGAACCGCTATTGCTATCTCCAGTCTCTGTGATAACGACCGGCACGCCTGGCGCATTGAGCATCGCCGTAGCAGCAGTGGGATTGGTTCCGATGTCGTACGTTAAGCCCTGATTGTAGTCGTGGTGCGCGGCGGCGATCTGATTCAGCGCGTCCACCGGTCGGTTGCTGGTCCACCAGGTCTCATCATTGCTCCAGGCAGTGCCGCCCATGAGCACGACGTTCGTGGCCCCGGTCGCGCGCACCGCGTTCAACATCTGCTGGTAGCCCGCCCAGCCGCCACCGCCTCCGCTGACGACGGCATTGGAGATATCGTGCGGCTCGTTGTAGAGCTCGAAGATGACGGCCGGATTGTCCTTGAAAGCATTGGCGACAGAGGTCCAGAACGTAATCGAGTGATCCGAGTCCGCCATCATCTGCTGCGCGTTGGCGGGCGCGCTTCCTTGCGCGCTCCAATGCAAATCGACGATGACGTATAAGCCGTCAGCGGTGTATTGGGCCACGCTCTTTTTCACCACTGACACATAGTTGCCGCTAGGATCGGGATTGGTGCCAGAACTGTTGGGGTACCCGAGCCAGGATTCCTCATTCAGCGGCAACCGCACGACGTTGCACTTCTGAGCGCGGATGAACGTGTCGTCCGGAATCGTGCCCGAGGAGGTGCCGAAACCACTGTACCCCCACGGGTCGCCGCTGCCGAGGATGCTGGATAGCTCCAACCCCGACATATTCACGCCGCGCAGTTGCACGGTCGCGCCGCTGCCGTTGACCAGCCGGTTGCCGCTTACAGCGATTGAAAACGCGCTCGTGCCAGAGCTGGAGCTTGAGCTGGTACTGCTCGACTTCGAGCCGGAACTGCTGGAGCTCGAG
>OBLU010003205.1_pt1 | contig 14827 bp, 12 predicted proteins | sample 1518681 | NCBI WGS metagenome assembly OBLU01 (sample SAMEA3539304, study PRJEB22396) | soil metagenome | biome: tundra; feature: field; material: soil | place: USA | collected 2010-05 | depth 0.15 m
CGCGCCCATCAGCATTCAACAGCTGACGCACAGCAACTTCCGGAGATCTGAGCCCGCGCACGTTGGAATCGCTGTCCGTAACGCTCGGCTGGCAGCCACAACACCTTGACGAGGTGCTCAACGGGGTCGGGTCGCCGAGAGCAGGCCAGCCAGTCACAGGCAGCGGTCAGGCGCTGTCGCCGCGCCTGGATACGCTCGAACGGCGCCTCGACGAGATCACCCAGCTTCTCGTCGACATGAAAACCGATCTCAGCGTGGTGATTGAGCATGTCCGCAAAGATCGGTAGGTCCGCAAGTGTTCGCTTGCCAGGCCGGATGTTTTCCATGCCCATAATTCCACTGCGGATTCGGCTCGCTTCCCATGCACTACCGATGCACGTTCAGTGCGTCACCGGTGCTGGTGCAGTGCATAACGCACTAACGGGGGCGGCGACGACATGGACACGGTGACCGGCTGGACAGGCCGCACCGCATGCGCCTTACAGGCGGCTTTGCGGCTGAGTAATGAGACATTCGCGGAGCGGCTTGGAATTGGCGTGCGGACGGTTGCCGCCTGGCATCAGAAGCCCACGTTGCGCCCCAGACCCGAGATGCAGCAACTTCTTGACACAGCGCTTGAACAGGCATCGCAGTCGATTAAGACGCGATTCGCCTTGCTCGTGGGCGACTCGGCAGGCGCCGAGAGCGCGGCGCTTGCGGACGCCGGACCGCGGGAGGGCGGCGTCGCGGCGGACGTGGAGCGGAGGCTCAGCACCGACCCGAACACCAGCTCGGCGCTTGACCAACTCGATAAGTCCGCCGGATGGGAACCGGGAACCGCCCGACAACGGGTCGCGTCCCGGTTGGTTCGGCTGGACGTGCGTCACCTACAGGACCGCGCAAGCCGCAGAAGGCGCGTAGACCAACGTCGCATCGCGGAGGCGCTGGGCACTTACTACCGGGACCGGACCAGCGGCCACGGTCCCTACGGCGTCCGATACGGCCAAGACAGCGAGATCGTGACCAGTGTCCTCACTCATCCTGACTGGCTGGACCTCGCCTGCCCGCTAACTGCGGCCCACGACCGGCTCACGCTCAACCTGGCCGCAGAAAGCGATCTGTCGCTTGATGAGGAAGCGGCCGAGGCAGCGGCTCAGCGTTTGGCCGAGATACTGGCCACACGCACCCGGCTTGTGGATATGCCGCTCTATCGCTTGCTTGATATTGACCTCGGAAGAGGCGCAATCGCCGGATCGGTGGCAGTCACGCAATTTGTGCGCTATGCCCTGACGATGGATCTTCTTGAAGGTGAGTTGATCGACGCGCTCACGGCAGGTGTATCCCCTCGTCCGGGCTCGTTGCCGCTACGTGACCGGTACCTGCCGCACCTCGCATCCGTCCTCGGCATGGCCGGTCGGCTGTGCGCAGGCGGCGCCCTGGCCTTGTGCGCGATCGCCCGGCCGGCACACCCGTATCGCGGCCCCGCAGATTATCTTCTTGTTGTGCAAGAGCGCTCCGGCGACGTCGTCAACGCTGCCCGCCGTCTGGCGGTGATACCCAAAGGCTTCCACCAGCCGATGACGGATTTTCGGTCTGATACGCAAATTGGTGCCACATTGCGGAGGGAGATGGAAGAGGAGCTGTTCGGCCGGGAGGACACGGACAACACGTTTACCGAGCAGCACATCGCCGATCCGATGCACCCAACGCGGCTGTCTGAGCCGATGCGATGGCTGATGGAAGATCCCGGCCTTCTAAGCGTTGAATGCACAGGTTTCGGCTTGAACCTGGTCAGCGGTAACTTCGAGTTCGCGGGCCTGATCGTCATCGATAACGAAGATTTCTGGCTTCGTTACGGTGGACATATCGAAGCCAACTGGGAGTCTTCGACACTGCGCCAGTACTCCAGCCTGGACAGCGAATCGCTTACTGAGCTGGTCCACGACGCAGCATGGAGCAACGAAGGGCTGTTCGCATTACTGCAAGGACTTCGGAGACTCAAACAGATCGGCGGCAACCGGGTTAACGTGCCAACGATCGAATGGCAGTAACGATGATGAACATCAGGTAGGCCTGTCGTTAGCATCTGCGTTAACAAGATCGACTGATCGCGACCCGCCTGCTTTTCAGGCGGGGCAGGCGCCCTGTTCACGGACAACGTCCAAGCGTGGAAGGTGCCCGGCGTGCGGCCATGGTCGCCGGTGGTTGGCGTCGTTGTCGTCAGCGTTATCGTCGATCTGCATGCGCCTCCGCCTGCCGACGAGCTCGGACGCCCCGAGCACCGGTCGCCGACCGAGTACCGGACGCCCACGGTCGTCGCTGGGTTATGAGCCGTACGACGCCCGTATCTGCCGTCGCGCCCGATCTCACTCGCCCGCGCTGTCGAACAAGGGAGGTTAGAGGAGCTTTTGTGCGGTGAGGAACCTACTCCACTCGTCAACGGCGGTTTCGGCAATCTGGAGAACGTCGTACTCTGCCCCAGCGGACTCTACATAGAAACGATGCGCTGAGGTCCCCGTCCCAACGAAGACAGTTACGTCGTTCCGGGCGATCGTTGTTGAAGTGTCACCGGTACGCGAGCTTGTCAGTACGAGGTGCTTTGAGCCGTTGGCAAGGTCGGCAGCGAGTCGAAGGATCTGGCTCCCGTTGATCAGCGAGTCTCCAGCGGCCTTGGTTATCCCGCTCGATGGATCGTTCCCGAGCCAGTCCTTTAGGTGGTGAGCTGCCTCAAAGAACGACAGAACCGTGTCCACTGCAGCGTCGGTGCCGCCCGCTCGCCCGGCATATACGGCGCGTACATCATCGAGGCGGCGGCAAACGCGCGCCCACTGCATCTGCCAACCGTGGCCGAGCACGGTCCGATCTTCGCACATAGGACCGCGACCGCGCGCATGCACACAGTGGACCGGCGGCAGCACGACCAGAGCACTGCACGGTTGGTGATGTTGCCCTCTTGCGCACGTCTGCGCCGCTGATCATCCCGGAGCCCGACCGCCCCCCGCCGGAGGCATCTTGTCCATCATGCTCGCCAGCGCCCCGGCCGGCGCAGTCGCCCAGGACCACGCCGAGGGCATTACAGGAGGCGACCCTCGGTACCCTGTAGTCATACTTCACTATGGCACTCAACGGGAGCCTGTATATGTATGACGAGATTCTCGACAAGCCCGAACCTGACGGACTGATGATCCTTCCTCCGCCGAATGCGATGTGGCCGAAGCCGCCGCCCACAGCCTCGTTGTATGAGTATGCAAACCGCTTTTATAAACTTTGGCTCGGCCTCCTGTCTGGCGACTTTGGTTACGATCAGGGCCAGTCCTCCGTCCGCTACAACTGCGGCAGGTGCTCGCTCACGCATGAATACTCACGCGACGAAGCCTTGCAACGTCTCTTGATGATCGTGGGTTGCATATACGCGTATTGCGCCCATCAGCTCGTCACAGCCGATGCGATAATCGATTCGGATGACCTGGGGATCCCTGGGTGTTCGGCGCAATCGTTTAGTGAACTTAAGGCCAGCAAGGGCTCGACTGGCCTGGAGTGGTCGAGAGATCTGCTAGAGAACTTCGTTGGGGTCCTACAGGCGGGACGCTCTCTTTACCTGATTCGTCGACGTGACATTGAGAAAGATATGTGGACCGACGGCTTTGAGCGAGTTCTTGCTGATTCCATACTTGGCATTTATCATGTGTCGGAACGATCAATTACAGCTGAGGGCAATTGTCAATACGGCATGGAAGCAGCCATGCTTCTACGTCGCCTGACTGGATTCTCGCTTCATTTGCAATCATCTGTTTTTCGATGGCCTGCTCGCCCATGGAGCGAGACCCACGCTAGTGGCCCCTTCTCGCTCTTGCGGTTGCCCGAGTTGCAGCTGCTTGCGTCTCAGGATCAGCAGATGCAACGGCGCTATGGACCCAAGAAGGTCGAGAAAGCCTTCGAGTCCCAACTGGCCCTGCTGATGCAGTCCCTGGGTTTCTACGTCATCAGGACGCGAACTGGTGAAAGGACAGTGGACCTGGTATGCGTCAGCGGGGATCCCTCAGCATCATTTACTATGATGTTGGAGGCCAAGACCACCAAGGCGGCATATACACTGCCAACCAAGGACGAGCGTGCGCTCATTGAATACGTGTCCACTGTTCAGGAAAGCCTTACTACCTCGCCAAAGTTGGGGCTGGTCCTGATCGTCGGATCAGCGGCAAGCCGAACTCTTGGTAGTAGGCTACGGCGTATCGAAACCGCCTCAGGTGTAGCAGTGCGCTTCTGTAGCGCGCAGGAGCTTGCAACTTTGCGAGAGTCCCTCATAGGGCCGCTTCCGCTTTCTCTGTTGAAGAAAGAGTTGCTTAGCGCTCCGCACATCGTCCCGGTCTCATACATAGAGGACATCGTACAAAGCGTTAATTCTCGGGCCGCAGCCCAGGAGGCGCTTGTGAAGACTTTCTTGGGCGGCAGTGTTAATTTATGCTCGTGATAAGAACCAACCGCCATCGTCGCCTAAGGTATCAAAGGTACCTTTAGCCGAGTCGATTTGGATGGCGAGTTCGCACCATACGACCTTGGTGCTGACGCCCGTTCGCTGGTACCCCCATCGCGCGCTCAGCGCTTCGATAACCGATAGCCCCCGGCCGTTCTCTGCGTCGTAGTCCAGCTCGGCCGCGCGGGGATCGTCGGGACTGCCATCCCAAACCTCGATGATGAGATATTGACGGTTCGCGCGCAGGCACAAGCCAATCGGCCTGATGTCTCTGACTCGCTGCGATGCCCTGAAAGCGTTGGTCATAAGCTCGCTCACGAGTGTTTCCGCATCGCCGGCAAGGTGGCGAAGGTGCCACTCGTGAAGAACGTTCCTGGTATGCAGTCGCGCGCACGGCACCGCGCCTGGCAACGGCCCGAACTCCAGCCTGCTCACGAGAGGCCAGCCCTGGATGGCGGTACCGGCACCGGAGCCATGCTCAGCCCTGCCCATGGTGCGCTCTTCAGGTGGGCAGCCGCGTGCAGCGCCGGTACCGCCGGTCATGGGGAATCGGCGCTTAGCGCTGTGGTGCTGTCAGGGTCCCAAGGCTGGCCTGTATCGAGCGACACCCAAGCGTGACTCAGGTAGGCGAAGCTGTCGCCGTCCGGGGACTCTAAAAGCGCATCGCGGGAATCGGCGAGGTTCGCGACGACGTAGCCGCTTGCCTCTGCCTTCGTGCCCTCGAAGATCGGGCGAGGTTGGCTTGTCCAGACCTTCCAAGTCATCACCATGGGGGGAATCCGTCCCGCTTGTTATCGCCTTTGCCCCTCAGTCCGCCCATCGGGCTGGCCGAGCAGTGGCAGCGGGAAGCTCCTTCTCAATGCCCTCCGAAGAATACTTCGGCGTTGAGGCGGGCGATGGCTGGCCCTCCTGCTGGCTCACGAGCACAAGGTTGCAGGATCGAAGTCGGGAGCGGGCGTGACAGTTTGTCACATGCTGTCAGCGCGATCAGCCGGTCAGGGCCGTCCAGGCATCAGCGATGATCGTCTCCGGGCTTGACCGAGTTGGATGCCAGCCCAATTCGGTGTTAATGCGTGAACTGTCGCCGCGGAGTTCTCGTGGTTCACGGACCGGCGGCCCCCAGCGCACGGGAACTGGCCGCCCTGTGATCCGCTCAGTGATCTCGATTACTTCGCGTATGCTCACGCCCACCCCGCTGCCGACGTTATAGATGCGGTGGCCGGCGGGGTCGGCGACGTCGAGCGCCGCAGCATAAGCCCTGGCCAGGTCGCAGACGTGCGTGTACTCCCGGATCGCCGAGCCGTCACCGTTTACGTTGAGGCTGTCGGCCTGGCCGGCGGCGACGAGGAGAGCCTTGGGGATGATCCGTGAGGTGTCTGGGTCGCCGTGGCCGTCTACCGCACCGGCCACGTTGAAAGTTCTCAGCGTGACCGCGCTGATGGCACCCAGCGCAGCCTGATAGCCGATCGCGGTCTCGGCGGCGAGCTTCGACGCGCCGTATGGATTGCCAGGCGCCGGTTCTTGTGCCTCAGAAATGGGCTGCCTATCCGGTGCCCCGTAAACCGCGCCCGTCGACGCGAACACTAGCCGGAGCGGGCGGCCGCTTCTTCGAGCTTCCGTATTCATGGCATCCAGAAGGTTGAGCGTGCCGCCGACGTTAACCCTGAAATACCGGACAGGTTCTTCAAACGACTCGCGGACCAGGGTCAGCGCTGCGAGATGACATACCGCGTCGACACCTTCCACGACCTGGCCTAGTGCGGCCAGGTCGAGTATGTCGCCGGTTCGCAGCTCGCACGAACAAGGCATGGACGTGCGCGCGAAGCCGACCACCGAATGCCCTGCCTTGGTGAGCTGCCGGACCACACCGCGGCCGACGAATCCAGTGGCGCCAGTAACGAGAACTCGCATGTCTCGTTGCCTTACCCGTGCTCACCGAGCAGCACGTCCTGATGACGCCACGCCAGTTCCACACACGCTTGCGCAGCCGGTGCCAGCGGCTCAGTTGCCAGTAGCTGGTAAACAGCATCACGCCGCCACGGCACCCCAATTGAACCATCGGCACCGAAGACGATGTCGCCTTCGTTATTCCAGGCGACAACATCGGAGAATACCTGATCAAAGACTTCGGCGTCGATGACGAGAACCGTTAGTATCTCACCGGCAAGCGTCAGCGGGTCCAGCCCCACGCCCAGGTACCACACCCGGATCTGGCCATTCCTGCGGGCCTGGTTGAGACTGGCGAACGGTTCCTCGGCGTCATAGTCGATCGGCCCACTAGCGCTACCGTTGTGCTCAGGGTTCCCCAGGAACTCCTCGGACATCTCGCGCAGGATGTTATGCCAAATGTCGAAGTCTGCCCTGATACTCCACGGCGCGATCCCAGAAGGCTGGAATACGCCTGCGGGGATGATGTGAGTCATTCCCCCGGCGAGGGCGACATTGGCGGGATTGCGGCGGTGGAGCAAGAGCGACGACTGGCCCGTACTCGTGTCGCGCCGGATGGTCAGGGTGTCGGTGCTGGGCAGGACTGGCCGCCGTGACAAGTCGAAAGGATCACCTATCAGGCTGCGGAACGGCAACTCGGACAACCCGATCCGGGCAACGTCTCCATCGCAACGAAGCCACGCGCCGGTCATCTCGTGCGCAACGGCCTCGCACACGTCGACCATGTCGAAGTAGGTCGTGTAACCATACGTCTGCTCCTGGTGATTACGGTCGCAGGCCAGATCCAGCAGACGGTACGAAATCCGATTCTCGAACAGGGACGGTGGGTCAAGATCCCGGATCGCGTGACAGTACTTCGGGTAACGCCCGCCATGAGGCTTCAGCGGTCGGCAGTGCTCGCTCTCAGACTCGCCGCCCGTGATGGCATGGGAGGGTGACTCATCAGTCCACGCCAGATTGACCGCTCCAAGGTCCACGGGCTCGGCAGGCATCCAGCCAGACGAAGTGATCAGGGGCGTGCCAGCGATCCGCTCCACCCCCCCGTACACGGATACCGCGGCCTTGGTGAGCTGGGACCGCCGATGATTGAGCGCGATACGAACCTTGCGCCAAGCATCAACGTCTTCTCGAACATCACGAGCCAGGATGTGATCTTGCCCTGCCGAGACCCCGGTATCCACAGGATCGGGAAGCAAACCGAACCGCTCCGGCGGAACGCCAATCGTACGCGCGACTTGCCGAATACGGCCGACATCGCTGATCTGCCGACTACCCGACAAGACCTTGGATACATATGTGCGATCAACGCCCAGCCGGTCCGCGAGCTGCGCCTGCGTCAGGCCCTGCTGCTCCATGAACGCCGCCAAGACGACGCCAACGTCCGAACCGCCCCGAGGCCGGGACTGTTCTCGTTTCCCGCCACGATGGCCCCGCCTGCCCCCGCGGGAGAGCGCAGACCCCATCAGCCCCCTCCTCAACTCAACCCGTCCGCCTTTGAGCAACCGTCTGCGCTCCTGCCCTGCTCCCGACCAGCGGCTCGCCAGACAACGCAGAGCCATGACTCTATCCGGCTGACAGCCCAGCCATCAGCTTCGAGTGTCAGCGGTCGTCCTCACGCTCTGATCAACCAAGCCATGATCACGCTGAACGTGCAGTCCACGGCGTGCGCCATCGTGGCGAAGTCCGCGGCCGTCGTGGACGCGGCCCGATCCACCGGAGCAGCCACTATCGGCTACGCATCGGAGCCATCGTCGCCAGCCTCGCCGATCTCGTCCTCAGACTCGATCCCGTCCACTGCCGAATTAGGCCGTCTCTCATGTCAAGGCGCCCCCACTGCGCGGGGCCGCTGGCCCAGGGTCAGCGGCGGGCTTGGCCTTGGCGAAGGCCCGCCCGCCGCACGCCAGGCCACCCGCCAGCAGGACACGCATATCCAGGTGGCTCGCACGTCACGTGGCCTCCAATTGTCCAGCTCGCGGCCACGGCGTCATTGCGATCCTCACGGGTCGTCGCAGGCGATCGGCTACGCCGACCATTGACGTCGTGTCACTCACTAGGATTTGGCCCCTAGGCGGATGACGGTAAAACAACGCGATTGTTGATGGTCAAAGATTGTCCGGTGAGACGTTAGCGCTTACAGAGTTCGGTTCCAAATGCTACATCCGTAGTTGGATTACCAATACTGTCACCGGTATCTATCACCCAACGCTCCATCGTTGCGGTACTGGTGATGGCCACAGCACCTTTACCTGATATCTGGCACCTACGAAAGACGCAGCCATCAAGAAGATCCTCTCACCCTACCCCGAAGACCGAGGCGTCGGCCAAAGATCGTCATTTAGCGACTTCATTCCGAAGAGCAGCGTGCTCTACGGACGGTTATCGCCGCAACGGTTCACCTTTGTAACCCATTTCACGCCGCGCCGCCTCCATGAACGAATATCGAAGTAATTTCCGCTTATCTTTTCGCGATGATTCGCCATCCCGCCGTTCTCTGGCCATGAGTTGCAACTCCCGCGCATAATCATGCGCGACCTGGGCCAGTTCGCCCGAGCAAACGAGTTCAACGATCTTCTTAGTTAGCCAGACCTTGTGAATCAAATCGGCAAGCGTTTCCTCTGCTTGGCCACCTCGCTCGGCTACGCGGTCCTGGTAATGATCAGTTTGCTCAGTCGCATCCAGGAACCCAATGATGGCTTCCTTACGCTCGGTTCGCTCCCGCGCGGCACGCTCGCGAGCATCGCGTCGGACATCAACGCGAGACGCCAAGTACTGACCAAGCAGCGTGCTGCCCGCACCGACTACAACCCCGACGAGCGGCAGAACGACCGAGCTGACCTGAGTCCACCCCATGCCCTCATGCTCTGTTGTCAAGACCCGGATGACCAGTCGCAATTGTGTAACGCCAAGCGACGGATGGTCGGGGTTGAAGTTCCTGACCCGATGACAACGTCCTCAACGAGAGTGCCGTCGGGGCGGGGCTTGCTCCACGGCCAGCAGAATCCGGCTGTCAGTAGTCGGTGATCTTGGCGGTGTGGTCGTGCTGGACGCGGAACGGCGACCGCCCTAATCATCACCGGGTTGTGTCGACTCTTGAGGATCTTGCGACGGCCGCTGGCCGTTGGCAGGGGATGAACCGATGAACCGATGGGGCGGGTGGCGGTCCGGTTTGGCGCCGGGTGGAGCCGCGGCGGCGGCCCGGGCGTTCCTGCTGGGGTTACTGTCGGATCTGCCCGCAAGAACTGCTGGTCGATCGCTGAGCATGCCACCCCACCCAAGAGGTGCAGCGAGGAAGCCGTCACAGCGCTTTGTCAGGCAATGGCTGCGAGCATCCTGCCCAGAAGCCCGAGCCACTACCATCGTCGGAGGCTGTGCAACGATGTGACGATGAGCTAGCCTTCTCGCGGGAGGCTGATCGCATGCCTGAGACATTGAGCGCCAAACAGCTTGAGGCTCGCTATCCAGATACAGATTTTCAGAAAAGGCTTTTCGGGCTCTATACGATTAATGATCTTCTGAGCGAATGCATCATTGGCGACAATTACAAGGTTCCTACAGATCTTTTCCAACCTGTCGCTCTGACAAACTACGGGCATGACGTATACTTACAGTTGAGAAGAAAGAATGTTGGACATGCCGAGTCAATACTTCTCTGCTTTCTGCAATTCTGCCATCTGGACCTTATCGTAGATGTAGATAAGACCGATCGAGACGCGATCGTCTCGTCGCTGCACAATCAGATTCTCGACGGACGGATGCTCTTTCCATTCATTTATGGCCGGACTCTATACGACAAGTTCGCTGATCTTTTCTCCAACCAAGTTAAGTCGTACCTGTCGCTTAAAGAGACTCAGCAGTTGTTACGAGACACTCCTCAGGGAGTGTTCCAGGCTCTCGACCTAGTAACGGGTCCGTTCGGCATCCTTCGCAGTCAGAGTTATCGATATGTGTTTCCTGATCTACAGGTGCCGCTTCGCCATTGTGAAGACTTTACGTGCAACCGCGTGCATCCAATAACTCTATCTACCAGCATGAAAGCAGACATCAATGAGCACCGCAAGACCCTCCGTGACATACTCAAGCGAGACAGCGAACACGGAAGCGAATGGGGTCCTTTTTTGCGCAAAGTGTTTGCCCCATACGTTCCGAGCTATAAGGATTCAGCATTCGATCCGGTCATTCTTCTGATTGGGGATGCCATTGTAGATGGCGAACTGCGCGGCCTTAGTGAGTGGCTGATCCAAAATTCCGGCGATCATATGCGCCGGACCGCTGCGGACATAGGCCGTCGGGGAGATCCCCAAAGTATAACTCGCGGGCTGGATCGAGCGCAGTTAATGCAATTGCTCTTGACTGCTGATGACGACTCGATAATAGCCGGACTAGATACCCTGGTCCAGAGAGGTACAGTAGCCATCCCGCCAGGAGAAAAGCGCACACCGGTCGTCAATGGGGGCACTAGCTTCGGACGGTATGGAATGCGGGCCGAACTGGGTGAATTCGGTGTCCGCGTCCAACCATCGGCTTCTAGTATCGCACCGCTACGGGCTCGTCGCCTTGTTGAGCAAATGTACTTGTTCGACAAGAATGAGGATCGCCAAGAACTAGAATGGCAGCTTCGTAACGAACATGGGGAATCCCTGGAAGCAAAACTGGAGCATTACCTCCAGACAAAACCACCTCGAGAGGCATTGCAGAACCTGATCCTGACCCGCCGCACTAATGTCGTTGTCGCGCTACAGCACCTCAGGCTGATTGATGGGACCGACGAATCGGATGAGGTCCTACTCAATACCGTTCTCTGGAAGCTTGGTTTTGGGATCGCTGACCCTAATCAGAGACATGCGAAATTTTGGAACTTGCACGGGCGGATGCTGCAGCAAACACGACAAAGCCCTGTGGGAAAGTCGGACGCCGAACTAGAAGAGGTCCGGGGAACTGCGGCGAATTATTTCGCGGAGCTTGAGAGTGTCCTTGATGATAGTCTTTCGTATGTCACTTGGGCACTAACGAACGATCATTACGTTAGCGCCAAGCCATTTATTTACCGCCCAGATGCCGACCGGGACGCATCATTTCAGCTTCTGAACGAGGCCGGGAAGAAGCAGCGCCCGGAGCGACTTAGCTTCAGGGATCGAATTACACTTTACCCATTGATGCGAGGTTTTGCGCTCCTGGCAGAGATATTGAGAACGTACGAAGGCCGACGCGACGAGATGGTCCGCCCAGAGGAGCAGCTACCTCCTTGGATTGGCGTCCAGACCTTGCAGCGCTTTCCATTTGTGCATACGGTGCCATTTCTTGATCTGGTAGCAGATAACCGAGCTTCTATCGTAGAAGCCTTGCGAGAAATAAGCGCCGCGCTCGTAGCTTCTGATATTTCGGAATCACGAAATGAGTGGGTCCACGGCCGACGTACGCTGGCGAACCTTGAGCGACTTCGACTTGGCCTTGAGAAGGTGGGTGAGGCCATCCATCGTGTAGCGGAGAGTGGCTTTTCCCGAGACCGCTATCATTGGGTGCGAGATGACGTTGATGGTGATGGCAGACGTACAGCTGTTCTGGCCAACGGAAGTGGTCGTCAAATTGGGCTATTCAGGCCCACGCCATTCGCATGGCTTGGTCTACCGAGCCTGCCTAGCTCATGGTATGTGATGCATTCCGCGTGTTTTGCTGAACCCTCCGAGGTCTTGCGATTTGGCGTGGAGTTTGATTCACCCTATGCTCAAATGTGGGCGGGCTATCCAAGGCGCCCGAGCGCGGATCAGCCAGAGCAGGCGCTATCGCTCTTGGGATCGGCCGAAAGATCAGGCGATGGCCCTGGCTGAACACTGGGCGTGATCTGTATTTGCTGGCGGATCGCAAAGGCGCGTCGTGTGTCGGCGATTCGCGTCGGCACCTGCTTACGCGGCCACATCGATGATGCGCTTTACCTTACGGCGATCGATGTTTAGTTCGCGGGCTATGGCGCGCTGACTGTGACCAGCGTTGTGCCAGGCTCGTACCGCCTGCTCCAGACCCGGTGCTTCCGTCGATGCAGATGGCGCATTGGGCGCTGCGATCGGCGTGAGCTGGCCCAGAGACATGGGCGGGGACGAGGCTGCGGTCACCCGGCGTCCCGTCCTGATCAGCGTCATGAGGAGTTCGAAAGAGCCGGCCAGCGCCAGAGCGGGCCATGCGCTGACCAGTGCGCCGAGGGCTCCGTGGCCGAGTCCGTGTGCCAGGTTGGCACCGATGGTGGCGACGATCCCGGCACCAAGGCACCAGCGCGCCAGTGGTGGTGCGGACTGGTTCCGCCTACTGGCATCGAGTATCCGCATGCTCGCGGCCAGGATGAGCCCGTCGACGGTGAAGGGCACGAGCCGGGCGGTCAGTCCCGACTCGCCGTGGGAGCGAACGAGTTCGTAGGCGTGTCGGTAGGAGATGACTGCCGCCACCGCGGCGACCGTGGCCACGGCCAGAGCGGTTGTGAGCCTGATGAGCCGGTCGGTCACTTGGCCAACTCCTCTCGCCAGGCGGCCACGCACGGCGCGTCGGCGCTGCGCCCGGACAAGAGCCACTCAGCGAGCGTCAGCGCCGTTATTGCCTCGTTGCGAGTCAGGAGCCTGGGCCAGCCAGTCACCCGCCACAGGTTGTCCAGGCGGACGGCGGCGTCGACCATCGCACCGTTGATCTCCAGGGACATCGAGTCGTCGTTGATGTGCAAAGCCATGGGTCAGACCTCCACGGGTCCGGGTCCCGGCACCACGGCCAAGACCTCTCACGGCCGTCTCACAGACTGGGGAGACGGCACCGGACTCGGGCGTCCTCACTGGACGCCCCGTGGACCCTGACCTGCGGAAACGGACTCATGAGCACTGGCCGGACACCCGGCAGGCGTCTGGGGGTCAAGGGGTCGCGGGTTCAAATCCCGCCGTCCCGACCATGTTTCTGCATGTCAGATGCTTTATTTTAGCTGTGAAAGATGCGGCAGAACTTCGGCCGGAAACCGCATCTCTCACACTTTCTAGTTGATCTTGAAAAGCAGGAGCCCAGACTCCGACTTGCCGCCGCTGGCGGCCAGTTGGACAAGAAGTCCCGGCGCATACCGGCCGCCCCTGCCAGCATTCGGCAGGACGGGGAAGGGCGTCTGCCTGCGCCACACATCTGACTCGCACCTGCGTCTGATGGAAACTGGTTGCGGCTATTGCCCTCCAGGTTGAGCGGCAAGTCCGGCGGGCCAAGCTGGTAGCGGGGCCAACCTTTGCGACAATCGGCCTCCCCAATCGCTATGCGTTTTAGGATGCCTAGCATGAGGCATGTGGCGGCGAGACGGCTCGCGTCCCTTTTGCGATACTAGTCTGTTTTGCGTCATATAGATTGTTTGTTAACATAGTTACAATGGGAGAAACATGCAACCCGGAAAGACAGGAAAGGTTGAGGGCCGCCAGCGAGTGGCATACTCGCAGCTTCGCAGGCTTAAGGAGGACTATCAGTTTGAAGCTGCGGAGATGACAATAACTGCCATGGTCGCGGTAGACGAAGATGCCGCTAAACTGGAGTTGGCAAAATTGCGCCTTGCACAGAACGACAGTGGGGCAGCTCTCGAATTGCTTAATGAAATAATTCAAAATTCGCCAAACTACGAACCTGCCGTTGCGTGGCGCATTGCAGTTTTTGATCGGCAATGCCAGTTTGAGGATGCACTCACGGAATCTAAGAAGTCGCTTCATCTTTTTCCAAAAGGAATAGATGTTCGCGTAGCAGTTGGGCGCTTTTACCTCGGCCGAGGTCTCGACAATGATGCGTATGAACTCTTCGATGGGCTTCGCCGCGATGGTGTTGTCAATTCTCGCACATACCGCGGGCTGATTGAATCGCTGTTCGCGCTTGGGCGCCGCGATGATGCGATCCAGGCATTGGGAGATATTCCGGAGCAGCTCGCAGACGACCCGGAGACGCTGGCCAATGCGGGGAATGCTTTGATCAAGGCTGCGCCCGACCTGGCAGACCGAGGGCTGGACGATGTAAAACGTGGTTTGAGCATCCAGCCCGACCATGCCTTCTGTCTTGAATCCCTATGCCGCGACTTGCGTTACCTGCGCAGGTGGGCGGACGCGGAGGCAGCCGCCCGGGAAGCGATCGCGCTACGTCCCCGCGTGCCCGACCTGCACGTGGAACTCGGCCACGTGTTCAGCGACCAGGGCCGCGACGAGGACGCCCTGGCCGCCTACACCCAGGCCCTGGACATCGACCCGCGCGATGAGTGGGCAATGCGATCCAGGGTCACCGCCCTGCGCGCGCTGCGCCGGTGGGCAGACGCTGAGGCAGCCGCCCGCGACGCGATCGCGCTACGTCCCCGCGTGCCCGACCTGCACGTGGAACTCGGCCAGGTATTCAGCGACCAGGGCCGCGACGAGGACGCCCTGGCCGCCTACACCCAGGCCCTGG
>OBLU010003206.1_pt1 | contig 14825 bp, 14 predicted proteins | sample 1518681 | NCBI WGS metagenome assembly OBLU01 (sample SAMEA3539304, study PRJEB22396) | soil metagenome | biome: tundra; feature: field; material: soil | place: USA | collected 2010-05 | depth 0.15 m
GTGCCGTCGCTGGCGGATTGGGAAAAGGATTGGCAGGAAAATCCGCAACGCAGCGTGCAACCAAAATTGATGTCAGTGGATTTACGGTCGCCGTTGGTTGCCATCGCGCTATCGAATTAACATCCACCGTCGAGCCTTTCGCGTTTTGAAATTGGCGGTCAACCGACCATCTTCCACGCGCTCAGGGGGCTTTTCTCTATGTCGAGATTGATGTCAACACCTTCGCTAGATTTTGCATTCCAGCGAACGCGAACGATGTTGCCAAATTGGGACGCAATGAAACCGATTCGGAATTTTCCGGTCGAATGTTGCAAAAGGACTTTGATTTTTGTCATATATTTAGGGTTTCGAGAAAACCACATTGTTCAATTCATCCAAATATTTTGGATGAGGCCAATAAGCTTTATTTTTGGGCAACCTTGACACTGGAATTTTGGCGCAAAGTTTGTCGAAATAACCCAGGTCGAATGAGGCTTTTGTTGCGGCGGTTCTCACATTGTCGGGAATCTCAACCACATAGGCGCTGCAAGTTTGATCGAAGGACAATTTCATAGCACCTGCGTCAAGCGCCCAGTGGCAAAGTTTGTTTAAGCAAATCCCATTTGCTACGGAATTGATGTTGTGCGTTGACCACGGGAGGATATGCGCCGCATCAACTCCGGCAGATTCTGTGGCTTCTGTTTTTGGCAACCTGTCGCCTGAAAAAATGCACCGAAAGTCATAGACGTTTCTGACATCATTCCGAAATTTTTGCCCGGCACTGCCGCGAACCGCACCTTCAAGAAACAAATCAGTCGGGCGCAAAATTACCAGCGGCGAACAGGAGACAAATAGTAAATCTGTTCGCTTTTGATTGTCTGTTTTGTCAATGGCAAGAGTTCGAGCGGATTGAAGAAAACTGAAATTCGAGGAACGCTTTCCAGCTCGCTCACGATGGCCAGACAATAATCTTTGTTGAATTCCTTGGCCTTGTGAAATTCATTTTCGGTCAATCTGACTCCGCCAGTGCGTCCTCGCACGCCTTTCACTTCAGTTAGAACATAGGACGGCGGCAAAGTTATTTGAAAATCGTAACCGTCTCCGAATAAACGGGCGTCTTCAAGAATACCTTCCTTGAGCCTTTCGACCGTCCTGAAGTTATTCATAAAGAAAAGTTCAGCTTCACTGCCGGTTTCCTGAAGCTGGCGAAACATACTTTTCAATATCGGAACAATGGGTTTGGGTTTCTCGCCGACAATTGGGAAGTAGGTTTGCAGGTAGGATTCGATGACCGCACTATAACGAACCGCATCAAGTGTTCCGAAAAGTGAATCCAAAAGAATTTTCCGGTGCATGTATCGCTCGGCCTTTTGCCACCAGCCAACCTTTGCATTTCTCACCAGCGGATTGAATAGGTCTTGGCGATTTTTTAACGTGCCGCGCGTTTCAGCCACCCCTCGCTCGATCAAGTGTTTGAACAATGCGCTTTTTGTTTTGAAACCAAGAGCGGCGACTAAATCCCCCTCGAATTTGGCCAGACCATAGCCAATCAGGTTGAGAATTTCGTAGTTCTTATGCTTGTGGCCGGAGGGTTTGTTCATCGCATTGCCTTTTCGATGTTTTCCGATTCAGAAATGCCTGCTCTCGGTTGAAGAATAAACCGCAACCACAACAATCATAATATTCGTCCACTTCGTCCCAGACTAAATTGCTGCCACCACAACCAACAAGGTCTCCTTCAAACCGGCACGAAGTTGGGCAGGTTGGAATTTCAGAAGTCGAACGACTTGTATGTTTTAATTTTTCGCCCATTCGGAAGTTAGTTCCAAGCGAGATGCGTTGCTGCGCTCGGGCTCAAAAAGTATTTTAGCTGGACCGCTTCGGTCCTGATAACACCCAACAATGTAGATTCGTTGACGTGATTGGGGGACTCCGAAATTTTTGCTGTTAAGCACGCGCCATCCAGCAGAATACCCGAGTTGGGCCAGCGTGTGTATGACGACGGCAAAGTCTTGTCCGCTGTGGGAATTAAGCAGGCCGTGAACGTTTTCGAGTAAAACAACTCGGGGGCGTCCTTCTCCAATGAGGCGAGCAAATTCATGAAAGAGTCCAGATCGCGCCCCTTTAAGCCCATCTCTTTTGCCTGCTCGCGCCAATGAGACATCCTGGCAGGGGAATCCTCCCGCCCAGACTTCGGAATGAGGTATGGTTGCATTTGAAATTTCTTTGATGTTGTTCGCTTTGGGAATTGTCGGCCAATGTTTTTCTAAAATCGAGAGGCAAAATTTGTTGATTTCACACTGAAAACTCGTGGCAAAACCCGCTCGCTGGAATCCGAGGTCAATTCCGCCAATTCCGCTGAACAACGATGCGACTCTGAATTTTTGCTCGCCGTTTTGGTGTTCCGCATCGTGCATTTCATACGCCTGCGGTTTCAGCCGGGTGCGCCGATAATTTTTCCTGTTCAAGTTTGGTGTCCGACGTTTCAACATTTTCTACCAAGATGCTCGCAGCTTTTTAGTTTGCAAGTCCGCAAATGTCATAAATGGTTAAAATACCCCTGCCGGCGGAATTGTCACCTGCAAACATGGCCGTGGGGCGTGCGCCAGCCGTTTTGCGACGAGAGCGGCGTTGGGTTCGCAGCCCTTTAGCGGAGAATTCAACGCCGCTCTGGTCGCACCATTCAATTCCCAGGAGGGACGGAACTTGGCTGCCGGAATGGAGCGGCAACCTGGGCGGAGTGGAGCGGTGTGCCGTTCGGTCGCGCGGGGTGTCCTGGGGCAAGCCAGTCTTCCTGCCATCTCAATGAAAATTTTAGCGGGCCGGAAGTCTGGCTTGGTGGCCGGGTGCAATTTCAGCGCGACGGAACGAGCACACAAGCGGAACGCAGGCTAGGTTGACGCGCAATGGAGGCTGCCAAGTTTGGTCACGACTTCGGCAGCATTGGCTTAAATTTTTGCCCCGCCGTTCCTCCTGATACCACCCCGTCCCCAAAAAAGGAGTTGACACATTCGTTACGAGTGGTAACTTTGGTGCATGAATACGAAAAACACCAGTTTTGAAGCGGTTGGCAATTCGTTGATCGAGCATGTCCGTGATGCCGCCTCCACACGTCAGGGCATCGTTGATGAATTGTTTCCCTACATTGTTCAAGCATCCAAAAAAATCAGCGCGCGGGCCATCGGCCGGTTTTTGGAAGAGGAACACGACGTGAAAATCAGTTATGTCACGATTGGGCGGGCGCTGCGGAACCCGATAAAATACTGGAATCTTTATTTCGACGACATTGAGCCGCACGCATGGATCGTGGCGGAAAGCCATAAAAAATCCTTGAAAGATTTCATGAGCGAACCGGAAAAATATCAGGAAATGCTGGAAGGAAAACCGGAGTTAACAGTTGACGACATTGAGAATCCCCAAGACAGCTTTTTTCGAGTGGAAAATGAATACAACAATGCCGTCGCGGTTCTTGACGCGAAATGGTTCTGCTTTGATGCAGATATTCTGGATGAGGCGCGATTTTATCTGATTCAACGGTTCCTCAAAAAGCCGGCACCCCAAAATGACGGCGCGGAAAAGGAATAAGGGAGATTCGGTTCCAAAATAAAAATCAAGGATTGGCTTTAAACAATATCCCCGGCGTCAGCGTCGGCGTCGGGGTGTTCGTAGAAAAATGACGCATACAAAATAACAACGTTAAATAGGAAGAAAATGAAATTGAAGCTGTTAGTTCAAACTCAAGAACTGGTGTCCTATCCCGCGTCCGACCGTGGGCCGGCCACCATCAACCACATGCTCAACTGCATTGACATGTCGCACCCGCCCGAAGCGCGGATGACCGAAAACATCGGCTACAAGCTCAAGGAATCCGAACTGTCGAAGCATTGGAATTCCTCGATGGACAAGGTGATCGAAGTTGTCTGCCGGCGCATCGCCCACACCAAGGCCGGCAAGGCCATGCTGATCGGTGAAATCGTCGAAACTGTTGCTGCTGCAAAATAAACCGTTATGGCTGCAAACCCTCGCGCGGATCACGACTGGCTGGACAAAATCCGGCGGCGCGAGCGGTTTGCAGATTTTGCATATACGTTGGCCCGCGTGGATTGGGATTTTTTTACGACACATACATTTATCAATCCAATTCCAAAGCCTTATACGCGGGTCGCCATGTTCTGGCGCTGGGCGTCGGACGTGAGCAAAATCTGCAAAGTTCCCCTTAAAAACCTGCTTATCGCGTTACGGTGTGAGCAGGGAGAAGTTGGGGCACGACCGCACCTTCATGCTCTGGTGGGTGCGGTTACTAGCTGTAACAAGATGAGTCTGCGGTCGCAGATGTTTCGCAGTTGGAAAATGATTGCGAACAACGGCGACGCGGATTTTCGGCTTTATAATCGCTCACTTGCGGGAGCTGATTATGTGTGCAAATGCCTTGGGGCCAAAGCCTACGAGATCAACAAATTCTCGATTGCCGAAGAAACGACGCTTTCCGATTCCGTCATCACCCTCATCGGGCTGATGGATGCAAATAGCGAACGACGTTTCCGCGAGCTCAAACGTAAAGAACGCCAGGTGATGAAGTCATCGGGGCCCTATGGTTCAATAGCCGTCTAGGTTGATATTGGCCATCCCGGTGATGGTAGTCTTTGAGATATAACTGGCTCGGCATGTGCGGGCATGGTGAAGCGGTCCGGCTTGCCCCTGAAAGCAGGGATGTTGGACAAAAAACGCGACATCGAAAATCCGTCAACGGTTTGCCGATAAAAGTCCGAAGTTAAGCGGCGTTTGAGACCATCCCGATATTGGGACCCGGCAGGCCTGCCACCTGCCCGCGCGCGGAGCGCGCGGGCGGGTGGCGGGCCGGACGGGATAGCTTGTAGAATTCCTATGCCCAAAAATAATTGACGTATGACGACCGCAACGATGACGGAAGAAATAATGCAGGTGGCCCTGACGACCTGGGCGGCGAAAGATTTGCCGGCCCGGCTGCTGGCGGCGCAAGTGGCGAAGCTGTTGAACTGCTCAACGGAAGATGTGGCCATTCTCGTCACTGCGGGCAACCTGCGGGCGCTGGGCCGGCCCAAGCCCAATGCGGTAAAGTTTTTCAGCAGCATCGAACTGATCGCATTGCTGGCGGATCCGACCTGGCTGGACGACGTGACCAAAACCATCGGTCAGCACTGGCGGCGAAAGAATGCCCAGCGCAATGGCTCGGTTTTGGAAACGCACTCGGACGCAGCCACCATAATCAACTGACATTTGCTCGTCTTTTACTTACGACTGAATTTTCAAGTGAGAAAAAGTTGGTCAAGGCGCTGGAAACACTGCTCGGCGGGCGCACCGCCATCGCCCGCAAAGCCGATACGTTGCGCCGCAATTTCCAAGACCTGATTGACCGCAACGGCGTGGATCGCATCGACTTCATGACGCTGACGTTCAAAGACAATGTCAGCTGCCGTAAAATGGCCGAAAAACGGTTCCACTCCTTTGCCATCAACGTGCTGGCCAGGCTGGTCAAGGAATATATCGCCGTGCCGGAACGCCAGGAACGCGGGGCGATTCATTATCACCTCGCCGTCGCGTTTGGCTTCGACATCCGCACGGGGTTTGATCTGAAGGCGTGCTCGGCGGCCAATCTCATCAAGAGACAAGACTATCTGGGCAAAGGGAAATGGTTGCCCGGCTACCAGGAAAGATTCAGCGCCTTGGAACAAAGGTATTTCGCCTAGGCCAATCCCAACTTGAAACGGGTGTGGCGCGTGATTCGCCAGGCCAATGCGCGAATTAAAAAACGAAACTCCAAGCCCGGCCGCGATCATTCCAGTCCCGCCTTCGACCGGTGTGAAGCGCTGCCGGTGTTGTCCAACGCGGATGCCATCGCGTTTTACATCGGCACCTACATCGCCAGCCAGACCGAGCGGCGGGCACCGGAAGACAAGGGGATGCGCAGCGTGCGCTACTCACTGAAACTGCGCCGGCATCATCAGTCGTTTCAATTTGCCTACGGTGGCAATGCCAAGTGGCGTCATGGCTGCAAAATCCTGGCCTTGCTGCTGTTGATCCATAATGAGCCGATTGCCGAACGGATTGATGGGGAACTCGTCTTTCATTACCCGAAGGACCACGTCCGTTCGCGCTTTGGCCCGCGCTGGCCGCACAAGCTGGCCCCGTGGATTTTTGCCTGTTACGACAATGCTGAAGTCTGCAAAGCCTTTGCCGCGCAACTTCCGGCGAACCTGCTTTGGCGTCAGCGATTGGTCAAAGTGGGCCAGTTCATGGACCGGCTGCGTGGCACCGGCCTGGCAACTCCCGTTGCCAGCGTGCTGCGGGTGGAACCTGTCCCGACAACACCATTGGTAGCCGCCGCAATGCCGGCAGGTTCTTTGACGATGGCGACCAACAAAACCGAAGGGAAAGGCTCATTCCATGCGTGACGATATGGTCCAAACGGCGATGACGACCTGGGTGGCGAAGGATTTGCCGGCACGCCTGCTGGCGGAACAAGTGGCCAAGCTGCTGAATTGCTCCACCGAGGATGTGGCCATTCTGGTGAGTGCTGGCAAATTGCGGCCCTTAGGCCGGCCCAAACCCAACGCGGTGAAGTTTTTCAGCGCCGTCGAATTGATCGCGCTGCTGGCGGATCGTGACTGGCTGGATGAGGCGACGAAAACGATCGGCCAACACTGGAGGCGGAAAAATGCCCGACGCAATGGCGTGACCGCCGAAAAACGGGATGAGATTGTAACTGCGAGTCCCTCTGTGCCTGTTTTTGCTAGACTTCCTTGATGAGCAGGCATAAGATCGGGGCATGAATGAGCCAAAAGACTATGGGATGAGCAATCCAGGCCGCTCCGGCGACGGCCGCAGATGGGGATGCAGGTTGTTTATGAGCTCGGCGTTGAGGTTGTAGTGGTGATGGTGCTCGTGATCTTGCTCATCGTCCGCTCATGATGGTCAAATGCAAGACGAAAATGATGATGTAACCTTGAATTTCGCATGCTCGAATCAATTTTGAGTTGGTCAGTGACGACAAAGGCAAATTTCAAAAACCAACACATTTAAAGAGAAAGCATGAAAATAATGAAGCAACAATGAAAACTACGAGCAAAACCTCCCTTCCTCTCGATCGTTTGATTCTTTGGGTGAAAGCAGCCATTCGCGAAGGGTTTGGCACCGCGTTTCTGTTGGCGCTCTTCGCGTCGTATGCCGCGTCCGCCCAGTCATTTACGATGTATGTGCCGGGGGCGGCTGGTTCAATCATGCAAATCACCTCTGCCGGGGTGCAGAGCACGCTGGTTCCCGTTTATACATTCGGCAGCCCAAGTGCGCTGGCCGTGGACGGAAGCGGCAACGTGTACGTGGCGGACGGCTCAATTTACAAGGTCACAACCGCCGGTGCGGTCAGCACTTTTGCCACCGGCTTCAACGAGCCCACCGGCTTGGCCTTTGACGGCAATGGCAACCTCTATGTGGCCGATTACGGCAATGGCACTCTGTCAAAGGTCACGCCGGGCGGGGTGGTCAGCACCTTTGCCACCGGGTTCAGCATTGACCCGCACGCGGGCGGCAATGGCAACTTGTCCGTGGCCTGCGATGCCAGCGGCAACGTCTATTTGGCGGATTACGAAACCGGCGAGGTCACCGAAATCACACCCGCAGGAGTGACCAGAGTCTTCGCCTTTGGTTTCGAGTACATTTTTAACGTGGCGGTCGATCAGGGCGGCAATGTGTATTTGGCGGATTTCTATGGCAATATCACCAAAATCACGCCGGGCGGAGCGGTGAGCACCCTCGCGACCGTCTCGTGGTACGCGGCCGGCTTGGCCTTTGATGGCAACGGCAATCTCTATATGTCCCATGCGGGCAACGCTGCGGTCACAGAAATCACGCCGGCCGGTGTCACCAGCACTTTTGCAGGCGGCTTGAGCGGACCGGTTGCCATCTATGTGCCGCCGACAACACCGGCAATTACAGTTCAACCGCAGAATCAGTGTTGTGTGAGTGGCCAGACTGTGCCAGCCATATTCAATGTGGCTGCCAGCGGCCCCGATCTGGCCTTCCAGTGGCTGGGTTCGACGGATGGCGGAGTGACTTGGACGCCCTTGGCCAATGGCGCCGCTTGTACTGGAGCCACTGCCTCCAGGTTGATAGTGGCAAGTGTGGCAGCCATGGTCGGCTATAAATATGAATGCGTGGTTACCAACAGTTTCGGCTCCGTGACCTCCCTTCCCGGCACACTGACGAACGTCCCGTTCCTGATGTATCTGGCCGATGAGATGAACAACACGGTGGCCACGCACACGCCCGCCGGAGCCTCGACGTTATTTGCCAACCAAGTCAGTCATCCGCTGGCTTTTGCTTTCGACAAAGCCGGTAACACCTACGTGGCCAACCAGGGTAACGGCTCGATTTCCCTGATCACGCCGGCAGGGGCGGCGAGCATCTTCGCGACCGGGTTTGCGCAGCCCAATGCGCTGGCATTCGATACCAATGGGAATCTCTACGTGGCCGACGGGGCTGCCAACACGGTCTCCAAAGTCACTTCCACCGGAGCTGTAAGTCTGTTTTGCTATGCATCCTATTGGCCTGCGGCGCTGGCGTTTGATGGCACCGGCAATTTGTATGTGGCGGATGACGGCTACAATTCGGTTCTAAAAGTCTCTCCCGCCGGAGTCGTGAGCACGTTTGCCAGCGGCTTCGGTTACCCGGCGGGTCTGGCTTTTGACGGAGGTGGAAATCTCTATGTGGCGAACTGGTCCAGCAACACGGTTTCAGTGGTCTCACCCGCCGGCGCGGTGCGCACGTTTGCCAGCGGTTTCAACGGGCCAAAGAGCGTGGCCTTTGACGCGAGCGGCAACTTATACGTGGCGAACCTTGCCGGCACTTCGGATGCCGGATCGGTGTCAAAAGTCACGCCTGCCGGTACGGTCACGCAGTTCAGCGCCAGTTGGGCCGACTTGGTGGCCATTGGCCTAGTGGCGGCCCCGGCGCTGCCGACGTTTACCCTCCAACCGCAAAGTGTCACCATCGCCGCCGGCAAAAGCGCCTCATTCACAATTGATGTCAGCGGCGTGCCCGGTTCGGTGACGTTTCAGTGGCGGGTTTCGACCGATGGCGGCGCCAGTTGGACGCCGCTGTCCAATAATGCCAATTACTCTGGAGTTACTTCGACGACGCTTGCCGTGACCAACACCACCATCGCCATGTCCGGCTACAAATACGACTGTGTGGCCACGGACAGCGTGGGTCCCACCACTTCCAATCCGGCCACCCTGACCACCCTTGCCTTCCTCATGTACGTGGTGAATCTCAACGGCGACGGCAGCAGCGGCAGCATCTCCCAGATCACCCCGGATGGTGACGTGACCACCTTCGCCAGCGGATTTTCGGGTCCACAAGCCATCGCGCCCGATGCCGCCGGGAATATCTATGTGGCCGACGACAACATTCTTTACCGCTACACGCCGGCTGGGGTTGGCAGCATATTGGCCACCGGGTTTGGCAGTCCCACAGGGTTGGCGGTTGACCCCAGCGGGAATGTGTATGAGACGGACGAAAGCGATGGCGCTGTCTATAAGATCTCGCCCGCCGGGGTGGTGAGCACCCTGGCTACCGGGTTCGGGGATCCCTCGGCTCTGGCAGTGGACACAAATGGCAACGTCTTTGTGGCCGATTATGGCTCTAACACCGTTACCAAAATCACACCGGCAGGCCAGACCAGCCTGTTTGCCAGGGACGTTTTTAACCCCGAAGCAATGGCGTTTGACACCGGCGGCAATCTCTATGCTGCGGATGTGATCGGCTACATTTACCTAGTGAAGGCCTCGTCCGTAAGCACCTATACCACGGTTTATCCCCGGCCGCATGGCTTGGGCTTCGATCCCAGCGGAAACCTCTTTGTAGCGGACTACAACGACGAAAACACGCTGCCCGAGTATGGCGTCGCCACGGTTTCTGAAACGACTCCAGCCGGTGCGTTCAGTACCTTTGCCACCGGGGTCATCGGCCAGCCGGGCAACCTGGCCGTCGTGGGCTCTCCGGCTCCGCCCACGGCCAGCAGCTACTCTGTCACCGTCAGCGCCTGGCCCAGCGCCGGCGGCAGCGTCACTGGCGGCGGAACGGTCCCCGCTGGCAGCCCCACCCTGCAATCAGTCACTGCGACCGCCAATGCCGGCTATGTGTTCGCCAATTGGACGGAGAACGGCAATGTGGTCAGCACGTCCGCCCGGTATTATTTCATGCTCGCTGGCAACCGGAATCTGGTGGCCAATTTCTATAAGCTCATCTACCAGACGCTAGACTATCCCAATGCCATCGCCACCTACGCCCAAGGCGTTTCCGGAACCAACCTCGTGGGCCATTACGTTGATTCCGGCTCCGTTAGCCACGGCTTCCTCTACAACAGCGCCGCCGGTTTCACCAACCTGGACGACCCTTCGGGCTTGTCCGCGCAGTATTATGGCACCTATGCGGAAGGCATTTCGGGAACCAACATTGTCGGCTATTACGTGGATTCAAACGCTGTCCTCCACGGCTTCCTCTACAACGGGGTCACTTACACCACCTTCGATGACCCGGCCAACCAGGGCTATGGTGAATACGGCACCTACGCCACCTGCATTTCCGGCAACTACATTGGCGGCTATTTCACCGTCATGGATGCCGGGGCCAATGGCTTCATGTTAACCGGCACCAACTATGTCACGCTGCACGACCCTAACGGTTCGGAGTATGAGTGCGAAATCTTCGGCGTCGATGGTGGCAACGCCATTGGCTTCAATGGCCTGAACGGTTTCTTTTACAACGGCAGCAGCTACACCGCCGTGAACGCGCCGGAAAGCTCCACGACTTACCCGCAAGGACTCTCCGGCGACAGCATGGTCGGTTATTATACTGATGACAGCGGCAATACCCATGGCTTCCTTCGCAACCACAATACATACAATACCCTCGACGCGCCCAACGCCACCGCGACGTATGCGCAAGGCCTCTCCGGCAATACCATCGTAGGCTACTATGTGGACTCCTCCAGCCTCAACCACGGCTTTATCGCCACCATGACCACTGTCACCAGCACCACGATCTCGTTGAACGCCTCGCCCGGCACGGGCGGCACGGTTAGTGGTGGTGGAGCTTTCTCCTCAGGCAGTTCTGATACGGTCATCGCCACGCCCAACTACGGCTTTGCTTTTGTCAACTGGACGCAAAATGGCACCGTGGTTTGCTGGACCACCAATTACACCTTTGTCCTCAGCAGTAATGTCGCCTTGCAGGCAAACTTCGCGGACGTCCAAAGCCCGGTGAGCACCATCATCCAGCCCACGTCCGGCCAGATCTGGAGCAATTCCGTCTGCACGGTCACGGGCACGGCCACGGACAACGTGGCGGTGGCTTGGGTGTATTGTTCGGTCAGCAACGCCTTGTTCCATACCGGTTTCGCGCCCGCTTGGTCGGCCAACAATTGGTTGAACTGGAGCACGAATGTCACTCTCGCGCCGGGCACCAACACCATCTGGGCTTACGCGGTGGATGCCAGCGGCAATGTTTCCGCCACCAACCGGGTCAATGTGGACTGTATTTTGAGCGCCACCTTGACCGTATGGACCAACGGCATGGGCAGCATCAGCCCCAACGACAATGGGGTTTCATTGCCAATCGGCAGCAGCCAGGTGCTGACCGCGACCGCCGCGGCGGGCTTCCGGTTCACCAACTGGACCGGCGGCGCCGCGTTGCCCTTGGCGGTGCTCACCAACGGCACCACGCTCAAATTTGTGATGCAATCGAACCTGGTCTTGCAGGCCAACTTCGTGGAATTGGAAAAGCCCACCAACACTATTATCTCGCCCACGCAGGGCCAGCGCTGGACCAACGCAGTGTTCCTCGCCAGTGGCAAGGTCGCTGACAACTGGCGCCTTGCCGGCGTTACCTGCCAGCTCAACGGCGGCGCCTGGACCAATGGCGTGACGGCCAACAACTGGTCCAATTGGACCGCCGTGCTGGACTTGGTTCCGGGCACCAACTTCCTGTCCGCCTACGCCGTGGACATCGGCGGCAACCGTTCCGCCACCAACACCGTCAGCTTTCAGTTCGTTGTGAGCAACCAACTTCAAATCCGCGCCATCGGTCTGGGAGCAATCTCACCCAATTACAGCAATTCGTGGCTGAATATAGGCCAAAATTATTGCATCACGTCCAGTCCAGCCTTCGGTTTTGTGGCTACGAACTGGATTATTTCTACGAATTGGCTGGGCGGTGCATTGACCAACAGCAAGGTCGTTCAGTTCATGATGGAGTCGAATCTGACTCTGGAAGTTAACTTTGCGGACGTGACCAGACCCACGAACACCATCACATCACCAAATAACGGACAGCACATGTCAAACGCTCTTGCAACAGTTCTCGGAAAAGCCAGCGATAATTGGAAAGTAGCTGGTGTCTGCTACCAATTAAACAATAGTCCATGGAGCGTAGCTGAAACGACGAATGGCTGGACGAACTGGACTACCACGGTGCCCTTGATTGTCGGCACCAACATTGTCAGAGCGTATGCGATTGATTTGGCAGGAAACCTCTCGACAACCAGCACCGTCAGCATCATCTCCAGCAACACATTTAGACTGCAACTCGCTTTCAGTAATTCTGTGCCCCTGAGAACAAATGGCCTAGTCTTCAATCTACAACTGTCCGCTGGTTTAAACGGCCACATCCAGGCATCCAGCAACCTGATCAACTGGACAACGATGACCAATTTCACCGGCACCAACTCCACGATCACTTTCCGCGATCCATCAGCAACCAATTCCAGCCACAGATTTTACAGAGCGGTGATTCCCTGACACGAAAAAATGGTTCAAATTATAGGTTTATCGCCTTTCAGGCCGCAGCCAGCCGGGCCAGCTGAAGGTGCTGGCGCAATTCAATTCGATCTGCAAACCCTTCGGCATCCAGTTGGGAATCAGGTCGTAGCCCTGCAAAAAAGACCTTCAACGAAACCTTCAACGATTTCTTCAATAACCGAGTATGCAGGGTGTATGTGCCGTGTAAGGCCGGATAGTGGGCGGATAGTAAAAAATAGGCTTGAAGCCCTGTAAAATCAGCGTTAACATTGCTTTGAAAATCAGGGTATTGAGGCTGGTGATCGGTGAAGACCTCGTTCGATTCCGACCCTCGCCTCCAACTCTCAGCATTTGATGTTGAGGCACTTAGGAGGATTTGCGAGGCGTCTGTCAGCAAAAACGTCAGCAAAATTGCTGACACTGTCAGCGCACCGGTCCAACACCGGGCTGACACTCTGACAGCACCGTAACGCGGACAAGCCGGTTCCCTTAAGCTCGTAACGAATAAGTTATGAGACAGAAATACCGCATGTTCCGCCGGGGAGCCGTTTATTGGATTCAGGACAACCAGACCCGCAAACAAGAATCACTGGGCACCAAGGACCGCACCGAGGCCACTCGGTTGTTCAACGCCAGAAACGAGGCGCACCGGCAACCCGTCATCAACATGCAGATTGCCCGCGCGTATCTGCTCGTCGGCGACCCCGAAGCAGCCAAACGAACCTGGCAATCCGTGATGGAGGAAATCGTGAAGCTGAAGCACGACGAAACGCTTCGTCGCTGGCTGGTGGCGGTCAAAGACAAAGCGTTCGATGCTTTGCGTCAGCTCCCGTTGTTGGAAACCCGCGCCGACCATTTCCTGCGGGCCATGGAAAAAGGCAAAGTTTCCACCAACATTTATCTCCGGCGGATTCACAATTTTGCGCTCGGCATGAACTGGCTGCCGGTGCCGGTGATACCGCGGCGAATGTGGCCGGACTTCGCGTTTAAGGACAAACGCGCCATCACGCTGGACGAACATCGCGCCATCGTTGCGCGTGAACTGAACGGCGAACGCCGGGCGTTTTATGAACTGGCGTGGCACATCGGCGCATCACAATCGGACATCGCCTTTTTGGAGGCGGATAATGTTGACTGGCAAAATCAAATCATCAGTTACGAGCGGAAGAAGTCCGGCGAAGTGGCGTTCATTCGCTTTGGCAAGGAGGTCGAAAGGATTTTGAGCGACCTGCCTTCCACCGGTCCGCTGTTTCCCTATCTGCGAACGGTGCGGGCCGGCGACCGGGCAACGGAATTCAAGCAACGATGCCGTGGGCTGGGCATTGAGGGTGTCAGCCTTCATTCGTATCGGTATGCGTGGGCTGAACGTGCAAGAAAATCCGGATACCCGGAACGGTTCGCCCAAGAAGCCCTTGGTCACAACAGCAAAGCGGTGCATCGCGCTTACGCGCGAAAAGCCAAAGTGACTGTGCCGGCACTGGAGACGTATGAAAGCCAGAATGCCGGGATGCCCATCATCCCGCTGGCGGCGACCGTCCAGAACACCGGTGAAACACCCTCACCGCACCCTCGCTAGTAATTATGCCAAGCCGGCTGCCTCGCGTTATTTTGATCATATGCCAAAGCCGAAAAAAGTTGACCAATCTCCCGGAGTGATTGCTTTCCGACTGGACCCGGAAAGTGAACAAATCCTGGCGGAGCGTGCCGCCGCGCTGGGCGTGAGCCGGAATATCCTCGCCCGGCGCTATCTCATCGAAGTGCTGGAGGCGTCCGAGGAGCGAACGGCCCTCCGCGAGGCGGTGAACGCGGCGAACGGAAATCTGACCCGCTTTTACAATAGCTTCATTTTTGCCGTTGAGGCGTTGCTGGTTTCGGCGGGCAAGGTCAAGGAAGAGGAGGCACGCGCATGGATTGACGAACACTTCAAATGAACCATGCTCTCCATCTCAGACCCCATCACCAGTGCGGCGGGAGCCGTGGATTACTACACCAACAAGGCGCAGGAAGCTTATT
>OBLU010003209.1_pt1 | contig 14817 bp, 12 predicted proteins | sample 1518681 | NCBI WGS metagenome assembly OBLU01 (sample SAMEA3539304, study PRJEB22396) | soil metagenome | biome: tundra; feature: field; material: soil | place: USA | collected 2010-05 | depth 0.15 m
GCGTAGGGACGACAGCTCGCCGTCGCGCACCCGCCGCTGGTGGCGATCTCGTGAAGGCGGTGCAGAACCTCGTGAAGGCGTTGCCCGTCGGCGAGCTGGAAAAGCGACTTGCGGGCCTCGAGAAGACAGTCGCGCGGCTCGAAGGGAGCCTGCGTGGCGCAGCCAAGCGCGCGACCACCGCAGTCCGCGGTACCAAGCGCACGACTGCGAAACGCGCAACCGCAAAACGCGGCACCGCCAAGCGGGCAACTGCGAAGCGGGCAACTGCGAAGCGGGCAACTGCGAAGCGGGCAACCGCCAAGCGGGCGACTGCAAAGCGCGCCGGCGCCAAGAAGACCACGGCACGCAAGACCACGGCGCGCAAGACCACGGCCCGTAAGCCGGCGGCGCGCAAGACCACGGCCCGCAAGACCACCGCGCGCAAGACCACGGCTCGGAAGCCGGCGGCGCGCAAGACCACCGCCGCACGGAAGACCACGGCGCGCAAGACCACGGCCCGTAAGCCGGCGGCCACCCGCAAGACCACCGCACGCAAGCCGGTGACCCGGCGCCGCGTGGTTCGCAAGCCCGTCGCAGCACCGCCCGCAGCGGCACCGGCGACGACGACACCGAGCTGAGGCAAGCCACCCCAGCTTTCAACCTTTCGTAGCTCAGAAGGCCTCCGGCCGGTGCCGGGGGCCTTCTTCGTGTCACCGAAGCGACGCGTCGAGTCGGAAGGCGAAGCGCGTCGCTTCAGTCGGAAAGGACACGAGCGATCACCGCCGCGGCGCGACTGACGCCGGCGGCATCCACGCCCAGGTGGGTCACGCACCGGAGCGTGCGCGGGCCCATGGCGCTCACCAGCACGTCGTGTTCGCGCATCCCGGCGGCGAGTTCCGCGGCGGACGCCTCGGTGTCGAACATGACGATGTTGGTCGCAACCGCCGGCCGGCGGAGCGTCGCTCCCGGACACCCGGCGATCGCGTCGGCGATCACCTTCGCATTGGCATGGTCGTCGGCGAGCCGATCGAAATTGTGCTCGAGCCCGTACAGCCCCGCAGCAGCGATGACGCCCGCCTGGCGCATGCCCCCACCGAGCCGTTTGCGCCATCGCCGGACCGAGACGATCGTCTCCGGGTCCCCGGCGACCACCGATCCGACCGGTGCGCCGAGTCCTTTGCTGATGCAGACCGTGACGGTGTCGCACTGGGTCACCAGATCGGCGGGCGCGACGCCGAGTGCCACCGCGGCGTTGAACAACCGTGCGCCGTCGCAGTGCACTCGGAGCCCGCGGGCGTGTGCCGCATGCGCCGCCTCATGCACCTGAGCCGCGTCGATGGCGGCGCCACCGCGTCGGTTGTGCGTGTTCTCGATGCAGAGGAGCGTGGTCACCGGCTGATGGACATCCGGCTCACGCACCGCTGCCGCGATGGCGCCGGCATCAGGGATGCCGTTCTCCATCTCGAGGACGCGGAGCTGGACACCCGCGACGATCGCCGCGCCGCCGACCTCGTACACGACAACGTGCGCCTGGGCGTCGGCGATGACCTCGTCGCCCGGGCGGGTCTGCGCAGCCACGCACGCAAGATTGCCCATGGTCCCGCTGGGCACGAACACCGCCGCCTGCTTGCCGAGCAGTCGCGCCATCTCGTCCTCGAGACGTCGCACCGTCGGGTCCTCACCCCAGACATCGTCACCGACCTCGGCGTGCGCCATCGCAGCACGCATCCCCGCGTCGGGAACGGTCAGCGTGTCACTGCGGAGGTCGACGGTGTCCTGCGCCGGCATTGCTCTCGCCCTGGGTCACCGCTGCATGCTGACCCATCGACGGTCCGGCGTGCGCCCGCGAAGCTTGCAGCTCGCGTGCCATGCACGTCCGATCCCGCCCTGACCGCTTGGCCTCATACAGCGCATCGTCGGCAAGGTCGAACAGTTCGCTCGCGCGCTCCGTGTCCTCCGGGTACGCCGCCACGCCGACACTCACGGTGAGTCGCGCGGCAGGGCGATCCGGAAGCTCAACGTCCGTCGTCGCGACCGCGAGGCGGATCTTCTCGGCGACCGTGAAAGCCTCGTGGGCGGAGGTATTCGGCATCAACACCACGAACTCCTCCCCGCCGTAGCGTGCGGTCAGGTCCGCACGGCGGACATTGCTGAGCACCGTTGAGGCGAAGGTCGACAGTGCCAGGTCGCCGGCATGGTGACCGTGACTGTCGTTGAGCGCCTTGAAGTGGTCGATGTCGAGCATGAGGATCGCGAGCGGTGCTCCCAGCCGCTCGGCGAGGGCAGCCTGCTGACCGAGCGAGTCGATGAGAAACCGATGGTTGTAGAGGCCGGTCAGGTCATCGACGCTCGCCTGGCGCTGCACCATGGCGAGAAACCGGTACCGCTCCAGAGCCAGCGAGATCTGCTCCGCCGTGGAAGCGACAAGGTCGGTGTCGCCGGCCGTGAACGCACCCGCCTGACCGGCGACCGCGAGGACGCCATGCACGTGCTTGCCAAGACGGAGTGGCGCGACACAGAACTCACGAACGTCGAGCCTCGCCTCCGGGGCAGCGGCCGTGGCGCCCAGGATGGTGGCCCCGAGTCCGCGATAGCGATACCCCTCCCCGAGCGGCCCGTTGCCTTCAAGAAAGCCGTCGAAGGTGACGTGACGGCGGCCGTCGGCGACCGCGAACGCATCGCTCATCTCCGACCCGTTCACGACGATCATCGCGAGATCAACCTCCAGTGATCCGCGCAGCGCGGCGCAGACATTGGCGAGCGCCGCGTCGAGCGGCTGCGCGAGGCTGAGCTCCATCGCAACCGTGGCGCGCGTCGCGGTGGTGCGCATGGTGGAGCGCACCTGCGTGCGCATCGCCTCGAAGCTGGCGCCGAGACGTCCGATCTCATCCACCGAAGCCGTGTCGACGGGGCGGTCGAAATCGCCGCCCTCGAGCGCCACGACGGCACTGTCCAGGCGCTGCAGCGGGCGGCGCAGATCGATCTGCACGACGACCACGATGAACAGCATCGCGACGAGGATCACTCCCAACAGCAGGAGCACCGACTGCCAGCCCACGGTTGGCCCGGAGAAGGGCGTCGCCACCGCCAGTGTGAATCCGGCGCCGACCGAGGTCGATGCGACGGCGAACTGCTGCGAATCCAGCGACACGATCGCGGCTCGGGGAGTGGCAATCGCGGGGGTGAGTTCTCGTGTCAGCGATGCCTGGCTGCTCGCCGCCGTGCGCGTCCGGCCGTCGCGAATCAGCAGGATGCCCACCGGATCCGCGTTCGTCCCGATGTTGTGCGCGAGCGCATTGATGAGCGTCGGGTCAAGGGGTCGAGCCACGAATGCGGTTGCCGTGCTTCCGGGGACGGGTGAGACGGCGACGAGCCACGCGCGACCGTCGGGCGACGCCGCGGTGGCGGCACCTGCGCTCGCGGCGCCGGCCACGCTGTTCGCGAGGGCGATCGCAATCGGCGTGGTCCCCTGCACCGCGATGACAGTGCCGCCCGGCTGCACGACTCCGAGCAGGTCGCCGGTGCCGATCACCGAGCCGTCCTGGGAAAGCGTGGCGTGCACCGCAGACGGAGAGTCGACGTCGTGGTCGGCGGCGAGCTGGCGACCAACCCCCGCGATGAAGGTCGCCAATGACGAGCGCTGCCCGTCGATCAGGCTGGCTGCGATCGACACCCGATCGGTGGCGCTGCTCTCAGCCTCGGCGCGCGCGCTCGCCTCGGCGAGCATCAGCGGCACTGCGGCGGTGGCCACGCCGGCGACCAGGATCACTGCCGCGAATTTCAGAGAGAACGATGCACCCCGCCAGATGCCGCTCAACCAACGCACCCCTCGCATCGGCTCGGCTCAGCCGGACCGGCGAACCAGCACGAGGGACGCGACGGCGATCGCCGCGGCGACGAGGAATGTCGAGATCGCGATCACGTACACCGCGCCTCGGACGGGGCCACCGGGGCTGACCGGACTGACCGCCGGTATGGTGAGCGTCGGCGGTGCGAGCACCGGCGGCCGGAGCGCGAGGGCCGGTGGTGGAGTGGTCACCCGCCGGGGCGATGGGCTGTGTGCCGTCGCGGTTGCGCCCTCCGAGCGCGAGGGCACGACCGCGGCGCGGCGTGGTCGCGGCGTCGATGTCGGGGTGCGAGCGGGCGCCGCGGATGGCGCCGGCGTTGGCGTCGCTGTTGGTGTTGGTGTTGGTGTTGGCGTGGGCGTGGGTGTCGGTGTTGGGGTCGGCGACGGTGTGCAGCAGTGGTCGTCATCGCCGGGGCCATCCGACCAGCCCTGGGGGCAGTGCTCGTCGTGGTCAATGGGCCGGTCCGAGCCGTCGCGCGATGCCGACAGGTCGCCATGACGCGATGAATCCGCCGCGGCTGCCGGCACGTCGAGTGGCCCCAGGAGGATCAAGAACAACGACGCGCCGGCGATCAACATCAAGAGCGCGCGTCTGATCAGCAAGTCACCTCCGCGTCGATGCTACGGCCGCCTTCGGTGAGACTTGTGACCGAAATGTGACACTTTTCAGGTGCCCGTCGTCGTCATCAATTTCATCGACGGTGAGGTCGTGCTCGCCGAGGCGCCCGAGATCACGTTTGATCTCGCGATCCTCGACGCGGAGTTGCGATCGATCAACCAGAACAGCGAGCGAGCGCTCTTCCCGGTGAGCGCGATCCGCCAGATTCTCGTCGGCGATCCGGAACCGGCTCCCCCCGAAGCCGAGGTGGCGACCTGGGATCGGGCGGCATTCCATTTCATCGACGGGCCCGTGTTGCGCGCGTCGATTCGTGCCGACGCCCATCTCGGCCGGTACGGCGGCGTCTGGCACATCGTCGAGCCCGGTGGCGCCGAGCTCCGCACCATCGCCGTCCCCTACGCGGCGCTCAAGGGCGTCTACCAGATCCGCCAGTGGGACAGCAGGCCGGCGAGCGAACGCGACGAGCACGCGGAGCTCGACCAACTCGCCCGCGTCCTTGCCGAGCGCGAGCGCACGATCGCCGGAGGCGGCACGGTGCCGACCCGGCGTCCGCTGCTGTCGCGGATGCGACGTCCCCCGGATTCAGTCTGATCTCGGACCTGTCGCGCATCTGTCGAGAGCCCTGGGCCGCTGGGAACCTCGTGGTACCGTCCGCGACGTGACCACCACGCTGGTGCGTGGCGAGACCGAAGTCAATGACGCTCCCCCGTCACTGACGAGCCGCCTCCTCACCCCCAAAACGATCGCGTCTCTCGGCATCGCCGTCGTCATCGTCGGCGTCGGCCTGTGGCGCGCTCAGATCAACTGGGGTGCGGCCTGGGACAACATCCGCCATGCGAACCCATTCCTCTATCTAGGGGCGCTGGCGGTTTACTACGCGTCCTTCGTGGTGCGATCGATCCGATGGCACGTGCTCCTCGCCAACGCCGGCGAGGATCGGCCGTCGGGATCGATGGTCGGCATCATGATCACGTCGTTCTTCGTCAACTGCGTCGTGCCCGCGAAGATGGGCGACATCTACCGCGGGTACCTGGCGAAGCAGAAGCTCGACATCCCGGTCAGCAAGGCGCTCGGCACGATCATCGCCGAGCGGCTCATCGACCTCATCGTGCTCATGGCGCTGCTGCTTGCGGCGGGTGCGGTGGTGTTTCGCACCAAAGCGCCGGGCATCCTCATCCCGTACGTCGTCATTGGAGTCCTCGTCTGCCTCGCGGGTGTCGGCGTCATCCTCGTCATGCGCGCGGGCCGTGGCCAGCGCATCCTCCGTCTTCTCCCGGAAGCCGTCTTCCAGCGATACGAGAGCCTTCGCCTCGGTACCGTGCACTCATTCGCTCGTTTTCCAACCCTGCTCGGCCTCACCGTGATGGTGTGGGCCGCGGAAGGAGCACGTCTCGGCCTCGTGGTCTTCTCGCTGCACCTCGCCGGCGTGCACCTCGGACCGTCGCAGTTCCTGCTCATCGCGCTGGTGGCGGCATTGCTCACCACGGTCCCCTTCCTCCCGGGCGGACTCGGGCTCGTGGAGGCCGGCATGATCGGCGTGCTGATCACCGTCGGTGGTGTCAGCAACTCGTCGGCCGTGTCGATCACCCTCCTGGATCGCAGCATCAGCTACGCGAGCCTGATCGTCGTCGGGTTCGTGATCTTCGTGCTCACCCACGTGCGCGTGCCGAAGGCGCATCGGGTCGTCCCCCAGGGGTGAGAGCGCTCGTCACCGGCGGCGCCGGATTCATCGGCTCGCACATCACCGATTCGCTCATCGACGCCGGCCACACGGTGACCGTGATCGACGACCTCTCCCGCGGCAACCGTGCACAGGTCAACCCCGCGGCGACCTTCGTCGCACTCGACATCACGTCGCCGGACCTCGCTGCCGCAGTAGCCGAAGCGGACCCGGAAGTCGTGTTCCATGCGGCCGCGCAGATCGACGTCCGGGAGTCGGTTCGCGACCCGCTCCACGATGCCGACGTCAACGTCGTCGGCACCGTCAATGTCCTTCGCGCGGCGGTGGACGCGGGCGCGCGCCGCGTCGTCTTCGCATCGAGCGGCGGGGCGATCTACGGCGACACCGAGGTGATCCCGACCCCCGAGGATCACCCGTGCCTGCCTGCATCGCCGTACGGGACCGCGAAACTCTGCGCGGAGGCATACGGCGGGACGTTCAGCCGTCAGGCGGGACTCGAGTTCGTGGCGCTCCGATACGCCAACGTGTACGGACCTCGCCAGGATCCTCACGGTGAGGCGGGTGTGGTCGCCATCTTCGCCACCCGGCTGGTGCACGGAGAGCCAGTGGTGATCAATGGCGACGGCACCCAGCGTCGCGACTATGTGCACGTCCACGACGTCGTGCGCGCCAACCTCGCCGCGGTCGATGGCCCGGTCGGTGTCTACAACATCGGCACCGGCGTCGAGACCGATGTCAACACGGTGTACGCGATGCTCGCAGCCGCCGCAGAGGTCACGGCGAGCGCCGAGCACGGCCCGGCCAAACCGGGAGAGCAGCGACGCTCGTGTCTCGATACCTCGGCGGCCTTGCAGCGCCTCGGCTGGACCGCGACGATCGGATTCGATGACGGGGCGCGGTCGACCGTCGACTACTTCAGGACCGCGGGCTAACCGTCGAGCTGCGACCGGGCACGCTCCAGGTGCGCCGACCCGCGACTCCGGAGCAGCGTTCCCGCGTCGCGCAACGCGTCATCCGCTGCGTAGGACGGTGCGTCGGCGAGACGCGCTGACCAGCTGAGCTCGTCGACCGCACCCTCGAGGGCGGAACGCGCCTCGTGGAGGCTTGCGTCGACCGCCATCGCGGCGATCCGTTCGAGCGCCTGCGTGCACCCATCCAGGCGGCGCCTGATCGCGTGCGGGGAGCTCGCCTCGTCTCCTGACCCTGGCGTCCCGTCGAGGGCGTTCGCCGCCTCCGTGGCGGTGGCGAGCACCGCAACGAGCACCGCTCGCGGGTCTTCCTCGACAGTCGCGCTTGCGCCCATCATCCGGTAGGCGCCGACCAGGAACAGCAGCACCACCAGCGCGGCGATGACGTAGATCGCCGTCACAGCCGGTCTCCGCCGGCTACTTGTAGCGGAAGGTGATGCGCCCGCGCGAGAGGTCGTACGGGCTCAGCTCGACCCGCACCCGGTCGCCGATCAGGATGCGGATGTAGAACTTGCGCATCTTTCCCGATGTGTAGGCGAGGACATCCTGGCCGGTCTGCAAGCGCACCTTGAACATCGCGTTGGGCAGCGGCTCGACAACCGTAGCGTCCATCTCGATGGTCTCTTCCTTGACCTCGACCTTCGCGGTGCCGTCGGTGACGTCCCGCCGGCGGACGGGTCCGCGCCGGCGGGTACTACCAGGACGGGGTGGGCGTCGTGCCAAACAGGGTCTCCTCGAAGCTGATCGGGCGGTTGGCGAGCGTATCACGGAGCCGTTCCCTGATAACGTGATCTCGATGGCGGCCCCGGATCGATCTCCATTCCTCGAAGCGCTGCGCGAGCGCGTGCTGGTTTTCGACGGCGCCATGGGCACCAGCCTGCAGTCGGAAAACCCGGTCGCCGACGATTTCGGCGGCGCCCGGCTCGAAGGGTGGATGGATGGGCTCGCCATCCACGCACCCCAGCTCGTCGAGCGCGTGCACCGGAGTTTCCTCGACGCCGGGTGCGACGTCATCGAGACCTGCACCTTTCAGGCAACTCGTCCGCGCCTCGAGGAGTGGGGCCAGGGCGACGTGACCACGGACCTCAACGTCTCGGCGGCCCGGCTCGCCCGGCGGATCGCCGACGAATATGCCACCGATGGACGGCCGCGCTTCGTTGCCGGGAGCATGGGCCCCACCGGGTTCCTGCCCGCATCGAGCGACCCATCGATGAGCCGTCTCGGGTTTGCCGATCTCGTGCCGGTGTACCACGAGCAGGCCACCTCCCTCATCGAGGGCGGCGTCGACGTCCTGATCATCGAAACGCAGCAGGACATCCTGGAGACCAAGGCCGCGGTCTTCGGCGCCCGCGCAGCGGCCGCGACGGCGGGTCGTCCGGTGGCGATCATGACGACGGTATCGCTCGACGTCACCGGGCGGATGCTGCTCGGCACCGACGCCGCCGCGGTGCTCGCCATTCTCGAGTCGCTGCATGTCGACGTCATCGGCTTCAACTGCTCGACCGGTCCCGAGCACATGCGCGAGCCGATCCGGTACATCACCTCGCACACGGCGCTGCCGGTCGCGTGCATCCCCAATGCCGGCCTCCCGATCAACGTCGAGGGCCGGGCGCACTACCCGCTCGAGCCCGTCCCGATGGCGACTGAGCTTGCGAGCTTTGTCAGCGACTACGGCGTCAGCGTCGTCGGTGGGTGCTGCGGATCGACTCCCGAGCACATCCGCGAGCTGGTGACCCACGTCGCCGCGGCGTCACGAGCCCACCCGACACCGGACGTCGAGCCGCGCCTGGCGAGCAGCATGCACGCCATCGAGCTGCGCCAGCAGCCGGCGCCGCTGCTCATCGGCGAGCGCGTCAACGCGCAGGGATCACGCGCGATCAAGCGCCTCCTCCTGGCGGATGACTACGACGGCATCCTCGGCATCGCGAGAACGCAGGTCGAAGGTGGCGCGCATGCGCTCGACCTGTGCGTCGCGGTCACCGAGCGCAGCGACGAGGCGGCGCAGATGCAAACGGTCGTCAAGACGCTGCAGATGAGCATCGACGCGCCGCTGGTCATTGACAGCACCGACGCCGACGTCATCAAGGCGGCGCTCGAGGCCTACCCGGGTCGGGGCATTGTCAACAGCGTCAACCTGGAGAACGGACGCGTGCGCTGCGACGCGGTGCTGCCATCGGTGCGCGACCATGGAGCCTGCGTCATCGCCTTGACCATCGACGAGCAGGGCATGGCGCGCACGGCCGAACGCAAGGTCGAGATCGCCCGCCGCATCCACGACCTCGCCCGCGATGAGTTCGGTCTCGCTCCCGACCAGCTGATCTTCGACGCCCTCACCTTCACGCTTGCGACCGGCGAGGCCGAATGGATCGATTCAGCGCACGAAACAATCGAGGGCATCCGCGCCATCAAACGCGAGCTGCCCGGAGTGCTCACCGTGCTCGGCGTCTCCAACGTCTCGTTCGGCCTTGCACCGGACACCCGGCCGGTGCTCAACAGCGTCTTCCTGCACCACTGTGTCGAGGCGGGACTCGACGCCGCGATCATCAATCCCACGCACGTCGTGCCGTACGGAGAGATCGATCCGCAGGCTCGGCGCCTCGCCGAGGAACTGGTGTTCAACAGCGCGCCTGACGCGCTCACGCGGTTCATCGCGCACTTCGATGACGGCGCGTCTGCGGGCGGCGCCGGTCTCCCCGAAACCGCCGATCCGTATGAGGGGATGTCCACGGTCGAGCGCATCCACGCGCAGATCCTGCATCGGCGCAAGGACGGCATCGAGGAGCAGATCGACCTGGCACTCGGTGAGCTGGATGCGGTCACCGTCCTGAACACCGTGCTCCTGCCGGCGATGAAGGACGTCGGCGACCGGTTCGGCTCCGGCGAGCTGATCCTCCCCTTCGTGCTCCAGAGCGCCGAGGTGATGAAGCGCGCGGTCGCGCACCTCGAGCAGTACCTCGAGAAGCGCGAGGGCTACACCAAGGGCAAGGTGGTGCTCGCGACGGTGTACGGCGACGTGCACGACATCGGCAAGAACCTCGTCAACACCATCCTCAGCAACAACGGGTACACGGTGTTCGACCTTGGCAAGCAGGTGCCGCTCAACACCATCATCGACAAGGCGCTCGAGGTCGATGCCGACGCGATCGGCCTCTCGGCGCTCCTCGTGAGCACCAGCAAACAGATGCCCGCGTGCGTCAAGGAGCTCGACGAGCGCGGCCTGAACTATCCGTTGATCATCGGTGGCGCGGCAATCAACCGCGGGTTCGGCAGGCGGATCCTGTACCTCGACGAGCAGCGCGTCTACGAGCCCGGTGTCTTCTACTGCAAGGACGCATTCGAGGGACTGGAGACCGTCGACCAGCTCCTCGACCCGGACCGGCACGACGCGCTGCTGACCCGCGTGCACGAGGAGGCGCGCGCGCACCGTGTGCGCGAGCACGAGAAGCTCGAGCGGCGCAACGCCGCGGCGGCCGGCGCCGCCGTCATGCCCGCCCGGAGCGCGGTCCGGCGCGACGCGCCGATCCCCGCGGTTCCCTTCTGGGGAGCACGCGTGCTCCGCGACATTCCCATCTGGGACGTGTATCCGTTCATCGACCGCAACTCGCTCTACAAGATGAGCTGGCAGTTCAAGGGAGTTCGCGATCCCGAGCGGTGGGACGAGCTGCTTCGCAGCGAGCTCGAGCCGCGTCTCCAGCGCTCGATGGAGGAGGCGGTGAACGAGGGCTGGCTCCAGCTCGAGGCTGTCTACGGCTACTGGCCCGCGCTCACCGACGGCAACACCGTGATCGTCTACGACCCGGGTGACATCGATGCGGAGTTGGGGCGATTCACATTCCCGCGTCAGTCCGAGCAGCATCGCCTCTGCCTCGCGGACTACATCCGTCCCGCGGAGGATGCGGCAGACGGCGAGCGCGACGTCATCGCGCTCCAGGTGGTGACCACCGGGCCCGGCGCGTCGGAGCTGTCGAACCGTCTCCAGGTCGACGGCTCGTACGACGACATGCTCCGCATCCACGGCTTCGCCACGCAGATGGCGGAGGCAACCGCTGAGTACGTGCACCATCGCATCCGCCGCGAGCTGCGCCTCGGCGAGGACCAGGGACGCCGCTACTCGTGGGGCTACCCGTCCTGCCCGGACCTCGAGGACCACGAGATCCTGATGCGGATCGTCCCCGCTGCCGAGATCGGAGTCACGCTCACTGAGGGCTACCAGTTCGTCCCGGAGCAGTCCACCGGCGCCATCGTGATGCACCACCCGGAGGCCCGTTACTTCGCCGTGTACGGAGGGTCCTCCGTCGAGGAGGATGCTCCGGGTGCGCCGGAACCCCCCCTCAGCAGGGTGAGCTGATCACCCGGCGTCGCCGGGCACATTCGATCGGAGACGCAGCGACAAGAACATCGTGAGCTGGTCAAGGCAGGGTCAGGGAGGGGCTGCGACGCCCGACTTTTCGGTGACGACGCCGTAATCCCGGGAAACCGGCAGTACGCTGGCTCGGTGACAAGACAGACTGCCCCTCCCGGTCACGCCCTGGCATCGGTCACGTACCGCGCCAAGGCCCCACAGCGCAGCGCGGGCAGGGGTTCGAACCCCTCGCAGTGAGCCGCGCCCTCCGGCGAAGCCTGCGTGGAGTGGTGGCACTGTTGGCGGCCGTGACGACCGGACTTGCGGTCACTCAGGCAATCCGCGGGGCGCAGGCGCTCCGCGCGACCGACGCCGTCGTCTTCCAATCGGCGGGGCGCATCGTTGGTGCTCACGGCTGCGTGTATTGCCTCGAGCCCCAGCGCCTCGCCCAGATGACGCTCCTCGGCGGCCAGTTGCAGGGCAATGGCGTCGAGCCGTTCAGCAATCCCCCGCTCGTCGCGTGGGTGGTTCAGCCCGTGGCAGGGCTGACGTTGCCCATCTACACGTTGCTGAGCGTCCTGCTCGAAGCAGTTGCTCTCGTGGCGGCCGTGATCATGGCTCGACGGTTGCTGACCGGTTCTCGATCGACAATGCTTCCGATCCCCGTGATCGTCCTTGCCCTCGTACTCCCATTGCCCGGGCTCGAGACACTCGCATTCGCACAGTGGGATGGCCTGATGTTGGCTGCGCTCCTCGGGGCGTACCTCCTCACGCGAGCCGATCACGGGTTCGCGGCCGGGCTTGCGTTGTCTTTTCTCCTGATCAAGCCTCAGGACGTCTGGTTGGTGCCGCTAGCGCTTGCCATCGCACGCGCATGGCCGGCTCTCCGCGGTTTCGCCCTCGGCGCTGGAGCGTGGTTGCTGACCTCGTTTGCGGTCGTCAGCGTTGGGACTCTTACCCACATCACCGACTCGCTCGGCCAGAATCAGTCGCAGGTGCAATTCACCGATGGCCTTCCCGGCATCGCAGCCGCCATCGCCGGCCCCGGATGGGGATTCGTTATTGCTGGGATGGGAATCGCTGCGGTTCTCGGACTGTGGCCGTGGCGCGACCGGCTCCATCTCGATCCGATGCTGACACTCGATGTCGGCATCACGCTGTCGCTCCTGTTCTCACCCCACTTCTTCAGCGCCGACCTCGTGCTCATCGGTGCGGTCCTGATCGATATTGGCCGGCGCAGCGTCCCGACGGCCGTCGCGGGTGCCTTGCTGCTCGATGCGGCATATCTGGTGGAGGGCCCGCTCTTGCATACGCAAGGCCATGTGCAGGCTCTCGCGTTGCTCGGTGTTGCCGCCTTGGTCGTGTCGGTAATCGTTGCAAAACCACGCCAGCAGAGAATGCCGATCGGGCTGCCGGTTGCAGCCGGCTATCACGGCCCGGCGGTGACCTTCTGGAAACGCCCAGAGAACTGAGCGCCCCGTGACTACGATCCCACCATGGGACGTGACCGGCTTCGCCATGTGACTCTCTGGATCGCGCTCTTGTCGGTTCTCGCCGTGCTGGGCTCAGGCCTCGTCGCCGAGGCCCATCGTGAAGCCACCGATCCCGGGAACAGCGACGCCATTGCGTTTGCAGCAGGAGCCCATCTCGTCCTTGCCGACCCGCAGCAGCTCTATGACCCGGCGGCGCAGCAGCGTGTCGAAGCCGAGCTTCTCAAGATCCCCCAGGCGACAGGGTTCATCGATCCGTTCACGAACCTCGCTGCCGGCGCTGTTCTGCTGAGCCCCCTCGCCCGTGTGAGTCTGAGGACCGGAAGCGAGATCGAAGTGGTCGCCGCGGTGCTGCTCATGTGCGGAGCCCTCCTCGTGGCGATTCGCCTCTTTTCGCCCGAGACTTCGCCACTGCTGAAGGTCCTGATCGCGGGCTCGGCGGTCTTTTCGGTCCCCGCAGTTTCCGCACTCATACAGTGGGATGCCCTGATGTTGGTCGCGCTCCTGGGATCCGTGTTGCTTGCAGAGCGCCGGCACCATGGATGGGCAGGCGTCCTCCTGGCCACCCTCATCCTCAAGCCACAGGTCGTCTGGCTGGTCTTTCCCGCCTTGGCTGCGGCTCGGTCATGGCGCTACCTCGGAGGTCTTCTCCTCGGCGCGGCCGGATGGTTCGGTATGAGCGTCATCGTCGCGGGCCCGCAATCGATTGTTGCGTTGGGGCAACTCATCGCCCTGAGCTACCCGGCACAGGCCGATAACAGCGTCGGGCTCCCATCGCTCGTCTCTGCCCTCACCGGCAGCGGGGTATCTGGATTCGTCGCCGGAGCCGGGTTCGGCCTGCTTGCGACCGCGCTGTTGTTCTGGCGTCGAAATGTGCTCCGAGACCGCCCCGTCGTCGCGGTTGCTCTTGGGATCGTTCTGTCGGTGCTGTGCTCGCCGCACGTCAACGCCGAGGACCTCATGCTGGTGGCTCTGCCCATCGTGCTGATCGCGCGCCACCGGCCGTTGCTGGCGCTTGGGGAAGCGCTTGCCGTCAGCCTTGCCGGGCTCGCTCAGCTGCAGCTTCCGATGGCGTACCGCCATCTCGAACTTTTCGTGCTTCTGGCTGTCGCAGTCTCGCTGCTGCTGATTCGCCCAGTCCAGCGGACTTCCCTGGCTCGCAAACCCTCGCGACCGCCGCGCCTTCGCGTCGCGTCCGACGCCAGCGTGCGATTGACCTAAGCCGCCGCCCCTACTCCGTGTAGCGGCGGATCCGGTCGTCCTCGTCGCCGTGCTCGCTCTGATAGAGCGCGCACGACTCGGGCTCGGAGACGCAGGGCGGCACGGGGTGCCGGCCGGTGAATTTGTGCGTCTGGCGGTCGACGTGGCAGTCGGCCTTGTAGCGGGTCAGGAGGCCGAACGGACCGGCGCTCTCCTTGATGATCTGCTCGAGGTACGGACAACGGCGCCCGCGTGGTCGAGGTGGCGCCGACTGGCGCTGCGGCTCGGGCCGGCCGCGAGGTGGCGGCGGTGGTTCTGCTCGCATCGCCCCCCGAGTGTAGAACTCCTTACGGGGCGAGCATCGACTGGATGCGCGACGCGAGTTCCTTGATCTTGAACGGCTTCGCGAGGGTCTGGACGTTGCCGTACGCCTCGAGCTTCGGTGCGGTCGAGGCATTCACCAGCGCACTCACGACGAGCACCTTGGGATCGCTGCCGTGATCGGAGCGGATCCGTTCGAGGACCTGCGTCCCGGACAGGTCGCCGGGCAGCATCAGATCGAGGAGCACGAGGTCCGGCTGAAAATCAACGAAGGTCGCAAGGCCCTCGTCGCCGCTCTTCGCCACCTTCACCTCGTAGCCCTCCATCGTGCAGAGCAGAGATTCGATGTCGGCGAGCGCGTAGTAGTCCT